>ENA-UOOI01002908-UOOI01002908.1-fermentation-metagenome-genome-assembly--contig:-NODE-2908-length-13813-cov-11.596380_pt1 | contig 13813 bp, 20 predicted proteins | sample MGYA00245779_ERZ724027 | MGnify/ENA primary metagenome ERZ724027 (study PRJEB28704, sample SAMN03018318) | fermentation metagenome | biome: anthropogenic terrestrial biome; feature: soil... | reverse complement strand
GGGCACCGGTAAGGTCCGGGCCCGATTCCTCGTCCTCTTTGACGTCCCATTTGTCAAAATAGTCGCCTATCGCCTGCGGGATTGCTGTCGAAATACCCTTGGAAACCTCCTTCAGAAAATCCTTGATGTCGAACGTCTTGTTGGCAGAGTTCTCGCCCAGGGAGAAATCGGCTGCCGATAGCGTGTCATACGAAAACTCCCCGGGTTTCAGAGAGTCCAGGGGCCTCGTCCATTCGGTGGTTCCGAACTGCACGGGGATGTTCTCCATCTCCGAGCTCAGCGACAGGAAGGACAGCTCGCGGGCCGGAATGCGGCCTTTCGACCTCTTGGATGCCGTTGCGGCCATCGTTACGTCCTTACGCATCAAGACGCCACAGTAGCCGGGGGCGGACGCATCATCGTCGAAGTTCCTTATCTTCGGGGCGAGATTGCGACGGGTCGGTGTCAGGAACATCGTGCACATTCCGAACTTACGGGTGTTTCCCATGAACTTGATCAGCGCTTGGTTTTCGGCCGCGGCGTTGAGGTCCGCGATCATGAAGTTCTGCGATTCGTCCAGAACGAATGCTATCGTGACCTTCCCCATCCCATACTTCCGAAGGATCTCTCCCGTCTTGCGCAATGCGTCGGCCATTGTATTGACATAGGCCACTCCGGGAGGGTGCCCCATTACTATGCGCCCTGCGTCGTCCTTGGTCCCGAATACGATGTTCGTGATGACCTCGACACGGCCGCACGTCGGGTACCGTCCATTGACCAGTGCATGGAGCAACGCGATCACCGCATACGTCTTCCCCGAACCTCTCGGGCCGTCGACGATCCAGTTGACCCCCGGACGGAACTGGTCCTTAAGAAAAAGTGAAAGATCAAATCCCATCTTCTTCCTCCCCTCCTCCGAAATATTTTGAAATGTAGCTCTTGTCGTAGTTGCCCGAGGAACCTATCAGCCCCGCCTCGCGCATGATCATCTCGTACACGGTGATCCAGGATTGGAACGTGTCGTAGTCCAGCTTCCTGTAGAGGTCCTTCGGCAGGGGATTCTCGCGGAGCTGCGCTATGTACTGCTCGTTGGACCACAGATCCCTCTGCAGCGCGGGGCTCAGCACCGACGCGAAGTTCCTGATGTAGAACGCCCTGGTGTCCATGCGGCAGAGCGCGTCCAGCAGGTCTCCGTAGCCGGCGTTCAGCGGCCTGACCACGTCCAGATAGAGGGCGACGTCACCCATTGCGTATCACCACCGTCTCACCGGGCTTGCGCAGACATGCCGCCAGCCATAGATCGGAATCGGGACCTTTGGTACCCATGCGCGCAGAGAACTCCGCGTCGCCGATCAGTCTGCCGGTTCTGATCATTCCCTCCCGTTTCTGCTTCAGGAATTCGATCGCGAGAATGCTTCTGACCGCCTGCCTAACCTTTAGAACGAAGGCTTCTATTTGTTCATCATCGGCAATTTTCTCGTCATCGGAAAAAATAGTCTCCGGAGCTGCGTCAAGAAGCGCGATTACGGACTCAGGGTCCAGCTCCGACAGGACCTCTTCCAACTCGACCTCTAAGATCTCCAGTATCGAATCGTACTTGAGGGATGCGACGCGGACGGCGGAATACGAAGATCCAAGAAGGGCCATCTCCTGAGTGGAGTCGTCAGGATACGTTACGGGCATCCTCTGCGTCTGCTGCGGCATCATCGTCCTCACCTCCCTTTCTGATTTCTCTTATACGTCTGCGGAGCTCCGCCTCGACCTCCGGGCCGTCGATGTCCAGGGCGAACATCTGCTCGATTATCGCGGCGGCACTCGTGTATCCTGCGTTGTTCTTCTCGACCTCGACGCGCGTCGCCCTGGCTTTGGCCTTGGCGGCCTCCGCAAGAGCTTCGTGATATGTGTCCGTTTTAACGAGGAATGTAGCAGGGTCCTCGATCGTGGATTGCGCGAACTCGATGAAATGATGCTCGATCTTCGGACGGAACAGGTATCTCGGGATCTCGACCACGTTCCCCTCGGAGTCGAGCTTCCTAGACGTCCAGACCTTGCAGAGGCCTACTGTGTCGGGAACGATCGTGTGGGATTGCGCCACATATGCGGTCAGCTCCGCAGAAAGGAACCTGGAGCTGGTCTTGTGCGTCCTGGTGCGGCGGGCGAACTGCATGTCCATATGGAGCGGGCACCTGGCGCCTGCCAGTGCTTTAACGCAACCCCAGCAGGTCTGCGGCATGAGGTATCTCCTGCCGTCACGGAAGTATGTGTAGAGTATGCCCGCGGTCGAATTGTTGTAGTCATCGATCATATCGATTGCCACTCCGTCTCCCGGGTCGGAAATGGAATAGCCTATGGAGTAGCCGATGATGATGCACAACGCCGTAGTCTGCACCGGCATGGATATCAGCAGAGGCCACGCTGTGATCCCTGAGACCACGGCCGCAATCTCGGCCGCAATCAGGGCCACGAATATGGGGCACCGGACCACCAGGCCCTGTCTGGTCACGCGCCGTGCCCAGAATCCGAAGATGCAGGACCCGATGCCGAGAAGGAACCCCGCCAGTGTCCACGGGACATCCATCGACATGAGCATGTCATAGTACGACACCTCACCACCCCCAGAATATAGTGGCCAGTACCGTCAGTATGAGGATGGCCCCCAGCTTGATGTTGGTCGTCATCCCCGCGTAGAATATCCCCGCAACCTGGGCGACCAACAATAGCACTTTTCCGTACTCTATCATGAACGAGAAGATCTGCTCAGGGGGGACGAAAAGCACCAGCAGTACCACTCCCGCCGCCAGACCGAATACCAGTGCGACTGAAACTATTATCGAATTAGCCATCGGGACGCTCCTTCTTGAACGGTATGATCTTAATCGATTCCGCCAGGGTGTAGACTGTGCGTGCAATGGCTACCGCCACTATGATCCATAGTATCAGATGCATTATGCGCCTCCGACGGTCCATCCGAGCGTTCCCTCGCCGAAAATGTACGAAACATATGTGTAAGCGTGCATCCGGAGGTTGCCGGCGACGGTTCCGTCGCCGTATGTGACATAGAGGGAGCTGCACCACTCTATCAGGTGGTCGGTCTCCCACAGGACCGCCACGAGCAGCAGAACGACCGCTAGCCCTATGGCGATCTGCGACAGGGCATAGGCAAGAGCGCCCATCAGACAACACCTCCGTTCATCTGTATCAGCACGATGCCGACGATCGTTATCACGGAGAGTATCAGGAAGATGCAGCCGCTTAGTAGTAGCAGTCCCTTGATTATCTGTATCAGATCGACCACCCCGCCAGTACGTCAGAGTAAAATCTGATCAGCGCGACGATGCAGTACACCGCGCCTATTACCATTATTCCCGGCACTACTATGGAACGAAGAGAAATCATAGGACCACCTCGATCCAGAATCCCAGGTACTCCAGGGTCATGGTTATCGCAAAAAAGACCAGGAGTCCTGCGACAACCACAATGGCCCCCTTGAGAATCGCTGCAATCATGTCATAGCCTCCAGGGGAGCCAACCCCACGGGTCCTCGTTGCCGAGTGCTACACGTGCGATCCAATCGTTTGCGACGACACCGATCAGCGCCACCACAAGCCCTATGACGATCAGCGCAGGCATTTTGGTAATGTATCCTATCAGCGCAATGATCGCACCGAGCTCGATGACAATCAGCATGATCAACGTCGATGCGGACAGCACCTTGGGGGCGTCGGAACGGTCCCAGTCGAGCTCCTCGAATACTGAGATGCGCTGGACCTCCTCAACGTCCAGGTGGAGGCTTGGGACCTGGGCACCTCCGTAGATTATCTCGTCCGGAAGGAAGTAAGCGCCCTTCTGGACGACGATGCTCTGATAGTTGCCGGTGGTCGATGCCGCGGTCCATCCTACGGCTGTTACAGCCGCATCCCAGACCATGACCATACCGTCCTGGCCGAACGTGTTGTTCTGTCCGGAGTATATCGTCCAATCTTTCAGATAGACGTATGGGGTGAATATCACGTTCTCTGCGATAGCAGTACCGTCGGGTGCATAGATGCTCCCGTGGCAGTAAAGGTCGAGAGATTGTGCGGAGATCTTGGTCATCCCGTCCTTCAAGACTCCGCCATAGGCGGAATTGTACTGGCCGATCTGGTCGAGCGCCATGACGTACATGGCGTAGCTCTGCTCTGCGTCGACGCCCACGTTCTTCAGGTGAGGAATCAGCGACGAGGGGGAAAGCAGCAGATTGCTCGTATGGGTGTTGGCCGAAATGGTCCACATCACCTGGGCGGACTCGGCAGCCTCGTACAGCAAGGTTGTGAGCTGGTCGTAGTACTCTCCATAGGAGCGCACCAAGGCCGCGGGAGATCCGTGCGAGTTCTGAGGCTCGTCGCATCCGGTGATTTCGAAGTCTAGAGTATTGCTATCGACCATCGTTCCGTTCCAGTTTATGCCTATCTTATCTCCCGAAACGAAAGCATATCCGTAGGAGTCGTCGCATACTATGCCCATTACGCCCTTCACGGGAGCGGCGTTCTCGGAAACGGAAGACATGAACGGGCCCCCATATGTGCCGGGGGAAAGGACATAGAAGCCGGAAGGCAACGATGAAACATCGTTCGCTCCCTTGGTCAGGGGGATTGCTGAGGACCCTGCCGCTATCGGAGTTATCGTCCCGGCGTTAGTGTATGCCCAGATCGTCGAGTTCTCGGGCGAAGCGTCGTCACCGACGGTCTGCGAGAGGTAGACGACGTTGTCAGTACCTGATACAACGGCAAGGGTGCAGAAGTCGACGTGCAGCGTCGTTGCTGCGTTCCCGGTGCCGCCGTTGTCCCATATAAGCTGGATCTGGAGGGTGCCACCGTAGTTGGTGGCATCCCACTCGTCGCGCAGATCGACGGATACTGTTACCGCGCGATCGAGGACGTCCTGGGTGTTCAGATTCCCGGTAGAGACGGAGTCGTACACTCCGCCGAACTCGAGGATGCCGTCCGCGTCGAACTTCGCTCCCTCGTACCATACCGACCCGGCGGCTATCTCCGCCGCGCGGTTCAGATAGGCATCGGTGAGCTTCCACGTCTGTGCGTCGTTGCGGACAAGGTCGGACGCGACCATCAGCAGATTGTACTGCTGCTCGGCCGAACGCTGTGCATCCACGTTCCTGGCGTACGCTTTGATCGCGTCATTATCGCCGGCACCGACGTCCGTCCGTCCGTTGTCCTGATTGTAATAGTCGTAGATTCCCATCGCAGAGGATGTTCCGGGGATAACCCTCAGCCACCACTTGATTGCGTTCGTCGTGCCGTCGTCTATCAGTCCGGCAGTTACCGTGGGGTCGGCCTCTGCCTCCTCGGCGGCCGCAAGAGGGGCCGCGGTAATCGTCAGCATGAGTAACACCGACATCGCCGCAAGCGTTGCGACGGCTGTTTTCCTGTGTTTGTACTTTAAATCCATTTGATCACCATCAAAATTGCGACTGTGGCGCATAGGAGAGCTGCGCCCGCAGGCCAGATGCTGCGGCTCGCGGCAGAGGCAAGCAGAAGAACCGCAGATGCCGCCCCCAGTGCTATTGGCCAGATTGAAATCAGTTCGTCCGGCTCGTCCGGTTCAGGCTCTGACACGGACATTATCTGTACGATCTGTGAGTAGCTTGCCGAACCAGACGGTCCGACCTGCTGTAGTTTGAGAATGTAGATTCCAGGCTCTGCAGTCAATGCGAGCTTCTTGCCCTCAAAGGCAGACACGAGCGATCCTCCCAGGTCCATAAGGGACCAGGAGTATCTGGTCACGGAATCCTGGGCAGACCCGGTCGGGGATGCCGATATATTTTCACCTGCAATCGATGCGCTGAACCGAACCCATGGGGCCGATAGCGGAGCATCGGTTACGTCGATAGACCAATATCTGTCGTTCAACCAGACGTGATATGTGCCTGTGTCCCTGGGGACGCCGGTAACGATGCGATGGCCCGCATCGTAGGTAAGCCACGATGCCAGCCTGCCGGAGGAGTCTTTTACTGTGAGCGAGGGGTCCGAACCGGTGTAAACGCAGTATCGGTACTCATCGTTCCTGGCGACAGATGTCGCTGGTGTGCTGTCGTATACTCCTATCCAGCGCTGCAGGTGCTCGGTCGCACCGGTAGACGATATGATAATCGCCTGTATGGAGTAGAATCCGGAAGAGTAAGTGGTTTCGACGGACGGACCTTTTACGATCCGCCCGTCACCGAGATCCCAGATTACCGTTTCGCCGGAATTGAGGTCTACGGTCAGCTCCACTGCATTGCCGTTCTGCGCAGTGTGTATCGCCCTGACGGAAGCGGCCTCGCTGTCGCTGACGCTGGCAACGAGCACGAACATCCCTCCGATGAGGACGGCGATCACGGCTGCTACGGCAATGGCTTTCATCAAGTGCCTCACAACCAGAATATCGCTCCGCCTGCAGGGTTGTTGGTCGCCACGAGCTTGCTGACTGCCGTAAGGACGAACGTCTCGGTGAGGTCTGCATATCCCGCCTTTGTGATCGTTACCGTTATGGTATATTCTCCGGCTGACGGCGGTACACCATACACATTAGTGCCATTGACAGAAAGCCAGTCAACTCCTGAAACAGTCACAACAGCACCAGAGAGCGTAGTAGGCGTCCAGTTCCAGTTGACGGTCGCGATTGCATTGCCAGAGGGTGCCGTGTACGGGATATTTAAAAGCGGTACCCACTTGGCCCAGAGCGTCAAGTCCATGAATGCGGTCCAGTCAGATCCTATGGGTCCTGTGACTGTAGAGTCTGCTTCAGTATAGTACCAACCATCAAATCTGTATCCTTCCCTTGTAGGGATGGGGAGGTCCCCATACACATCTCCGATTTTGCAAGACATGGATGGGATGGCGTTGCCACCAGTCGAATCAAACGTTACGCTACAAGAATCATAGCGTATCAACTCTGTGTTTGTCCCGAAAGCATCAGAATTGATCGTAGTCGTATTCGGAACATTAGCTGTTGCAAGATTTGTGCATCCGTAGAATGCGTAACTGTAAATCTTTGTTACGCTGTCCGGTATGGTTACAGAAGTCAGCGCTGTGCATCCCTGGAATGCCCTATTTTGGATTTGGCTCACGGTGTTCGGTATGTTTACCGAGGTCAGCGCTGTGCAGTCTTTGAATGCATTCTCACCAATTGTTGTTACATTGTGTCCAAATGCTATAGATGTAAGGCTTGTGCATTTTTCGAAGGTGTAATTGTCAATGTAATTTACACCAGGAATTAAAACAGTAGTCAGGTTTGTGCATCCATAGAATGTTTCTTGACCGATTCTCAATACTTTTTCTCCAAATTCTACAGATACGAGATTAGTGCATCCTTTGAATATAGGACCAGAAAACACTTTGTAATTCGTGCTTGCAGTGATTGTTGCGGATGTCAGGCTTGTGCAGTCTTTGAAAGCTGAGTAAATCTTAGTAACACTTTCTGGAACTATTACGGATGTTAGACCTGAACCAGCGAAAGCGTGAACACCCAACGTCTTAACAGTTTCCGGAATTGTTATGGATGTAACATCAGTACGTTGGTAGAAAGCCTGCTGGCCTATTTCTATAACAACGTGTCCTTCAATGTCAGAAGGAATAGTTACTGCTCCCCCTGCTCCGTTATATTTGGTTATTGTTGCATTCTCTGCCGAGGTACTATCGAGAGTGTACTCCCAATCTCCGGCAACTAGGGCATCCGATTCGTCTGCAGATGTAACGAGGGTGACCCCAGCCCCCGCCATCAGAAGACAGACGGAGGCCAGGGCCATCAGGGTTTTGGCCGATGACTTCATATCTTTACCCCCTCGAATCCATTGATTATTTCGGGGACGTCCACTATATCCAGGACTCCGACCGCTGCTATCGCCATAAGGACCAGGGCGACCACCGCGATACTGGGTCTCCAAGCAATTGCTGCCAGGCCGAGAATGATGGACACAACGATGAGGGCCAATTCTGTACCGTTGATCGATACTGTCTGTCTATCGTCCGCCGGGTCGGTCGGGTCTACCGGTACGGCGTCTCCGATCAGCATATAGACGATCAGATCGGACGTGACAGTCGCAGACCAGTCGAACTCGACAGTCATTTCGGAATCAGTATAGTAAGTGGCGGTCTTTCCTTCGGGTGCGGTAGGCTTGACTGCCGTTGCTCCGTCGGACACAGTTATTGTGTTTACTGTTGTGCCGTCAGTTCCTCTAATGGTCAGAGTGTGCGTAACCACCTCTACATCGGACCAGGACGCATACGCCGTGAGGGGCGCTGTCATGTTTTCGGGCCATACGAGCGGGACGGTCAACTCAGCGTCTGCGAACCATCCCAAGAAGCTGTGTCCTTCCCAAACAGGGTCAGCAGGCTGGACGGCTGTGCCGTGTGTCTCGACATAGACACGGTCCATTGCCGGAGCTCCGGCAGGCATGACATATTCAACGTAAGGGTTGCCCATGACGTGCAGTAGATAGTACGTCACAGCAGTGGACCCACCGTTGTACGAGTTCCATACTGTCTGAGTAACAATATAGTCTCCCGGCTCAGGGTATGTGTGCGAGGGATTCCATTCAGTGCTCACGGCCGATCCGTCGCCGAAGTCCCATTCGATTGTTTCAGCATCGGATCCGTTGAACATCATGTAGATCTTCAGCGACCAGAACTCTCCCTGGTCCGGAATCTCGGCATCAGATGGAATGTCCGCTGCGAAGGCTATGCCTGCAGATCCGAGCATAGATAATATGAAAAGAGATATGACCGCGGCGGAGGCTCCCGACGCGATCAATCTCTGTTTATGCTCAGACATAGAATATTGCTCCTCCAGCAGGGTCGTTAGTAGCCACGAGCTTGTTGTAGATCGTGAAAGTAACAACGAGGTCCTTCGACTCGCCAAAGCTCGACGTTGCGGTCAGATAGATCGTCTGGAGGCCCATTCCGGTAGGCGTGCCGGTTACTTTGCCGGTTGTGGCATTGAGTGTCAGTCCGGCAGGCAGGGTCTTGCCATCTGTAACAGCCCATGTGAAAGTTCCCATTCCGGTTGCGGTAGGACTTAGGTTGACCGTTCCGCCAGTAACGATGTTGACCTGTGAGCCGGAAACGGACATGTTGGCCACGATGTTGAATAGGATCGGGATCTCGACCGACTGCGTGGGATTGGTTGTAGTTGCAAGCAGCGTGACCTGATACTGACTGCCGGCGGCGGTCCCTGCCGGTACGTTGACCGTGAGGGTCTTGCCGGAGAGTGTTCCCCAGGTCCCGCCCGTTCCGGCGGCTCCTACACCCTGCGACTTGATTGTCACGGTCGGGTTGAGATCTGCGGGGAAGGTAGGAGTATAGGTATATCTCATTCCGGGAGCGATCGTGATCTCCGTCGCCGTGGCGGCCTCCGCCTCGTCGATACTGGAGATCATCATGAAACCGCCGCCTGCAAAAAGGACGGAGACAGCGATAACCGCCATGAGCTTCGTGTTGATGATGTGATTTGACATTGGTAATGGTCCGACCGCCTGATCTGATGTCGAGAGGTCGTGACATTATCTTCCAGGGCGTATTTAGATAATATTTGACTGGCGTTAACCAAAAGGTTAATGTCATGATTCAAAAGGAAATCCTTTTGATTAATCTCGATCCGAGGAGAAAATCAGCCGAAATATTAAAGCAAAAAATGGTTTTGGTCAATGGTGTTTTTGGTTTCGGGTCAAAACAAAGTAAAAACACAATGCCCCATCGATCTTTACCGTAAAAATAAAATGTTATATCAGATCTGCCGCCTTATCTCAAATTTCTGCCCTTCTTATTGGCAATCGCTTCTATCAGTCCAAATTGCATAAGGCCGCCTCTTGTTCTATTGATAAAATATTTATCCGGAAAATCGTTGATGAAATCATCTTCTTTAGAATACAATTGTTCCGTCCCATATGCGAAGATCCTTGTTGTGTCTAATGCCCTGAAACTGTCAATAGATAGGACCGATCTGTCAACATGACCGAATACAAGCCTGTCAAGGGGCATGTTTTTCGACCAGTGTGCCATGATACGTCTTTTGATATCTTCTGCCGTGCCGATATAGACTTGACAATATTCATCCAGTACAATGATGTAATATCCTGGAACACCTTTATACTCATTAAGATCTAAGACCTCCTTAAATTTAGGATGTCTTGAAAGAAAAGAATCCAGTGCTATATTGAACTCTTCTTTATCGAGAGCTTTGAAGTATTGCATGTTGAGGTCAAAATTCTCCAAAGCGTTTTCCGCCATTTTCTCACATTTTATTGCGGTATGTTTTACACCATCCTTACTGACCCTTGTCATATCAATATAATTCTCTCTTGTTAATCTAAAACCATCTGGCTTTGTACGCAGTTCCGTGTTGAAATGTATCATGGACATATCAAGAAATGATTTTGAATCTATTTATCCCTTCTTAAATTTACAATTTATATCTCCGTCCGGTTTATACAGGATGCCATTATGAATTTCATTTTCTTTGAAATAACCTTCATATCGGTCCCGTAGGGCGACAATATCTTACTCCGCCATGCAATATTCCAGAGACGAAGACACAGGATGCATGTAATAGCGTATGAGTGGGTCAATGATGTTTTTGGTCATGCAAAAAGAGGCCGTAACCCCTAGACTTTCTGTGCAAATTTGAGTAACTGTAACCGAGCGTTTTTGCTGTCTGTCGTAAAGTCATGCCTTTAGCTGCACATTCGGCCACAAGCTCCATGTCTACGTCCATCTTCGGCCGTCCTATAGGACGGCCGGATTTAGTGCCGTGCTTTTTCGCATAGTTCAATCCCTTCCGGACCTTGAGGCTGTGCATCTCCCTCCATTGCTCCCCTTGATTTGTTGCTATGTAGTTGATCGTCTTCTCGATCCCATCCTCCGGACGGATCTGCATCGATGTGTAACGGAGGACTGTCCCCCTCGGCTTGATGATTTTAAGGAGCGATTCCATATCGTCATTAGAACGGGAGATCCTCGTAGGATCCTGCGCGACGATCAGGGAGACCTGATGCGTCATCAGGTATCCGATCATAAGCTGCAGTCCCGGACGGTCGAGGTTCCCTCCGGAGAAGCCCTCATCCCGGAATACCTCCATGACCTGCATCTTGTTGAGGTCGCAGAATTTGCGGCAGTCTTCAACCTGCATTTCCGGGCGCTGCCCTTTATCGTCGGTGGAGCTCCTGACGTATATCACGGCCGTCATTCCCTCATAAGGGTCCATAGTTCGCCTCCCCTTCAGGGTGGAATCTGTCCCATACCATCTCACCATCATACTGCGCATATCTGAGCTCGCATTGTTCGCACACGCCTGTAACGTACGTGTGTTGTGACTTCCGCTCATAGTAGGATCTGATATGGTCGTCGCATCCGCACCGGGGGCATTTCACAATGGACCTTGGGACTTTCTGCCTCTCCAATATCTGATCTGCGCATTCCTCGAATGCCCTCGAGATATTGTTAGTGGACGTTCTGCATCCACCTCTGTAGGTCACGCTGCATAGCACCTCTGCGATCTTAGCTGCGTTTTCTTCGATGTAATCAAGCAGCCCGTCCGGGTCGATACCGACGCTGGCTAGCCATTCTCCTAAATCGGAAAAAATCAGGATCGGCAGAACGGATTTTCCGCTTTCGGACACGAGACCGTATTTCCCCCTCGATGCAACTGCCACGGCGACGGCCGCTATCCGCGGGTCGTCAGAATACACATAGCAGCAATCGGAAGGATTGACTACCTCATACTTCATGAAGCCGGACTCGACGGTCATTCTACCAGACATCCTTCCGTCCCCCTAGTAGATTCAGAATCTATCTTCCTCTGTGAGGTAACCGGAAACCCAAGAACCTTTGCCATGGCCGCAAGATCTACCAGACGGCTTTCCGACTGATTGATTTTGATGAAAAAATCGAGATCGTCCATCATCTGCCATAGTTCACGCACTTTACGCTCTGAAGTTGTAATTTTTCCGAATATCAGGACTTTCCTGAATTCAGCCAAGGTTATCTTCTCGCGGCTCCCGGGCTGAACGGGTCCATAGATCCAAAGGAAATGTTTGTTCAGCGCCGTGAGGACACCATCGTATGTTATTGTCGGTCTTCCCATTTTTTCTTCTCCTTTTTCAAAGAGACACACACAGACACAGACACACACGCACATTTCGCAGTTTTCAGTCGGGGCCAGACGGTCGTCGTTACGACCGTCATGCCCCGACAGCGCATCCGCTAAACTATCACGTCGGTTCAGGGTTGGGGTGTGTCGGGAAGTAAGCGAAAGGGGAGGCGCAACCAACGGCGGCGGACCCCCTCTTTTTACTACCCAGCAACCCAATTTTACCCGTGTACGACCGACATGAAACAGGTTTGTGCGTGTGTGTCTGTGTGTCTGTGTGTGTCTCTTTGACTTTTTACACCGGCCCGGGACTTTAACCCGAGAGAGCATTCGCTCAGGTCGGCGATCCTTTGAGATCCGCACATTAAGATGTTTCCGATCATCATGGCCTCTTTCCATTCCTTCATGTAGAAGTCAGTCATAGGTCTCGCTCCCATCATCGATGTGTTGATTGACTATACTCTGCAGTTTTTTCAACATCGTCTCGATCTTAGCATAATTGTCCTTGATTAGGTAGGAATACATCAGGACGATATCGTCACTGTCGAGCATCTTGTCCAGATGGGCGGTCGTGTCTTCCCACACACGACACTTAATTTGTGCATCAATGGTCTGGCGATCAATGTAACCCATGAAGGTCTCCGGCAGCATCAGATCGCCTCCGGATATGTTTCCGGAGGGGCCGAAGCCCCTCCTTCCCATTTTTCTGACGGTTCCCGCACAGAAGGTGTTTTGCCGGCGGAGAACACGAACTCCGCCGGCCTGAAAGCCCCATCTAAAATTTGGATGATGGGATAGCATGGGGCTGTCAGCGTGAACCTGCGGCCGCACTCGGCCGAGGTAAAGGGTTTTATCGAATCGGACATGGATCCGTCCGTTATTCCCTGGGCGCGGACAGGATTATCCGTCTCGCTTCCGTCGCAATATCGTGAGCCAACGTCTCCATCTTCATGCAGGCGTCCGTGTCCACCAAAGGAGAGTACGCGAACGAGACTCTGGCCAACGTGTGTATGGCCTGTCCGTCCTCTACGATCTGAAACGTGAGCGTCTTCTCCACCATCTCGTCCGGGCGCGTAGCGTCCGCTAAATGTAGTTCTTTCATACTCTGGTTCTCCATTTATTCTACTTTCGTAGATTAATGGTAATATTCGGTCATGAATATTTATAACCATTGGTGGAATTTTAGATGATATGAGTACTTCAGAAAATAGACCGAAAGTCGGGGTAACTATCGATCCAACACTACTAAAGTGGGTTGATTCCGAAGTAGAAACGAAACGCTTTGCAAGCAGGTCCCACGCTTTTGAGGCCGCTCTATTCTGGTATATGCAATATATCGAAAGGGGAGAGTTGCCACCGAGATAAGGAGAACCAGTCCTTAAAAATTGAATCGGCAGCAACTCATTTCTAAACTGTTTCATCGAGATCATTCTTCAGCCTCCTCCGACTGCAACACATAAACGCTCACGTAGCCGCGCTTCCCTTCTGCGGGGAATTTGTCGATAAAGCCCTGATCGCAGAGCTTGCTCAGTTTGCGGGATACCTCCGCCTGTGCGCAACCTATAAGCTCGCTGAGGTCGGCGCTTGTTGCTTTTCCGCCGACCTCAGCGAGTGCCGAGATTACGATCTCGATGGAGACCATTACGCCGGAACCTCCCGATCGGCCCGCCAGACATGGGCGTCCCGCCGGACATCCACACGGCGGACGAGCCCG
>ENA-UOOI01002907-UOOI01002907.1-fermentation-metagenome-genome-assembly--contig:-NODE-2907-length-13822-cov-70.908622_pt1 | contig 13822 bp, 11 predicted proteins | sample MGYA00245779_ERZ724027 | MGnify/ENA primary metagenome ERZ724027 (study PRJEB28704, sample SAMN03018318) | fermentation metagenome | biome: anthropogenic terrestrial biome; feature: soil... | reverse complement strand
AGCGGGAACACCGGGATGGGATCTCAGATGACCAGTTGTTTCGTAGGGCACTACTACTTCGCGGCTTCGCGCTCAACGCGCGAGACCCGATCATTATCCCATACCGAAAACTCATGCGAAGGGCGCGAAGGAGCGCGGAAATGGGAGAGAGAACCGGTCCGCCACCTCACTTCGCGGACTTCCCCGTGCGACCTCTCTCCCCGCCCGCTGTTGGTTCTTCTCCCTGTCCCGGTCGGTCCGGGATGCCTGCGATCCTCCGCGCATACTTCTGCGCCGCCGGGTAGGCCGGCGCAAGGATCGCGGAGAGGTTCTCACCCCGGATCGTGAACGGGGAGTCGCCGAGCATCTTCAGGACCTCTCCTTCGCTCGAGACGTTCCCGGTGATGTTGATACCGAACCCGGCAAGCGTACCATCACCCTCCCAGAAGCGATCTGCGGAGGGACTGACTCGTTCTACTGTTGCCTCCGGCTCCGCTGCCGCCCTCCGCTCCCTGAGCGCTTCCATAACCTCGTCCCTGCTTCGCCCCCGGAGGGTGAAGATGAGGAAGGGGTCTTCGTCAAACCGCTCTGCGAGGAGGTAGTAGACCGCTGCGATGTGTTTACAGGGGTTCTCCCAGTCAGGGCAGGTGCAGTCAGTCCTGATATCCTTTTCTGAGGCCGGAAAAAGAGACATCCCCGCCTCAGAAAAGACTTCCTCGACCTCATGCGGCACATCACCTGCCAGGAGCTGTGCCGCATAGATCGCCTGCGCAGCCATCAGGTCAAACACCCTCTCCCACCCGGCGTCGCTGAGGGGGCTGAGGCGGATGGTGACACGGTAGGGTCTCGCGGCGGATCCCTGCACCTCTGCCTGCACCTCCCCTCCCCTGATCTCTATACCGATCACCTGCCCCTTCCTCGCATACCGTTTCCCGCGCTGCAGCCGTGAAGCGTTTCCCATCTCTTCGAGCACCTGGATGAATCGTTGCGACCACCACTGCTCGCCGATCGCTCCCCGCTTACTCCGTGTCTTGAGGCCGCCCTTCACCGGCCGCGGAACGGACGGGGGAAACGGGGAGTAATACCATGGGCCCATTCTTCAGCCCTCCACCGCGTCCCGGCGCAGAGTCAGCAGGTCGCGGAGCTGGTCGGTGGAGAGCGACCCGATCCAGTCCTCTCCTTTCCCGATGACCCGGTCGGCAAGTACCGTCTTCTCTTCGATCAACATGTCTATCTGTTCTTCAAGCGTTCCCGAGGCGATCATGAGGCGCACCTGGACGTCGCGGGTCTGCCCGATCCTGAAGGCCCGATCGGTCGCCTGGTTCTCGACAGCCGGATTCCACCACCGATCCAGGTGGAAGACGTGGTTGGCTGCTGTCAGGTTCAGCCCTGTGCCCCCGGCCTTCAGAGAGAGGAGGAAGAGGGACGGTCCTCCCGGTTCCTGGAACCGCTGCACCATCGTGTCGCGTTTCGCCCGGGGTGTCCGGCCGTGCAGGTAGAGGACGGCAGTGCCGAACCGCTCGCGGAGGTAGCCTTCAAGGAGCGTTCCAAACTCCGCAAACTGCGTGAAGATGAGCGCACGTTCGCCCGCTTCCAGGACTTCCTCGAGCATCTCCTCGAGACGCTCGATCTTCCCGGATCTCCCGCCAAAGGTGGTTTTATCGTGCAGGAAGAGCGCCGGATGGTCGCAGATCTGTTTCAGGCGGGTGAGCCCTCCGAGAACAATTCCTCTGCGCTGGATCCCCTCTGCAGTTTCAGCGCGCTCGAGCATCTCCTGCACGACCGCCTCGTAGAGCGTCGCCTGCTCTGCCGTGAGGCTGCAGTAGACCTTCATCTCCATCTTCTCCGGCAGGTCGCTGATGATCGAGCGGTCGGTCTTCATGCGGCGGAGCACGAACGGCCTGATCAACTCCCTGAGGCGATCGGTCGCTGCAGGGTCGCGGTAGCGTTCGATCGGCACGGCAAACCCGGACTGGAACGATTCAAATGAGCCGAGGTAGCCGGGGTTGAGGAACTCCATGATCGACCAGAGTTCGGTTAAGCGGTTCTCCACCGGCGTGCCGGTCAGCGCGATCCGACGCGGCGCCCGGAGCGCCCGGACTGCCTGCGCCTGTTTTGTGGAGGGGTTCTTTATGTTCTGGGCTTCGTCAAGGATGATAGAGTTCCAGTCAACGGATTTTAGGAGTTCTCTGTCGCGTACCGCCACCTGGTAGGTGGTGATGGTGACGTTGGATGCGGCGGCCTGTGCGGCAAATGCGTCCCCGCAGGCACGGTTGCTGCCGTGGTGGACGGTGACCGTAAGACCCGGTGCGAAGCGGGCGAACTCGCGCCGCCAGTTCCCGACGATCGATGTGGGGCAGAGAAGGAGCGCCGGCGCTGCCGTGCATTCCCGCTCCTCTTCGGCGAGGAGGTAGGCGATCACCTGAATGGTCTTTCCAAGCCCCATATCATCTGCGAGGCAGGCGCCGCACCCGTTGCGTGCAAGAAACGAGAGCCACGAGAGCCCGCGCTGCTGGTAGGGCCTGAGGGTGCCGCAGAACGCTGCAGGCTGCCGGACGGGCTCGATCGTCTCCCCTTCTGCCAGCCGGTCAAGGAACTCCCGGATCCATCCGTCTGCCACAATCCCGCTCACGGCCGGGCTGTCTGGGTCTGCCCCCGCGATGACCCTGAGGAGTTCGCCGGTCGTCATGGTGCCTGCAGCGTACTTCTTCCTGAAGGCGTCGAGCGCCTTTTCGATATCGCCCCTCTCGATCGTTCGCCACTGCCCGTGCATCCGCACCAGGGGAACCTTCAGGTTCGCGAGTTCTTCGAACTCTTCAGGTGAGAGCACCCGGTCTCCAAGGGCGACCTTCCAGTCGTACGAGACGAGGGTATCAAGACCGAGTCCTCCACCCTCCCGGGCAGGCTTCACGCTGAGGTGAAGGGCAGGCCGGGAGGCGGCAGCCTTCCACCACGCGGGGAGTATGACGCCAAAGCCGTTCCCGATGAGAAGTGAGGCCCATTCGCTGAGAAATGCGTAGGCTTCACTGGTATCGAGGTGCACCCCCGCCGGGCGCCGGGATGTGAGGCTTGATCGGAGCGTGGGGTAGAGGCGGGAGGCGCGGGCGAGATCGATGAGGAGCCGGTCCTGTGGGTCTTCAAACCGTTGCGCAAGATGCGTGCATGCCTCTCCGCGCCTATTCCAGACATCAGCGGCCGGTATGACAATCGCGGGGTCGTCGGTGGCCTGGAGGTGGAACGAGAGGCGCCACCGCTCGCTCTCCCCTTCCGGTTCTTCAAGGCGGAAGCAGGCACGGAGAGGGCCGTGATCGATCTTCGGCGAGAGCCAGTCCTCGAGTTCCCTGGAAAACCGGGCGATCCCGGCCGCGTCGCCGGCGAGTTCATCCCGGCGGCCTGAGAGGATCTCCACCCATTGTTCGTTGGGCGGAACGGTCTTTCTCGGCCGGCCCCGTGGCTTCTGCAGGAGCGACTGGTCCCTGAGGGCGCCGGTGACGATCGCATGGACCGTGTGGTTGAGGAACGACATCACCAGGGATTCGGGGTCCGGCAGGGCCCCCTCCACTCCGGCAGCCCAGAAGAGGCAGGCCGACGGGAGCGCTCCGGCGAGCCGGGCTACGTGGTCGCGGTCTTCTCCCCGGACCAGGGCCTCCCAGCCGCGGGTACCCGGCACAAATGACTGCCGTACCACGAGTCCCAGGGCAAACCGTGCTGCCTCCGCCCAGAACCGGTGCGTGGCACCGTATCGGGTTCCTGCAGGGAGTTCTACGAGATGGGCGACCGGTATGGGCAGGCTGATGGTGGGGACCAGGTAGGGAGAGCAGTCCGCCCGTTCAGGCATGACAGATTCTGGTTCGCACTCGGGTGAAGGGAGGGGGTCTGATCCGGCTGCCGGGAGCAGGATGGTGGCCGTCCCGGGTTCACCGGACCCCCCGAGCGCCGCGGTGAGCGCGGCATGGCCAGCCGCAAACGGGTGCGGGAGGGCTGACGGTTTCTTTGGCTTCCTACCCCGTCGTGCCGGCGCTTTCCGGGGCACGGCGGGGTTCTCTCCCCAGATGTGAAACGCTCCCGCAGGCCCGTCTGTCCAGAAACTGTGGAGGATGATCATGTGGTCTATGGTTAGTACTTTTACTGTACCCTCATTAGTGCATCGTACCATCTATGATGATACGACGGAACGCCGGTCGCATGCGAGGCGTCCTGATGTGGGGACGGTGATGCGATCCACATGTTGCCGCGAAGGACGCGGCGTTCGGTGGATGCGCGGTGCAGTTCCCTTCCGCACAAGGCCGTACCATTCCCTCCCACCTGAAACCTCACGCGTTGCCGCGAAGAGCCTGAAGGAAGGATGGATGGGATGCTACAGAGCGGGGCCTCCCGAAAAAGAGGTGGTCCCCAGCCCTCCTCAAAGGGCCTGAACAAGCGAGTTTCTGGTAACGACGCCCGCGATCTTACCGTTCTCTGTGACCGGGACGGAGCTGATGTTCTTCTTGAGCATCAGGTCGATGACGTCCGAGACGTCCGTATCCGCATTCACCGATATCAGGGGCGCGCTCATGATGTCCCGCACGAGGAGGTTTCTGATCCGGTACTCCTGGCGGGTTCCTTCTACGATATCCTTGAACGCGTGGAGCGCCTTTGCGACGTCGGTCTCCGTGACGATGCCGACGACATCATCGCCCTCTTCGACGATGAACCGGTTGATCTTGCCGTCGAGCATCCTCCGGCGGAGGTGGACTGTCCGCTCCTCGACCTGGATGGAGTATACCTGTTCCATGATGTCCAGGAGGCCGCCATCCGGGCGGAGAACCTTCAGGAGGTCGCCTGCCGTCACCTGTCCGATGAGGCGGTGCTCGCCATCGAGCACCACGACCAGCTTGTAGTGCTGGAGCAGCGGCACCAGGACGTCGATGCTCTGGTCCGGGTATGCGGAGGTGAAGTTCTCCTCGACCGTGTTCGCGACGTGGATGGATGTGGCTTTCATTGCCTGAGTCTTCCTGCTCCCGAGTGTCTCGGCGATTGCCGCCCGTGACGTCGTGCCGATGACCGTGCCGTTGTTGGTCACGATAAGCGGATCGACACCCTCACCGAGCATCTTATCGAGCGCTTCGCTGACAAAGGCGGACTTTGCAATGGTGATCGGTTTTGCCATCACGTCTTTGACGAGTATCTGAAATGTATCGCTCATTTTGCCACTTCCTTGATGATATCATCTCTCTTGAGCACGCCCCGGATACCGCTGTCCTCCATGACCACGAGGCTGTTGATCTGGTTTTCGAGCATCAGCCCGACAGCATCCTGGAGAGAGAGATCAGGGGGAACGGTGATGACCGGACGGCTCATGATGTCCTCTGCAACTGCCGATACCTCGACGACGTATCTGAAGCGTTTCTGTCCTGCCGGCTCTTCTTTCCGGAGATGTGTGACGTCTCTCCTGGGCAGGTTCATCCGCTCGTCCAGATACTCATAGAATGCGAGGTTACTCTCTGTAATGATGCCTGCAAGGCTTCCATTGTCATTAACGACGATAAGTTTATCGTTTTTCCCTTTAATCGTGTTTATAACATGGTCCAGCGAGTGGTACCGGTTGACCGTGACCGCATCCTCCATGATCTCGTCGACCCGGGCAGAGAGCCCGCGTACATGGGCTGAACGCATAACATCCAGTTTGGTGACGATACCGACCACCTTGCCGTTGTTGACGACGGGCAGTCCTGATATGTCGCGATCAAGCATCGTCGCTGCAATAGCACGAATGCTGGTCTCCTGCGGTATGGCAATCGGGTTCTGTGCCATCAGGATACTGACCGGGATCCGGTCGATCGGGCGCCGCCGCCACATCGGTTCCGTCTGCCTGAGACGGTAGGCGATGTCCTTCTTGGTCAGGATGCCCCGGAGTTCATCTCCTTCCATGACGAGGAGCCTTGACACACGGTGCTTGAGCATAAGGTTTCGCGCATAGGCTACGTTATCGGTCGGTGCAACGACGTACACCGGAGAGGACATCACATCAATGGCACGCATTCTCTCTTCACCCCTCTGCAAATGCCTTCACAAGGTCGTATTCCGTCACGAGTCCGACGAGGTGCGAATCCTCTAAAACGGGGAGCGCCCCGATACGCCTCCGGAGCATCTCGATGACAATCTCGTGGATATTCCGATCCGGCGTGGTGGTGTAGAGTTCCCCGGAGAGGAGAGACCGTACCGGCGCCCCCATCACTTCGGCGGAATCTCCGGTCGTCAACTGCTCGAAGGCCTTGCCCTTCCCGAGGTAACTCATGATGTCGGTGGCGGTCACGATGCCGCAGAGAACGTCGTCTACAACGACCGGGAGTCGCCGGAACCTGCACTTCACCATCTCTTCGCAGACCTTGCCGATAGGGGTGTCGGGGCTGGTGACGCGCACTGAAGATTTCATGATATCCTCCACCTTGCGGCCGGAGTTCTCGGTGGTGAGCACCTTCATCACGTCACGCTCGGTCACGATACCCTTCAGGTCTCCTTCAGCGCCGGTGATGGGAATCCCGCCGATGTTTTTGTTGATGATGATATCGACTGCATCCGCGATGCTCCCGGCAACAGGCATGGTAACCATCTGCGGGGTCATGATCTCGCGGAGATTCTCGTTGATAGCGGCGAGGAAGTTTCCCCTGTGCTTCACCTGCACCAGGTTGAACTTGTCGCCGCCGCCCATGAAGTCGATGATATCGCTGACGGTCACGATCCCCCGGAGACGGCGCGTCCCCGCATCGACGACCGGCAGCCTGCGGAACCCTTCCCGGGTCATGATCTCGACTGCCTGGATGATCGTGGTGGTCCTCTGTGCCGCAACAACGTTTCTCGTGGCGATCGCCATAATCTCGCCTTCGTAGCCGGAGATCCTCGTCTCGAAGTCGATAGGCCCACGGTCGCGTTTGCCCGGCATCTTCAGGAGCCTGTCAGCCGGTTTCTTCTCTGAGTTATTCGAGTTCGGTTGCACGGTATCACTCCTTTGGAAATTATTGTGTCCGGAGACGCCCTCAACGGGCGAGACTGCTCAGGACGTCATGACGGTCGATAACACCGACGAGCCTCTTCTTTTCGTCGACGACCGGGAGGATGCTGATATCATGGTCGACCATCAGTCGGCTCGCCATCGCTATCGTGTCGTCGGGCGTCACCGTGATGACGGGTGTCGTCATCACCCGGTCGACGGTGGTATCGGCCTGATTCTTCACCGATATGCGAATATTCCCGGCACGCAGGAGGTCCCGGCGGGATATGATGCCGATGATCTCTTTCTTCTGCACCACCGGGAATGCTATGAATCCACTGGAGACGATCAGGCTATAGATACGGAGTATGGGGTCCTCCGGTGCGCAGGTGACGGGCTCCCGTGACATGGCATCCCTGACACTGCCCCGGATGTCGTGCCGGGAGACCAGGACGGGAAAGAGTTCGGAGAAGAGAACTCCTCCCTGAAGCACACCGTCTTCGTCGACGACCCCTGCGCTGTTTGTACGGGCGTTCAGGATGGCGAGGCCGACATCTGCAAGGGGCGTATCCGGGGCGACCCGGGCGGCCTCCCTGACAAAACCTTTGATGGTGACGTTTGACTTGGTGTCCATCACCCGCAGGACGTCGGATATGTCGAGATAGCCCATCAGACGATTTTTTTCGCCCACGACGTAGAGTTCACGAAAGACATCGTCCCGGAGGACGCTCCGCGCTTTCGTGACGTGGTCATCGTAGTGCAGGGTGGGAATCTCCACCATCAAGTTTGAGGCCACTTTCATAGCAACTGCTCCTCCTCCCGACAGGTGGGGCAGAGCATAAGGTTGTCGACTCGCGAGAGGTTATCGGCCATGTTCCCGCACCGGTCGCAGACCCCCATGGCATACTCTTCCTCGCGGTTAATCTCGATGAGGTCTGCCAGCAACTCGTTCACTTCAGCCGAGACAGTGAGGATATCCCTGACCGTCACGATCCCGATGACCAGCTGGCTCTCAACGACAGGAAGCCTGCGGACGCGGTGTTTCACCATCATTGCTGCGGCATCCCCAACCAGTTTCTCGGCCCCGATCGTGATCAGCGGGGTGCTCATGATCGCGCTGACATGGACGCTGCCCGGTTTTAAGTCTTTTGCCACGACTTTGCAGTTTATATCCTCCTCCGTGACGATCCCGATGGGCAGGTTACTCTGCAGGACGATACAACTACCGACCTCATCGCGGCACATTGCCTGCGCCGCCCGCGCGACGGTCTCCTCTACATCGATGGTCGTTGGATGGCTCTGCATGACCTCCCTGATTGGTACGCGTGTCTCAAAGTAAATGGTGTCGCTATTATTCATCATGGGATTCTCCTAATCTGGTCGCTACAAGGGCCGATTCTCCAGGTGCAAGTGTATCTAGGTTTCGGCAGTATAAAAGAATTCTCACGCTTCGGGATTGGAGATAGTCTCCAAATAAGGGGGTATGCGCCGGACGGAACATATAATTATATTTATTCATGGGTGCCATAGCTCACCTAAGTATAGGTGAATCGGCCTATCGAAGGGTGCCAAATGACGTTCTTAGTTCGTACGAAACAGAAGATATCACGGTTCTTGAAGGCGTTCTTTAAGAAGCGGACCTGTCGCATAGGGATTTACGGGCCTCCCAATGCAGGTAAGACGACGCTTGCGAACAGGATTGTGCGGGATTGGATAGGAGATGCGGTCGGGCCGGTCAGCGAGGTTCCTCACGAGACCCGCCGCGTGCGGCGCAAGGAGGATATCACCATCACGGGTCACAACGGCCACTCGATCACCATCGATATCGTTGATACACCGGGCGTGACGACCAAGATCGACTACAACGAGTTCGTCGAGTATGGTATCGAGAAGGAGGAAGCCATCAAGCGGGCGCGGGAGGCGACCGAGGGCGTGGCTGAGGCGATGCACTGGCTCCGTGAGGATATCGACGGCGTCATCTACATGCTTGATGCCACGCAGGACCCGCTCCAGCAGGTGAATATCATGCTTGTCGGGATCATCGAGAGCCGGAAACTCCCGGTCCTGATCGTCGCGAACAAGAACGATCTTCCTGACGCTTCTGCCGCGCGGATAAAGAGCGTGTTTCCCCAGCACCCGGTGATCTCTATATCGGGTCTTGAAGGGAACAATGTGGATGAGTTGTATGAGAAGATGACGTCATATTTTGGGTGATGGAGATGATACAGGGTGTACAGATAGACCTTATATCGGCGGAGCGCCTTGATCGGCTCACAGCAATGGAGAAGATTCGCCTGATCCTTGACGATGTCATGGAAGGGAACATCGTTGTCCTGGAGAAGGGTCTCGCGCCGGATGAGCAGAGCAAGCTCATCGAGATCACGATGCGGGAGATCGCGCCGGACGGGTTCTCGGGGATCGAGATGGAGACCTATCCTGTCAGAGATGCCCCGGGCGGTTTTCTCGGGAGACTTCTTGGGGGGAAACGCACCGAGACCCGGCTGACTGTGATCGGGCCCGCAAACCAGCTCAAGACGCTCAAGAAGGAGAAGGATCTCATCAGTGCATGGGTCTCCTCCTCACGGTGAACGGGGTGACGGAGAGATGCCTCACAAGTGTACGCAATGTGGCAGGGAGTTCGAGGACGGTTCGACGAAGATACTGAAAGGGTGCCCGAGCTGCAGCGGCAAGAAGTTTCTCTACATCCGTGAGGCCGAACGGCACGACGACGTGCTGAAGGAGAAGACCATCGATGAGATTGCCCGGGATACGGGCGAGGACGTGCTTGAGGTCCGGCCGGATCGGCGAAGAGCGGAGATCGAGGTCTTTGAGCGGATTGAGAGTATCCGTATCCTCGGTCCCGGGTCGTACGAACTGAATATCGAGAGACTGGCCAATACGGATGAGGTCGTCGTCGGGCTGGAGAAGGAGGGGAAATACGTGGTGGATATCCTCTCCATGGCCCGGAAAAAGAATTAATCCGCAGCTGCAGCGTCGTTTGCGTGAATGGGCAGTTTTCCGCATTTTTTGCAGGCTTTCCCAAACTGTTAAATATTCCAGGCACCCTTTTTCTGATATCTGGTATAATTCGGCACCCTTGAGCTATCCCGGGCGATGGTTTCCTGCATGAGAGCATGAGACTCTCATGAACCCTTTGCGTAATTGGATCGCCATTCGTGGTCTCCGCTCTCATGTGGTTTATCCCCGATTGCTGCTGGCTGTCTCGCTAGCGGAGGGTGTCGATGTGAGAGAAGATTATGGACCCGACATATATCGTATCACTGGATAAGGTCGCCGGCATCAGTGCACAGGAGCGTGCTCGCCTCGCGCCGGTAATGGATCTTTTTGCGTTCCGCTCGAATGACTACTACCTCTCGCTGATCGACTGGGAGGATACAAAGGATCCCATCCGGCGGCTGATCATACCGACCCTCGAGGAACTTGAACCCTGGGGACGTCTGGACCCGTCGTCGGAGCACCTGTACACCCGGGCGCCGGGGCTGCAGCACAAATACCGGGAGACGGCCCTCCTGCTGGTGAGCGACCTCTGTGGCGGTCTCTGCCGCTACTGTTTCCGCAAGCGCCTCTTCATCGAGGATGCACGCGAGGTGAATAAGGAACTCTCCGGGGGGCTTGCCTATATCCGGGATCACCCGGAGATCACGAACGTCCTCCTTACGGGGGGCGACCCCCTGGTCCTCGATACCGGCCGGCTCCGTGACATTCTCGCCCGGCTCCGGGAGATTGAGCATGTCCGGATCATACGGATCGGGACGAAGATGCCGGCATACTATCCTTACCGGATCCTCAATGACCCTGCGCTGCTTGATGCGATACGGGAGTATAGTCTGGGCGAGAAGAGTATCTACATCATGGCGCAGTTCAACCATCCCCGGGAACTGACCGATGCCGCGTGCCGGGCGGTAGCGCTCCTGCAGGATGCCGGGGCGGTTATCATGAACCAGACACCCCTGATCCGCGGTATCAACGATGATCCGGCGGTGCTGTCACGGCTTCTCGGGCGGCTCTCGTTCATCGGGGTCAACCCTTACTACGTCTTCCAGTGCCGCCCCACGACCGGGAACCGGCCGTTTGCCATACCTGTTGAGGAGTCGTACCGGATATTCGAGCAGGCGCGGGCGACCTGCTCGGGGCTCTCCAAGCAGGCGAGGTTTGTTATGTCCCATGCTACCGGCAAGATCGAGGTGGTGGGGATGACTGACGAGTACACTTTCTTTAAGTACAACCAGGCGGCAGATCCGGATGATATCGGGCGGTTTATGGTCTATAAGAGCAACCCACAGGCCTACTGGTTTGACGATTATACGGATCTCGTGGATGAGGGGAGGCTCGGGGGGAGCGACCTGTTCGACGCCGGCACCGCGGATGCCGGCATCGCAGGAATGCCCGGGGAGACCGGTGGGAGCCCAGGTGTTTTATAGGAGGACCGGGTCGTAGCCGGGGGAGGGGGCAATCCGGCAATCCGGCTCCATTCTTCGCGAGTTATGCCGGCCTGCCGGGGGATGCGCATGAGCTGGTCGACGCCGATCTCTGACCTATGCGGGTTGGGAATGATCAGGATGCGATCCTTTGACCATGAATGGATGTTTACCTCCCCGGTACGGTCCCTTGAATCCCGGAGCCTGAAGGTTCTCGCACGGGGCGGTCCCATGAGACAGGTCTGATCCTATGCTCCGGCACTGGTGTCCACCCTGACGATCTCTCCCACGGTGCGGCCGGCGACCGGGAATAGTTCAGCGAAATCCGCTACATTTGTCTCGTCCCCTGTACGCCTGCGAAACAGTGGCCATTGTCACGTTCTGGGTGGATGGACGGCTGATATGTATGAGCCGAGGATCAATAAGGTCTCTCGAAGATGGGCAAGATGTTTCAGGTCGAACGTACAGAAAACAGCCGAAATGGCACTATTGAAGACAAAGAGAGTGCAATTCTGGATGGGTGCCTGCAGTGTCCGGGAAAAGGGAAAACGTTATCCATATTCTAGACCAAGACTGGAATAGTTATCATTCAGAAGGGAAAAACAGGGTTCTGATGAGTACGGGGTGACATTGCGCTCTAAGCTGGTCGATGGGTCTCCTTGATCTCGCTACCTCTATAAGATCGTGGAAAAGTGCTCCTTCTACGAGGGGGCCGGTTGTGGGATTAAATTCAACCACTTCATCTGTGTCCTGCCTCTGGCATTTGAGGGGATTGAGACGGAATCCGACGAAGCCAAACTGGAAATTGCAGTGCTGCTTGAGGGGGTAATTTGATGAGGTGTTCCGAACTCTTCGACCAGTTGAATGAGCTTGATGAACACCCCCGCATTGAAGCAAAAACCGCACGTGAAGTCAGCGCATCGCTCATGGAGACGATATGTGCTTATGCCAACGAGCCGGGGCTTTCCGGAGGCTTTCTCCTGCTGGGCATCCATGAATGCGAGGAGCCCCGGGATCGAAAGTACTGCGTCGTAGGTATCGACAATCCCGATAAAATTCAGCGTGATATTGCCGAACAATGTGCTTCCCGTTTTAACCGAGTGGTCCGTCCGGAGTGTTTCGTCGAAACCGTTGAAGGTAAAGCAGTTGTCGGCATTTTCGTTCCTGAGGCACAAGCAGGAGATAAGCCAATTTTCTTCAAGAAAGTAGGGTTGCCAAAAGGTGCTTTCCGTCGGATCGGTTCGACGAATCAGCAGTGTACCGACGATGATCTTCAGGTGCTCTATCAGGAGAGGCGAGTGCATCCGTATGATGAAACCATCGTTGCCGATGCGACGCTTGATGACCTGGACGGCGACGCCATTGCTGAGTATCGTCGTGTCCGCACCGGCGTTGACCCTGATGCGGAGGAACTCCGCTGGAGCGACGCCGAGCTTCTTGAGTCGCTCCACTGTGTCAAGATGCGTGAAAACACGCTTCGGCCGACTGTTGCCGGCCTCATTCTGTTCGGATCGAAAAAAGCGCTCCGTAAGTTTTTCCCGATGATGCGTCTGGATTACCTCCGCGTTCCCGGGCGCAACTGGGTTGAAGATCCCGTTCATCCTTTTGAAGCAATTGAGATGCGTGAGCCACTTTTTCACCTTCTATCGCGAGGACTGGCGGCAATCATGGATGATATTCCTCGTGCGTTCACCTTTACATCAGACGGTCTCATGCGGCAGGAGGAGCCTCGCATCCCACCGCGAGTCATCCGTGAGGCGCTGGTCAATGCTCTGATGCACAGAAGCTACCTCATCCATAGTCCGGTGCAGGTTATCCGATATGCAAACCGGCTTGAGATACGAAATCCCGGACACTCCCTCAAGCCGGTTGAGTCGCTCGGTGAGCCTGGCTCAAAACCGCGCAACCCGACGATTGCCGGTGTCCTGCACGAAACAAAGTTTGCGGAGAGCAAGGGGAGTGGAATCCGGGTCATGCGTCAGCTTATGAGGAGTGCACGCCTCTCGCCACCGACCTTTGAATCTGAGCGCGAGCAGGATCTCTTCACGGCAACCTTCCTCATGCATCATTTTCTCGATCAGCAGGACCTCCAGTGGTTTGAGCATTTCAAAGATGCAAACCTCAGCGCTGATGAGGCAAGGATACTGATTCATGCTCGGGAGGTCGGTTCCGTCAGTAATGCCATCTGCCGGGATTATACAGGTCTCGACACGCTGGCGGCAAGTGGAATGCTACGACGGCTCCGAGATCTGGGGCTGCTCGTGCAGCACTCCCACGCATCGGCGACGTATTATACTCCTACACGGCTGTTGCTCCATCCGGGGGAAGATGAGAAGAAGACGGTTGAAGGAGAGGGAGCCATAGGAGGAGGTCACCCTGTGCCTGATGGCTTACCTACCATGCCTGATGGCTTACCTACCATGCCTGATGGCTT
>ENA-UOOI01002906-UOOI01002906.1-fermentation-metagenome-genome-assembly--contig:-NODE-2906-length-13823-cov-6.094422_pt1 | contig 13823 bp, 10 predicted proteins | sample MGYA00245779_ERZ724027 | MGnify/ENA primary metagenome ERZ724027 (study PRJEB28704, sample SAMN03018318) | fermentation metagenome | biome: anthropogenic terrestrial biome; feature: soil; material... | reverse complement strand
GCGGCCTCTAGACCCCCAGTCTAGCGCGCTACCAACTGCGCCACACCCGGAAACAGCAGAGATAATTGTAGCACATCCGCCATGGAATTGCAAGGAAAAAGGGTGCAATTCTCCTCCTTTCCGCTTTTGCAGACAAAAGTCAAACAGAACCGTCTTTTCAGCCAACTGCACCGCTACTCGTTTTCCTGCCCGTCACCAAAAAAGCGTTCATGAATTGCGGCAACCGCTTTGTCTGCATCCGCCCTGTCAATCAGGACGGATATTTTGATCTCGCTGGTAGAAATCATATGGATGTTGATATCCGCTGCATACAGCGCCTCAAACATGCTGGCTGCCGTTCCGGAATGTGTCTCCATGCCGGCGCCGACAATAGAAACCTCGGCCACATTCTCATCATAGGCAACGGAGCTCGCTCCGATTGTCTCAATATAAGGGTCCAAAATAGAGAGAGTCTCCATCAGATCCGCACGGTGAATCGTAAAGGTGATATCTTTGGTTCCATTCCGGCCGATCGACTGGAGGATGATATCAACATTGATGTTTTTCGCACTGATTTTAGAGAAAATTTTAAAGGCAAAACCCGGCCTGTCCGGCACTCCGATGACAGATACACGGGCAACATCTTCATCTTTGGCAACTCCTGTGATCAGCATTTTTTCCACTTTCGTAGCCTCCTTAACAATTGTGCCGCGCTTTCTGGTCAGACTGGAAAGCACTTCAAGCTCGATTCCATAGCGCTTTGCCATTTCGACCGAGCGGTTGTTCAGCACCTGGGCCCCAAGAGACGCAAGTTCCAGCATTTCATCATAGGAAATGATATCAAGTTTTTTCGCATTTTTGACTTTACGGGGATCGGCGGTATAGACGCCGTCCACATCCGTATAGATCTGGCACAGATCCGCTTTCATGGCCGCTGCAAGCGCGACGGCGCTGGTATCGGAACCGCCGCGGCCAAGCGTTGTCATCTCGTCATAGCGGTCAATCCCCTGAAACCCGGTGACCACGACAATATTTTTTTTATCCAGTTCCCTTTTGACCCTTCTCGGAAGAATCCGTTTGATCCTGGCACTTCCATAGTCGCTGGTGGTGCGGAAGCCGGCCTGCCAGCCCAGCAGGGACACAACAGGATAGCCGAGCTTTTCAATGGCCATCGCCATCAGCGACGCAGACATCTGCTCTCCGGTTGTCAGAAGCATATCCATTTCACGCCGGGAAGCATTCGGGTTAATCTCCTTTGCCTTTTCGATCAGATCATCCGTCGTATCCCCTTGCGCGGAAACCACCACGATCACATCATTTCCCCGGTCGTACGTTTTGGTCACGATATCCGCTACATTGAAAACCCGTTCCCTGTCCGCGACCGAACTGCCGCCGAACTTCTGCACAATCAGACTCATCAGGGTCCATCCTCCTTTTATAAGCCGTACGGAACGAACCGCATATCCGGTGCTCCGCCAATCCCGCCGGTGCGGCGGCGGTTTCTGCTGTTCTCCGATTTTTCCTTTGGGGCCGCGCAAAAACTTTTTCCATTAGTTTAACATGAATCCAGCCATGATGCAACACGGGCATATGAAAAATTCATTCTCCCGGTTCGGTACCGTTTTGGTTCCCCTGATTTTCCTGGCCGTTCTGATGATTATAACCGGGCTGACTCAAATTCTTTCCTCCGGAATCGGTCGCCTCTGACTCCGCTCCGACAGAATCTTCCGACGAAACCTCTCCGCCGACATCCGTCTGCCCCTCGCCGCCGGAAACGGAGTTCTTCTCATCCGACTTGAAATTTCCATGCTTTAAATTACAGATTGCCGGCAGATTATTTTTATCATACCAGCCGGTCGCCGTGTAGGGGCAAACTCCTGGGTTGGCAAGCAGTCCGCTGCTCAGGCAATATTTGTAGGGGATCACGTTCGGATCAAACTGAAAGCTTTTTTTGTCCTTTCCTTTCAGGTATTGCACCATGATGTTTTTCCAGACTGCCTTTGCCACCGGCGTTTCATATTTGTTGAGGACCTTCGGATTCTTGTAGCCGGTCCAGACGCCGGCGACCGCATACGGGTTGCCGCCGACAAACCAGCTGTCCTTATTTTCGTTGGTCGTGCCTGTTTTGCCAAAGATATCCCAACCGCTGATCTTGGCGGCGGTGCCTGTCCCCCGTTGGATAACCTGATTCAGAAGCTTGTGCACAATGGTTGCCGAAACAGAAGAAATTGCCTGAGTCGGCACTTCGTTCCGATTGTCGAGGATGACTTTTCCATCGTGATCCTGAATGTAATAAAATGTATAGGGTTTATAATACTTCCCGCCGTTGCCGAACATCTGAAAACCGGCGGTCATTTCTTTTACCGTGATCCCCTGCGTCATTCCGCCCACCGCCATGGCGGCGAGCGTATTGTCAGATGGTTCCAGCGACGTAAACCCCAGCTTGTCCTGCAAAAAATTAAAGCTGGTGTCTGGAGTCAGCATTTTGTCGATCTGAACGGACGTGGCATTATAGGATTGTTCCAGTGCCTTTTCCACCGTGATCTTTCCGTGATAGCGGTTATCCCAGTTGGCCGGACCCGACTTCCCGTTTTTCCAGTTTGGAAGAGGCTCATCGTTCACCAAGGTGGAATAATTGATCAGACCGGCATTGACCGCCGGGCCGTAAACGGCAAGGGGCTTGATAGAAGACCCTGGCTGACGCTTGGCATCGGTTGCAAGGTCAAACAGACGGTTGCTTTCTTTCTTTCCCCTGGCACCCACAAGGGCAAGGACCCGCCCGTTGTAATCCATCGCCACAAAACCGCCCTGAAGGTTCGGATAAGCGGCGGGAAACGTTTTTCTGTCGTTGAACACCTTTTCTGAAATGGTTTGCAGATCCTGATTCATTGCGGAATAAATTTTCAGCCCGCCGTGGTAGATCATATCGACCGCTTTGTCGGAAGAGCAGTTATAAGTGCTCATCAGGCCATTTTTCACATCTTCGAACATTGCTTCCGTGTACCAGTTCCAGACAGCATTCTCATCCACGACGCTCTCCGTTTTCTTCCCGACAAACTTTATATGCTCGGATTCTTTCATCGCCGCCTGGTATTCGCTGTCCGTAATCATCTTCTGGTCACGCATAGCTTTCAGCACCGTCTGCTGGCGCTCCTTATTCTCTTCCGGATGGGCAAGCGGAGAATAGGCTGACGGGTTTTGCGTGATGCCGGCAATTGCCGCGCACTGGGCAAGGTCACAGTCCTGAATGTTCTTGCCAAAATAAAGATTTGCAGCTGTCTGGACCCCGCTGCAGCCGCTTCCGAAGTTGACAACATTCAGGTAAGCACATAAGATTTGCTGCTTGGAATATTTCTTTTCAAGATTGAGCGCACGGAAGATCTCCCGGACCTTGCGTGTTAAACTGACCTCATTTTCCCCGGTAATATTTTTAATCAGCTGCTGCGTGATGGTCGAGCCCCCGTAGCTGCCGCTGCCGGAACTGAAGAAACTGAAAAGATTTGCCGCCGCGCCGAACGTCCTTTTCCAGTCGACCCCCTTATGCTCCCAGAAGCGTTTGTCCTCAATGGCCACAATGGCATTTTTCATGTTCTGCGGAATCTTGTCATACTCCACCCAGACGCGGTTCTCGCTGCTGTACAGGCTCTGATATTTTACGGGGTTGGCCGCATCATCCCCCGGTCCGTTTACATAAATAAAGCTGGTATAATTCAGCGTCAGTTTGTTCAGGTCATAGTCCACCGATTCGTTTTTGATGCTGTAAAGGTAAGAAAAAAGAGAAACGGCGACGATGCCGCCGGCAATAAGAAAAATGGTGAATGCCGTTTTGATGCACCGAAGGATGATCTTAAATATAGATTTAGCGGTTGAAACGTCTTTTTCCCCAACGTTTCGACCGCCCGCATACTGACTGATGTCGGTTTTTTTCATCCAAACCACCTTTCCCGTTTTATGGCTGGCTGATTTTTCGATCGATTGAATGTATAAGTTTCCAAAATTTTCAAATAATATGCACAGAGGTGATTTATTTGAAAAAAGCTTCGATGTTTCTGCTGTGCGTTATGGTTTTACTGACGATCCTGGTCGTTTTGAGGCTTCCGCAAAAAAGCCGACAGCCAAGTTCCAGTTCCGCAGCGGACACAATTACGTCAAGTAATTTTACCTCAATTACGCCTTCAAGTCAAGAAAACAGCGCTATGATCGCTGCAGCCAGCAGGCAGGATCAGGTCTTATATGTTGTCAAGGAATATAAGGGACATATTGGCATCTACCGTGAAGGGGACAAGCTTCCGTTCAAGGAAATCGATGTTGATGTCAGCGTTTTTCCGGAAACAGACCGAAAACTTTTGAAAAACGGGATAAAGGCCAAAGGGACTGCAGAATTGACGCGCGTGATTGAGGATTACGAAGGATAAAAAAGCGCCGCGTTCGGGAGAAAAGCCTGCCGGCGGCAGTCAGCGGGAAAGTTCCTGCGTTTCGCCGGCCGCGCCGGACATCTGCCTGGCAAACCGCTCCACTTTTTCTTTAGAGAGAGTAACATAATCCGTTTTCCTATCACGAAGCGCTTCCAGCCCCTGCTCCCTGAGAAACCGATTCAGCAGTTTGTGGGCAATACTGCGCTCCAGAAAGCCCATTTTTGAAAGATAAACGGCTCCGCCCGGAGTGCAAAAGGCGGTAAGGTGCTGAACGATCTCGGCGGAAAGCCCATAATCCAGGAAATGGCGGATCTCCGCCTGGTCCTGCGTCAGGCAGGTCAGATAAATGCCAAGCGGCTTTTGCAGCAAGATCCCCAAATATTGTTTGCAGTAATCGCGCACTTCGCGCTGAATCTGTCCCCCGTAAATGGAACTTCCCAAAATCACAAGATCGTAGGGTTGCGGATTCACCGCCGATTGCTTCAGGTCGGCGGCCTCGGCGCCGGTCATTGAGTCCTCAAGCCAGCGGGCACACTCAGCGGCCGTGCCGTGGGTGCTGGAATAGGCAATCAAGGTTTTCATCTTGTTTTTCTTCTCCTTTCGAAAACGATAAGAACATTAAAGCGTGTAAAAACTGGAATTGATAATTTCGCAGCGGATGGATAAGCTAAAATCGGCAGAGAAAATATTGTAATTTAAAAACATGCTTTTCGCATGAATATTTTTCCTGTTAGGGCGGGCCGCAAAGTCCGCCCGGTCTTTTTTTTTATCTGTTTTTGATTGTAACTTCTGAAAAATCCGATGTCAAGGAACAGGCCGAGCGGCATAGTTCTTCCTCAGAGGCGAAATTCTCACGGGATTCTCATGAAAAATGCACCGAAACGATTGCAATTTGTAACAATTGATTTATAATTACATGGTTAAATATAGAAGGAATTTTAATCTTCGGCGTGCCGAATCGGGAGGGTTTCCCTGTTGTCTTTTATTTCTGTCCAATTTCTTATTTTTTTCCCCCTTGCCGTTTTCATCTATTTTATTCTTCCGAAAAAGCAGCGATGGATTTGGCTGCTTTTCGCCAGTTATTTTTTTTACATGAATTGGAACCCGCGGTATGGGACTCTACTTGCCGTTTCAACCGCAATTACTTATTGCAGCGGCCTCCTGATTGAAAGGGCCGGCTGCCTGCCCGACCCCAAAAGAGCCGCAAAGTGGAAAAAGCTCTGGGTGGCGGCAAGCTTTATTCTGAACCTCGGAATTTTGGGGGTCTTCAAATATCTGAACTTTTTTAATGAAATTTACACCGACCTTGTCTCCCTTCTGGGAATATCCGTCGAACGGATGAAATTTGATCTGCTGCTTCCCATCGGCATTTCGTTTTACACCTTTCAGGCGCTCAGCTACACAGTGGACGTTTACCGCGGCGACCTGAAACCGGAGCGGAATTTCGGGAAATACGCCCTTTTCGTCTCCTTTTTCCCTCAGTTGGTTGCGGGCCCGATTGAAAAATCAAAGGATTTACTGCCTCAATTCAGCAAAGCGCAGTCGTTCGACTACGACCGGGCAAAGCGCGGTCTTCTCTTAATGCTGTGGGGATATTTTCAAAAGGTGGTCGTCGCCGACCGGCTGGCGCAGCTGGTTAAAACGGTTTACAGCAGCCCCGGAAAATATTTTGGCGTGGAAGTCGCCGTTGCAAACCTTTTCTTCGCCTTTCAAATCTACTGCGATTTCGCCGGGTATTCCAACATCGCAATCGGAGCCGCTCAGGTGCTTGGGTATTCTTTGACCACCAACTTCAGCCGCCCTTATTTTTCCCAGTCCATCAAAGAATTCTGGCGCAGATGGCATATCACGCTCGGTGCGTGGTTCCGCGATTACCTTTACATTCCGCTCGGCGGCAACCGTTGCTCACGGGTCCGGCACTGCCTGAACCTGTTTCTCGTGTTTGCCGTCTGCGGGCTTTGGCACGGTGCTTCCTTTACTTTCGTCTTCTGGGGCACCCTGCATGGACTGTACCAGATTTTCGGCCTTCTGCTGAAGCCGGCGCGGCAAAGGGCCGCAAAGGCGCTGAAAATCGACCCGGACTCTCGGCCAAGCCGCTTTTTAAAAGCCCTCTTTACCTTTCTGCTGGTTGATTTCGCCTGGATTTTTTTCCGTGCCAATACGCTTTCCGACGCTTTTACATTGATCGGCAATCTGTTCCGGCCGGCAGACCTGTCAAACGGTGCGCTTTTCTCCCTCGGTTTAAAGGCGCCCGAGTTTTTTGCCGCCCTTGCCGGCATCGCCATCGTTTTAATTGTAGATGCCGTGAGCCAAAAAATTGACCTGCGCGCTCTTCTGCTTAAGAAAAATACCGCCGTCCGCTGGACCGCTTACCTTTCGGCCGCACTGATCATTCTGATTTTTGGGATTTACGGGTCGCAGTACACGGCTCAGCAGTTTATTTATTTTCAATTTTAAAGGGGAACCGATTTTGAAAAAGCTGATTGGCAAGGGTCTTATTTTTTTATTTGTTCTCACGCTGATTCTGGCATCTTTATCCAACGTCTTCATCTACAAGATTGACCACCGGGGAAAGCTGCTTGAAGGGCTTTACAACTCCAGCGATCCTTACGACGTGGTCCTGATGGGTTCCAGCCACATGAACGGCGGAATTGATCCCAATGTTCTGTGGAAGCAGCACGGAATTACAAGTTTTAACTACGCAACCGGCGGTCAGCCGATTGACGTTACCTACTATTTGCTGAAAGAAGTTTTGAAAAAGCATACCCCGTCCGTCGTTGTGGTGGATCTTTATTACATCGGCATGACAACCCCTTATGGGGAAACCGGATTTATCAGCAACGCCCTGGACAACATGCGCTTTTCCAAAAACAAATTAGAGGCGATTCAGAACTGCACGCCTCAAAAAGAATGGCTTTCTTTCCTGCTGCCCGTGCTTAAATACCATTTCCGCTGGTCAACTCTGACCCCAGCCGACTTTTTTTACAACAGTTCCTCCATTTATTATCTCAAGGGATTCAGCGCGGGCACCCAGCGGTACGGAAAACAGGATATCACGAAAGTAACCACAGACAAAAAAGCAGAGATTCCGGCGAAAAATCTTTCCTACCTCTACAAGTTCATCAAACTTTCCAAAGAAAATAAATTCCAGTTGGTTTTCGTCAACATGCCATGTGATTACACCGAATCCAACCGCTCCAGCGGGTGGGTCAGCGATTGCGAGGCAATGTTCAACACGGTCGCCGATCTGTGCCAAAAAAATAACGTTCCGTTTTTGGATCTCTGCGACAGGATGGATGAGATCGGGCTTGATTTTTCGCAGGATATGAACAACTCCGGACATCTCAATGTCTGGGGTGCTTACAAAACCAGCTCTTATTTCGGCAATTATTTGAAACAGAACTACTCCCTGCCCGACCGGCGCAATGATTCAGCGCTCGCAGCACGCTGGAATCATGATTACAGTCTCACTCTTTGGCGGCTTCCGTTAAAAACGGCGCGGCAGATACAGCGGCATAAAAGCAGTACGCACTGCGCGACAAGATGTGTTCATTTTCCGTTGCCGGCGGGGATGAAAAAAACGAACTTTACGGCGCAGTCGAAAATGCCATAAGTTTCCGTATAGTAATTTGGGAACTAAAAGAAAAATGCGCTTTGAAACGGCCTTAAAGGGCCTAGTCAAAACGCATTTTTCTTTTAAGAGCCGGCGCTTTAGGAACTTATCTTTCCGAAACTGATTCGCAGCAATCCCTGTTCCAAATTTCAGTCTCTCTTACAGAGGCCGACGGCGTTCAGGGAAACCGTTGCAATTCCGCAGAGAGTGACAATAATCCCGACAACAAGCCCGGCTATGCTGAATCCTTTGGACAATACAATTCACCTCTTTATGATTATAGCACCGGAATCCCGCCGGGTGCAAGGCGCCTTTCAGCCCTTCGCACCGCCGCTGAGAGTGCGAAAAGGGACCTAGGTGAGATAAGAAAGCTCCTGCCGAGATCCTTTCGGCAAGAGCAAAATGATTTGATTCCAATACTATGCGAGCGCAACTAATCGGGCACTGGTGCCTCCGGCTCTCACACCGTCCCGCACCGTGACCGCCGTTTGAACATGCCCGCCTCCGGAGATGGAAAAAGTAACAGCCGCCGTTCCGGGGCTTTGCCCGCAGATCTGGTAAAGAAGCAGCTTTCCGCTCTTCCTTAAATACTGGACGGAGACGCAGGACCGGTCAGAGGAAGCCCAGATGGAGCCTGCCCCAATCCCTTTCGCCTCAACCCCAATGATATACTTGTTGCCCGGAGCCATCGTATAGGATGCCGTATCCACTTTGATCCCGTTGGAGACATTGGCAATCATTTTCTGACCTCCGATGTCGATGGTCACCTGGCCTTTTCCAATCCCCGTGACCGGATAAATCCAGGCGGAATAGCCGTTGCTGTCTTTCACCGCGGTTCCGGCGCCGACGGTTGCAACGGCGGAATTGTAAGATATTGATTTCGGTGCGGCGGACGACGAAGTATGCGCCAGCACCCAGTAACGGTCTCCCGGCAGAATCGACACCGAAGTCGTATCGAGGGTAAACGATCCGCTGGAGTTATTATTATCGCTCGGAGTGTCAGAATAGCCTGTATAAAGGGCACAGGAATCGGATTTGTAGTCATCCATCCGATCCCCGTGCGTGTCTTCCAGATAGGCAATCAGAGTAGCCTTGGCCATTCCCTGGTGGGAAGACGAAACCGAAACCGTGCAGGAAAGGCCGCTGGAATCTACCGATGTGGAAAAGGCGGAAGAATCGCCATGCACATCCCAGACCACTTTCGTGCCCGTTGCAAATTTAGAAAGGTTCGGTTCCACCTGCGCCTTAACGGTTTCGGAAGCGCCGCTTTTCAGCGACAGAGACTGACGGTTGAGTGTGATTCCATCCGAAATCGTTTTGGTCAGGACGAAACGATCCTGCCGGCCACTGCCCGATTCCGCTTCCAAGCCGTAATTATAAACCCGAACATCATCCGGGGACACCGTGTCGCTGTCCGCATAAAAGGCTACATCCCCGCGGCTGACATGGTTGCTGAAAACCAGCAGCGGCTCTCCGTCAATCGATCCGTCCACCGTTAGCTGACCGGAACGGAAATACAGAGTACCCGGGCCTGTCAGAGTATCCACATCCACTGAGGAACTCGCGTCGAATTCCGATTTTTCCGTAATGTAAAGCTCCCCCGCCTCGACTTTTCCATTTGCGATCGCGGTCGTGCTGTCCTTGACCACAATCTTCTGCAGATTTTCCAGCGGCGGAAGCATATCGGTATATTTGCTGATAGACAGGGTCCCGGAGTCGTCCCCGTCAATTTTCCTCGCTTTCAGCGTGCATTGATTGAGAGTGATGTCCCCTTTGCATTTCATGGTTCCGATCAAATTTAAGTTGGTATTAGAGGAAATGGTGATCTCGTCGGCTTCCAAGCTGCCCCCGATTTTGATGGTACCGCTCAGCTTTGCTTCCTCGTCGGTGTAAACGTCGTGCCGGATATTGCCGCCCTTTAAGGTCAGGTCGTCGCCCGCACTGATGGATTCCAAATCTCCTTCAGTGACTTCCGCCTTTCCACTGCAGGAAACCGCTTTCATCGTTCCTCCTTTAACGGTCAGTTCGGAACTGCTTCCATTTACAGTGATATTCCCCATATCGCCGCTTTTAATCGTCACGTCTCCGGTAAAAGTATGATCTTTTCCCGTGATATCTGTAAATGCATCCTTGTCCCAGGTCTTACCCCAGTCCGAGGCTGAGCCATAATAGGTTCGCGCCCCGTGCATGTCGACCACGGTGTCGTAGGACGACGAAGATGCGAAAGCGGGCGGCGCGGACAAAAACAGAACCAGGAATGCCAAAAGCGCAGCAGTCCATTTTCTCATCAAAAATTCCCCCTGATGTTCTTTAAACTAAAATCCGCTTCCTGCGACGGCAGGAAGGGATTTCCACAGTCACTTGCTTCGATAATTTTTCCATATAAGTAGATTATACCCTTGAAAAGGGGGAATTTCAAGGAAGATGAGAGAAAAGTAGACAGAATTTCCCAAAATTCATCATTTTTCTATCCCGTTAAGGCAGTCTTCTAACGAAACATCGGCTTTCCGCCGCGGCGTTGGGCCTGGCGATGGAAACAGCAGAGGTAATTTTTCTCCGCCTGCGCCCAGTTGATCAGATGCAGAAACGCATCCAGGTATTCTCCCCGCCTGTTTTGGTATTGCAGGTAATAGGCATGTTCCCACACATCCACCGCAAGGACCGGACAAAAGCCTCGCGGCAGCGGGGTATCCTGGTTCATGGAGTTGATCACTTTCAGCCGGCCGCAGCAGTCCGCCACCAGCCAGGCATAGCCAGAGCCGAACAGGTTGAGCGCACACTGTTTCAGCCGCTCCTGAAATTTTTCCACGGAACCGAACGCTGAACGGATTGCGCCGGCCAGTTTCCCCTCCGGCTGGTTTCCTTCCGGATTTTTCATAATGCGAAAATAAAGATCATGATTATACACCCCTCCCGCATTGTTCCAGACCGCCGTCTGCATTTGAAACGGAAGGCGGCAATTTTCCCGAATCAGCCGTTCCAGCGGCCAGCTTTGGTAAGCCGGCAGTTTTTCAAGCGCCTGATTCAAATGATCAATATAGGCTTTAAAATGTTTGTCATGGTGAAACTGTAGTGTTTCGGCATTCAGGTAAGGCTCCAGCGCATGGTAAGAGTAAGGCAGCGGCGGCAGTTCAAATGGATAATGACCGTTCATGGCAATCGACCTTTCTGAAAATTCTGATAAATTTATATTCCGCCAGTCGAAGGAATTTTCCTGATCTATAAAAAAGCTGGAAAAAATTGAGGGATTGCCAAGTTCCTTTGAGCGTGTTACGATAAAAACATAAAAATTACAAGTTTGTAATTTCATTTACATATTTGTAATGCTTTAAATCTTTCTTTGAAAAGGAGCAAATTATGAAAGGCAGATTATTAGCTTTGCTTTTAAGTCTGGTTGTCAGCGGAGCAGCCGGGCTTTATGCCAAAAACACAGCGGCATCCCCAACCGCTGCCTCCGCACAAAATGCGGCCGCCACGGTTTCTTCCGAAAGCCAGGCCGGTTGCAGCTCCGGCTCCGCCCAGATGACTGTATCCTCCTGCCCGTCCTCGTCCGCAGCTGGCACAGCAACCGCTGCCAAGGCAGTCTCCGGCTCGTGCCAAAGCGGCTGCACATCCCCTTCTTCCCGCTACTGCACACAGGGCGCCTGCGGCAACTCCGGCTCTTCTTGCAAAACCGCGCAGAACGGCTGCACAACGAGTTCCTGCGCTTCTGGAGCGGCATCGTATTCCTGCCCGCAAAATAACAGTTGCAGCCGTTCCAGCTGCGGATACAACTCGATCAACCGTTATATCAATGATATTCTCAGCCGCTTTTCCGGCAAAGCCGGCAATCAGGCTTCAAGCGGCAGAAAAACGGCCTCCTCATCCAAAAGCTCCGGCAACAGTTCTTCCGGTGCGTCCGCTTCCTCCGGCAGCACGGCGACCGGTACCTACGCGGAGTATCAGAACCAGGTGGTGCAGCTTGTGAACCAGGAGCGCACCAGCCGCGGGCTGAACGCGCTTTCCATCGACAGCGCACTGACGAAAACCGCCACTCTGAAATCCCAGGATATGGCGGACCTCGGTTATTTTGACCATACTTCTCCTACCTATGGATCCCCGTTTGACATGATGAAACAGTTTGGCATCAGCTACCGCGTCGCCGGCGAGAACATCGCAATGGGGCAGACTTCTCCCAAGCAGGTGATGACCGACTGGATGAATTCAGAAGGCCACAGGGAAAATATTCTGAAATCTTCCTATACAAAAATCGGCGTGGGAATTGCAAAAAATTCCAGCGGACGCTACTATTGGACCCAACAGTTCATCGGCTGATCCCATGACAAATTGCAACAGAGCGGGCCCCGGCATCTGCCGGGGCCCGCTGTAACAGAAGACCATTCTCACCGCACATGAATCAATCTGCGGCTGTAAGATTTGGAATTCAACCTAAAAACCAAATGACAAACAGCAAATACGAAGCGACAATATTGACACAAAAACCGATGCCCATCGGTACAACATTTCTTTTGATTACTTGAAACATATCGACTTCGCATACGTTCGAAACTGCAATGAGTGCCCCGCAAACAGGTGACAACCCTTTCGGGATAATTGCTCCGACTTTTTTCGAGTTGTTTTACAACAGTCCTTTTTTCGCACATTCCGGGCCTTTCTTCTTGCATTTGCTTCCATTTGCGGATAAGATTAAAGAAAAAGCTGTTAACACCTTGGAGGGATGGTTGATGACAGATACGGAAAAACTTCAGCAAATGGTCGACGCAAGTCACCGCATCGTTTTTTTCGGCGGCGCGGGTGTTTCAACGGAAAGCGGGATTCCCGACTTCCGCAGTGTAGACGGATTGTATCATCAAAAATATAAATATCCGCCTGAAGTCATGCTCAGCCACGGTTTTTACCAATCCCACACGAAGGAGTTTTTTGATTTTTATCGGGGAAAGATGCTCTATCTTGACGCACAGCCGAATGCCGCGCACAAAAAGCTGGCGGAACTGGAACAGGCGGGACGTCTTTCCGCTGTGGTCACGCAGAACATTGACGGGCTTCATCAGAAAGCGGGAAGCAAAAAGGTCTTTGAGCTGCACGGTTCCGTTCACCGCAATTATTGCCAGCGCTGCCATAAGCTTTACGATGCGGAATTCATGAAGCAAAGCACGGAAATTCCGACCTGTTCTTGCGGAGGAATCATCAAGCCGGATGTCGTGCTGTATGAAGAAGGGTTGGATCAGGATACCCTTTACGGCGCGGTGGATGCGATTCGGCATGCGGATATGCTGATCATCGGCGGCACGTCGCTCGCCGTTTACCCGGCCGCCGGACTGATTGATTATTACCGCGGCCATCGACTGGTGCTGATTAATAAAACTACCACTCCGATGGATGCAAAGGCAGATCTCGCCATAAAGGGCAGCATTGGGGAAATTCTTGACAACATCAAAGTTTCAAAAGACTGAAAGAACACCAAAGCCGGCTTCGCACTGCGGAGCCAGCCCCTTTCTTTTCCTTGCTCTGCAACTCTTTGAGGCTTTCGATCCTTTTCAGCCCGCAGGCTCACAGCATTGAGGCACAAAGCTCTTAATAGACCTGTTCCCCCTTATAAAGTTAGGTGCGAACCGGAAGCACACATGATTTTCCCGGTCGATTCGCACCAAGATTCGGATCATATTCAGCTTGTATCTTTCCAATATGGAATCATGATGATTACCGTGTTGCTTTTTGCCAAATTAAATAAAGCACTTCTACAAAACATTACTTTTCTGTACGGTTTTTTTAGATGTTTTTGCTGTCGCTCCCCACACGGGAGCGTGGATTGAAAT
>ENA-UOOI01002905-UOOI01002905.1-fermentation-metagenome-genome-assembly--contig:-NODE-2905-length-13824-cov-5.150410_pt1 | contig 13824 bp, 11 predicted proteins | sample MGYA00245779_ERZ724027 | MGnify/ENA primary metagenome ERZ724027 (study PRJEB28704, sample SAMN03018318) | fermentation metagenome | biome: anthropogenic terrestrial biome; feature: soil; material... | reverse complement strand
TTTAGCACGACGTTCCCCAATAACGTACGCTCTTAGGGAGCCTATGGATAACAAGGGGTTCCCTTCTTGCAAGATAAAGGATACCGCAAAACAATAGCTATGTGCAGATAGAGAAAGACCTGACTGCACATAACTATGGCTGTTTAAGGCTTTAAATACGACTCGTTAATCCTATTGATTGCTTTTGATCTTTGGAACGGGCATTTTCATTTCCTGAACATTGTCGAAATTCTCGATAGTGATAATTGCTTGGTGGTGATTTTTAATCAAAATCTGTTGCTCACCGTTATTCTTAAGCCGCATGCCACAGTAGCTTACAGCCTTTTGCAGTAAGACCCAACTGAGATACTTTTCATTAGAAAGTAGCTTGGAAATTGCTTCACGATTCCATTGAGCTTTGCCGGTAGGTGATAGTATGCGGCGGCTGCTTGCTTCAAACGCATACATGTTGGGCGTGTTTTCATTTGTAGCTTATTCGTGCCCACAGCAATTGCACCGGATGAAACCAAAATGACTTCATGGCCCCATATTTTGAATATCAGACAACACACAGGCAAGGCGATCAAAGGAACGCAGGTCGCTTTGCCCTACATCATTTGTCAAGGTGGAAGTTCTCACTTTGACAACAATTCTGTTTTGATACAAGCTCAAACGATTCACCTTTTTTCGCTATAGCTATACTTGAATTGCCGTAGGAAAGTGTTTTGCAAATTGCAGAAAATCGTGGTAGATTTGCGATGTTTTGATTTTCATATAACCGGTAGTCGTACCATCACTGCACCCATACTATTCTTCGGAAAGAACGTCCTTATCGAAAACAATCCGTACCTCATTGTCCTTATCCAATAGGGCGCTGAAAACAGTCGCAGCACCTACCTTTGTTCCCAACATCTTTTCCATCAAATCCGCAGAGGCAAAGGATACGCGAGCCACCCCCAAGGCATTGCTGAAATCCTTTGACCGGAGCGGCTTGTTCCCCGCCGTAATGAAAAGATAAAAGGCCGTTTGCTGTCAGTTGCACAGAAATAGCGTCTTGACCATTTTCATATCCAGCACTTTATCAATCTGAACACAATCTTCCATCGTAATTGCTTCATCGGTATCGAGGCGCTCAAACGGGATATGCAGGTCTTGTAATATTTTATAGACTTTTTTCTGTAGCGGTGTCTTAAACTCGGACGGTGCCATCATATAAATATCACTTACAAAAAACATGGTCTATTCCCTTTCACTTGAAATCTTTATGCTTAAAGTGTATCATACTCTTATGAATTACAAAAGCGAATATCTGTCATAGATAAGATGATAAAGTCGCATAGTGAGGGGTGCGCGAAATATGGACATGAACATTCAAAAATATATGGCTTTTATCAAAACTGTCGAATACGGCAGCTTTACGAGAGCGGCTGGGGTATTGAGCTATTCCCAATCCGGCATCAGCCGTATGATTAACGATTTGGAAAACGAGTGGAACGTATCGCTCCTTGAACGTGGACGCGCCGGTGTGCGCCTGACTTCCGACGGATTAAAGCTGTTGCCGTTTGCTCAAAATGTATGTAATGAATATCAAAAATTGCAGGCGCAGGCGGACGAATTGAATGGCCTGCAATCGGGGCTGATACGGATTGGTACGTTTTCCAGTATAGCAACCTACTGGCTTCCGAATATCATCAAAGAGTTTCAAAAAGACTACCCCAATATTGATTACGAGCTTCTGTTGGGCGACTACACGGAAATTGAAAGCTGGATTTTAGAGGGACGCGTAGATTGCGGTTTCCTCCGGCTTCCCACACACCCGGAGTTTGAAACGATATTTTTGGAGCATGACAAGCTGCTGGTCGTTTTGCCGGAAGACCACCCGATGGCTGGCTATGAACGTTTTCCCGTAAAGGCGCTATGTGATTACCACCCCTTCATGCCTTTAGAAAAAGGCGCCAAGGCCGAGATATCGGAAATATTTGAAAAATGCGATATAGAACCAAAAGTACATTTTACAACATGGGATGATTATGCCATCATGTCAATGGTTGAAAGGGGGTTGGGAATTAGTATTTTGCCGGAACTCATTTTGCAGCGTATCCCATGAGCCGCAAGGGAAACTGTTTGGACAATGCTGTGATTGAAAACTTCTTTGGTTTGCTGAAAAGCGAACTGCTGTATTTACAGAAATTCGATTCTTTTGAGCATTTAAAATCTGAGCTTATTGACTATCTGGATTACTACAACAACCATCGCATCAAGGTAAAACTAAAGGGTATGACTCCTGCTCAACACAGATGTCACACCCTTCTGGCTGCTTAACTTAAATATTTGTCTAACTTTTTGGGGTCAATTCACTTTTGAACCGGCTCTTTCTCTTTGGAAAATTCGATCATAAAAGATATGAGGTTGAACGCGGGCACAAAAGGCAACTGGCAAGTCTGGTCAAAAATATCGCTGGCATAAAAGGATGCATACCGCAATATGTGCGATAGCCACGTCATGTCTGCGGCGGCACGCCGCCGTGGCATTTGCTCAATTTAGACGCGAACCTTTGTTGCTGGAAATCATCCAAGCACAAATCATGTCCGACAAAGAAGTATGATTCCGAAATTGATAATTCAATAATCATAATAGACTTTTTTCGCCTGTTCTACCGTCATAATCCCAAACGAATTGCGCAATTCTTTTAAAATTAAATTAACCATGCTTTTATCGAACCTTAAAGACGTGCATGTTTCTATCACATAGCCGCAGCAGGCGGCGTTGGACCATTGTTCGCTCAGCAATTCCATGATCTCTTTCTTATCCATCATCTTATCTTGCTTGTCCATAATAGAACTCCTTCCAAATCAACTTGTCTATCTATATTCTTTTCTCATGGATTTTATACGCAAAAAAGCGGCACGTTTTTACAACGCACCGCTTTTTTATATAACGCAATGATTTTTTTAATCAATCAAATTTTCTTGCTCCAATTTAGTGCTATGCTTTAACATAAACGTTATACATGGCAGACAATCCACTAATTCAGGGAATTTCATGAGACTTTTCAATTTTTCAAGATAAGTACGCGTAATGGGTTTTGTACTGTCATAATGCTCTCTGAGTTCCTTTTCGTCCATTCGATAGGGCAATATAGCCGGATTTATATTTTTCCGCAGCCTAGCCAGCATTTGAAATCCACCTAGATCGATATCGCTCCAATGATACCACACTACCCTGGGCGGTGTGGCGCACTTCAATTTCATAAAAAATTTTTCCTTTGCTGGACTATAGCATCCGCCGTGGAAGACGACCAATTCGTTTAATTTTCGACGGTTTAAAACGTAATCCACATAATTTGCCTTGTTCTCAATCATCAATACTCTGTTAACGCTCTCGTCAACAATCAGTTCGCCATCCCGTAAATCAATCACATTGAGATACGCACCCGATTGTAACGGTGCAAAATCAGTTGTCCCGCAGGGCAACTTCAGTTTCATCTTCCCACAAAACGCTATTTGTTCCGGATACTTTTCAATGCCAATCTGACTAAGGGTTTCTTCCTCATTTAAACCTTCCGCGTCGATTTCATTGGGTGAATATTTCTTTAAGATACGAATCAAACGTCCCCTATATAGCTTTTCGAACTTTTTAGAATCTCCCAGACATCTGGTCGAAAAAACGCGTTCCAAAGCCCCTGTTTCACAAGGTTGTGAAGCGGCAATCATCACCTTCAAAAATTCTTCTATCTCTTTTGAAGCAGATGGGAGAAAAGCGCCAACCGTTCTGCTTTTTTCAATGGTGGAAATCCATTGCTCAACGCATTTTTTTGCCCACGGAGCCGTAATGTGATCCAATGCATCCATTAACAAGAGCAAAATGGAATCCACGTAATCGGCTTTTGGAACGCGCTCGGCGAATTGATATATTTCCCGCGTACGTTCCGGCATAAGCCAAACTTTTCCAATAAGATGTCTCTCCTGACCACGCATCCAGGAATAATCAACCAATCCGATTTTCTTCAGTTCAATCACCGCGTCGTTGTAAATCACACGCGCGTCCGTGTTTTCAATATCATACTCCGAAAAATCACATTTTCCATCATTGTAAAAGTTCAATTGGATTCTGCGCACGGGAGTTTTCCCTTCCACATAACTCTTACTGCGTTCGTATTTGTCAAGCAAAGCGTTTAGCACTTTTTTCTGTTCTTTATTAAGATTCATAGAGAGCACCTATCTGCTTTGGCGTGAAGTACCTTACAAAAGCTTCATTTCCCTTTCTCAGAACGCACAGATTGCGATCCACTAAAGTCGCGATATCTCCTATCTTATCCGGCGGAGCGGAAAGAATAACCTGAAAGTCAAATTGACGGAGCAGCGCGATACTTTGTTCAATTCTATCTCCATCCATTTTGGAAAACGCCTCGTCAAAAATAATGATCCGAGCAGTATTGGCGTCTTTATCACGTCCAATCCGATATATCTGAGCAAAAGATGCGAGTACCGCGACATAAAACGGGGTTTGTGTCTCGCCTCCGGATTTTTTCAGAAGTGTGCGAGACAGTCTTTGGGTATTTCCTTCCTGATCCAGAACCTCCAGATCAAACGACAGATACGTCCTGTAATTCGTAAATTCTCGGACACGCTTATCATAATCTTCCCTACCACCAGCTCCGGGAGTGGTGATAAGGGAAAACAATTCATTGATCTCTTCTTTATATGTCTCGTTAAACTGCTGAGAGAGCAAGTTGTAACCATTAAGCAGCATATCGCTTGTAATCATATCGTAATACCGCCGATATTCTTCCTTTGGGACAATTTTAAAGCGGTAGATGTCGTCTCCGAAATTCACCCGTATCGCGTCGTTTAGTCTTCGAATTTGATCTTCCGCCGATTTGATATTTGATTGCAAACGGCTCAAAAAATCTTCCTGAAATTGTTCAAAAGCTTTTTGTCGAGCGTCTTCTATTTTCGTCTGATATTCGGGAAGCTTGATTTCACTCAGCTCAAGCCACGCGTTTTCAAACGCAGTATTTTCGAGATCGTTAATATCATAACCCACCTTGTAAAGGCCTACGTAATCGTGCCGAAGATCACGGAGGGCGGTCCACTTTTCGTCTTTATTTTTAGTGGATTTCATCAGGGGAGAATAAAAATTTTGCTTAATTTCCTCCAGATTTTTCTTGGTGCTTTTCTCATAAGAGAACTTGGAATCTCCGGTTTCATCAACCCAGCTTTGCGTATAGGTGTTCTGGATGTTCAACTTTTTGTCTGCTATCGCCTTTTCAATTCGCGGAATGGCTTCTCTCGAATCTTTAATTTCCATCGCATGTTCAGTAATGCTTTTCTGACATTTTTCAATTTCCGATTCACAGTCCCTGATTTTTCCTTTCAACTCTTCAATTGATTTTTTCAACACGGTTAAGTGATCGGTGTTGATACTGGCAAGCTGCTGGTCAATCGTTTGAACTTCCAGTTTCATTTTCCCAATTTCCAGAAATTTTTCCGAAGATGAAATAGCCTGCGTGATATCGGAAGCACTGAATCCGGAAAGATCGGCCATCGGGCTCACAGCGGATTTCACGGCAATACAAGCGGACACGAGGTTGTCCAAGTTCTTAATATCGTTTTCAAGATACTGGATTTTTTTCTGTATCGCGCTTTGGCCGATCACCGGAGAAGCCCACGTTTTCGGATCGATACGTCCTACCGTATAGCCTTGGTACAGCATCCCTTCATCCGTCACGGCCACCTGATGGTTTCTTAACTGCGAAACTTGATCGCACTTTATGACCCTGCCCAATAAATAATCGATATACAAACGTGCCATCGGGTTATCCGTTTCGATTTCTTCCGCCAAACTATTCGGCTGACAGACCGGTTTCCTTTTCTGTATCCGATCAACATCGATCAGTCTTACCCCATAGATATTCTTCTGCTTTTTCACGCGGTTATAGATATCCAGAGCTGTTTGAAAATGTTCCGGTTCCACAACCAGATACAGTTTTTGGGTGTTCATGTACCCTTCGATTGTATTTCTCCAGCGATCCGCCTTAATTTCAATCAGTTGAGCCAAAATATCCACGTGAACATCCGAATCAAATCGTACCTTTAACTCGGATAGAATTGCCTCCCTTAAATCGGTTACAAATCTTGGGTAGAGGTAAATTCCCTTGCGAAACTGTGCGAGTTCCTGCTGTTCCTCATGAATCGATTTCGCCGTGTCCGACTGTTCTTCAACCAATCTGTTCTTCAATTCGTAAGCAATTTGGCCCATAACGCGCCCTTTTTCGGCGAGGGCTTCCAGTGGTTCCCGCCCGACTCGTACCAATGTCGGAGCGCTCCCATCGGATAAAAGCTTTTGGGCTTCCGCTTCCAACCGCCGCGCGTTGCCGAGATATCCGGCAATTCTTTCCGCCAAAGCAGGATCAAATATTGACGAATCAAATTTCTCCATTCTCTCCTGCGCATGGATCCTGTTTTTCCAATCCAGAAATGTGTTTGCGAACAAGGTATGATAATGCTCGAAATTTTTTGTGGTTGTCTGAATTTCCTGGATCAGGTTTTGCTTTTGAGCTTTTAGGCGTTCAATAGTCAACGATGCCTTGTCGCTTTTTAAATCGGCGATTTTCGCGGTATATTCATCGTTCAGTTTTTCTTTTTTTAGTTTCCAGCCACTCATGACGTTTGTGTCTTTTTCGACCAAACATGTATCATCGTGAATCTGTTCCTGCTTTTCCGCCTTGGTCTTGACTTGTATCTCCAATTCCGACCGGTCAATCAAATACCGGTACAGCCGTTCCTGGTTTTCGAATTCATGATAACTGTCATAGGTCTCGTCAATCTGTTCGAGTGCTTGGATGCGTGTCTGAAGTTTCTCGGATTCTTCCTCCAGACTCTGATAATTTCGTATGTTTTCCTGCATTAAACTGATGTCGATATTTTGCTGCTCATCACACACAAATTCAGTGATAAACTGCTGAATGTCCGCGATGGGATTGAACGGAACAGCCTTTTTCAGCAGACCTCCGAATTTTTGGGGAAGCCCCCCCAGTTTGCCGTAGAGTTTATCGCGAAAATCCTTATTGGTTTCCGTCGTGTATTTGTGACTTGAAGAGTAAGTATGGTTTAAGTATTGGCGAAGAGCGCGAATATCCATTGGTGTTTCGTCTTCAATAAATTCGTTTTCAGGGATTGTTCCGTCAAAATAAAAAAACAGTTTTGGAACATCATTTTCCGAATAATAGTCGAAACAGCATCCCGCCGTGAAAGAGCATTTTTTAATATCGTCATAAAATTCCGCGCAGATATAACTCGTAAATCTCCCATTGCGAAGGCATCGATATCCGGAACCTCCGTCATCACCCAACTCTCCGCGAAGATATCCCATGAGGGTCCGAGCGCTTTTACCGTTGGCGGCCTTGTTGAAAAAGCTCCCGCTCGTATCCGCCAAAAGCAAAAGCTGCAGCGCATCGATAATGGTTGACTTGCCGGATGCGTTTTTGCCTGTGAGAAAATTAATCTTATCAAACTCGATCAGCTCATGGGCGAAATAATGCCAATGGATCAGCAAAAGCTTAGTCATGACTTTCATACGTCCACAGTCTCCTCGTCCGTGTCTTCAACTTCTTCATCGGACTCAACCCGCATTTCTTCCATTTCCTTCACCATATCATTGATTCCCTGCACGGATACGATGTGAAGAATGGACGGATAAATAATTAGATGATTCCCATCCGCTTCCCATTTTCCCTCGATCTTCTGGATGATATTATGGTGGGCGAGGGTCCGCTGTGCTGCAATTCTTTCCTTAATGGTTGTCTTACCACCCGGCAGTACACCTAAGGAGTACATCTTTTCTACGACGGTCTGCGTTTCCGTTCTCACATTTCCATAATTGTTAACCTTTTCTCTTTCTTCCTCGTAAATAAGGCGCAGCGTATATAAAAACAGTGTGGTGAATTTATCAACCCGAAGCCGGTTATTGTCATATTCACTTTGAATGGAAATCACGTCGTAAACATCGTCTTTCTCCAATCTCCATCCTATGAATTCGAAGTAATCGTGCAGAATCTGAAAAAGACGATAAGCCATGCGATAATCTTCATCAGGCATGGACATACCTTTATCCGGATCATAACGTTCCTTTACCAAATAAGAATGGGATAGGATGTAATTTCCGAGCCGCCGAAATTCTCCTCTTTCATAATTTGATAATCGATTATAAGTCTCTTCCCACACCGGTTACGCCTCCTTGTTGATGAAAGTGACATTCGGAACCGTGTACCCGTTTTTCTGAAGCTCTCCGGATCCGAGTTCCATTCGATACGGCATGTTTCGGTCACTTGAACGGATCGTGCCGATCATCAGAAGAATAAAATTGGAATCGTTGCTAATTGGAATATCCTCCATTTTTAGCATTCGTCTGTCCTTTAGAAGTCCCGACATATACGCCTTGACACGGGCCGTTGGAAAACTATCTTTCATTTGGTCTACCATATCCATCATGGCGATTTTCTCAGATTCTTCGTCTTTTCTCTCGACCTTTTGTGGTTCCGCTGTTGTTCTACGACTTCTTACATTTTTATGGTACAACGATTTGCCGTCGAAGGATTCCTGTCGGCACACACGGATATTTGCTTGAAGCAATTTTATGGTATCCCGTTTTCGCGCGTCGTCCGCAGCGGCGTATTCCTGCAAAATCGATACGAGTTTTCCCTTAATGGTTCTATCCGCCGTTAAAAGATACTCAATTTTTTCTATGGAGTTACGTGTGTAAGCGTTATGCTTTTTATCGATCTCATCCACGATACCGCCAATGGAAAGATAGGATTCCATGATAAAATCAATATCAGAAAGAATAGCCTCACGCGCGCTTAGCTGATCTTGATAGAGTCTTACGGTCATGGCGCGGGCAATCATTTGATTCAGCAACTTGTCGTCAGCAAGTATGTCCATCAAAATGGTTCGGATCGGGCGACTGTATCGATATATGGAATCCATCGTCTTAATCGGGTGATAAATATGATCAATCATTGCCTTATAATCGTCGAAGTGTTCTTTTAAAAGCTCATTGGGATTATCCGCAATATTAATCGCCCTGTGGTAATCTCGTATATTGTGATACAGGCTTTTTAATTCGTCAATCAACCTCTCCGTGTTTTCTCGGGCCGCCAAGAGAGCGTCGTACATCCGCTGCGGTTCTTCTTGCCTTGCTTGTTTCAGACTGGAGTATGTTGAGAAAACTAAGGAATTGTACTCTCTGGTTTTGGGATTCGACAATGTTTCCAGCAGCTTTAATGTCTTAATTGAATAATCGTGTAAAACAATGACCTCGGTAAAAGTGCCATCCTTGAATTCTTTATCCGCCCACCCGTTCTTTATCAATTTATTCAGAATAAATCGAGCCTTTTGACTTGTATTTAACCCTCCGACAGTTTCGCCGTTATCCTCGTCTTTTTCAGGCAGAAACTCTCGGTCTTCCAGCAAAGACGTAAGCCGGATAATATAGTCATTCAACTCGACATTTACATCGTATTGAAACATCTGATGTAAAAGCATTAAAGAATCCGCATATATTTCCTTATTTGGAGAAGCCAGAACGGAAAAGAACGTACTGGGAATGACTTGAAATAATGACATATACCGTTCCTCCAAAAGTCTTCATGAAAACTGTGCCTTTATATCCATTTTAGCACTTTACGGTCGTATGTTAAATACTGCTTTGCCTTTTCTAAATTATAAAAATTGAGAGTCGTCAATGATAGGCGGCACTTTTATCAAAATGAAAAATAGAGATAAGTAATGGATGGATATTACACAACAGCAATGTAATGCGCTGGGGGCGTCGTCAGGGATTTCAAAGTTTAAGCATATCTTGGGAATGGCATTGGATCGTTTGTTGTAAGCCCTGAACTGCCACCTCGTAATGGATATTTTCACCTTGTCATAGAAACGACATATTTTACGTCTGATTAAACTGTATTTCCAACTTCCCATCGGATTGAACCAGCACTCGATCTTCCTTTAATAAGGCCGCCTTTTGAACATCATTATTTGTGGGTTTTCTATTAGCTAAGCCAATTAAACCTTTCTGTAGATTATGTTTTAAATTAGGGATTTACCATCTGTAAATATAAGATTCATTTCAATTTCTCCGTATATAAATATGAAAAGCAAAAAACTCCTTATGCGGGTTCAAGCCCCGACACATGGAGTTTTGTGTCTAATAGCGGTAATATTGATACAATTTCACGTTTGCTCCCGCTGAAACCGCGCCGGGTGCATTTCTGTTTTTATGGTGCACTTTTTCAGATATAGCCTGGTGTATACCCATTATCTCATTTAACACTTAATCAGTTTAAGCGTCCTTTGAAATGCCGCACCATAGCCACCTGATCCAACCGCAATTCCTAAAAGGTAGCCTGTAAATACTTTCCCCGACACTCCCATGAATCTTCATGCGGCGGAGAGACGTTGAAAATTTTCTCCCACGACTTCATCTTTACGACGGTTTGCTCATCAAGTGGAAGGCTATCAAACCAACGATCTTCAATTTCCATTTCCCGCTCGTTAGAACAATCGCCATAGTATCCGTCGTTCAAAAGCCTAGAGATCCCGATGCTTCGACAACGGCGATATAGTTTCGGATCATACAGGCGGTATCGTAATCCTCGGCGAGATTCGTCAGTGCGAGGGTCCGGTCGACTTCGACATTGTAACGCTCACGGCGTTCCTCTTGCCGGCGTTCTTCCTCCCGACGCTGACGTTCCGCTTCCTCACGGGCTTCACGGGCCTCCTTGAGAGCTTCGGCCGCTTCGTATATCCTGATCATAATGTTGCCAAGGCGCTCTTCCAAAACATACGATTTACAGTCACGGAAGTTTTTTTGACCGTCGACCGCTAAGCTGAGCCGCCCATTATAAAGATAATCATACTTTCGGATTTGGGGCTTAGATGCCCAAGAATCGCGCCTGCGTTTTTCCTCATATTCCAGGAGCTGCATATTCTCCTCTTTTGTTGGGATATGCCTTGTTTGATCTTGAGATTCGGAGAAAGACAGACGCACCGTTTCACTGTTTACGACAAAACCGAGATCATTTGTCAACGAACAGCCCAACGGTTCCATAGCCTTGATCAGAGCATCAATAATGCGGCACGCCCGAGGAAGCGCTTCGTCCGAAATGGAATCAGCCAAAAACGGCACCGGTTCAGAATTACGCCGGTTCCAACCTATGCTCTCGTTATTCTTATGTCCTTTTTCCCATTCCGCGATGGTTTTTCGGTGCGCTATAATTTTAGGGTGCATTCGCGCACCTTCGTCCGGCAAAAGAATCTGGGAAGCAACGGTGAGAATAACGGAACGATCTTCTTCATTTAAAAACGCAAGCGTTTCTTTTTCAGGTTCCGGCTGATAAGTCACTCCCGTTTGGATGCCGGTTTTCTGAATAACTTTATCGCTTTTCGGCAGGGGAATGACGGTAACCGGCTTTCCGGCACGAAGCTTTGCCCAGTAGCCAGCCGGGGGAGTCGGAACTTCCAGCGATTTGCAGACCTTATGTATAGCGACATCGGAAACCTTATATTTCTTTGCGACTTCAGTTACTGGAGCTTCCCAGACTTCTTTATAGAGCGTTTCGCGGTTGTACACATTATAAGTCTGACCATACTGCTCCACCGTTTTCGGTTCCTGAGAGGTCTGAGTATCCGTCATCGTTTCGGCTGCGGTTACAGACCCATCTTTTGCGGGGACGGCGGGCGCGGGTTGCTCCTCAACTTTTTCGTTTTTCGGCAAAGGTTCAGGGGAGACTTTCGTCTTTTGCGTCTCCTTCGGCTTTGCTTTACGTCTCTTTGGAGCGGCATCGAAAATAGAAACGACTTCATCGAACGGTTCCGAAAGCTCCAGCTTTGTAACTGGCTTTCCGCAATTAAGCTTTGTCCAATACCCAGACGAAGGAATTGGAATGTTCGCTTCTTTGACCTGCTTCATAAGATGCGCGTATATGATACCGTATTTCTTGGCTACGCCGGCAACTGAGATTTTCCAGATTTCATCATAAAGCTGGCGACGGGTCAACTTTATAACCGGGGTCCGTAACAAAGCGAATTCCTCCTCCCTGACATTATTCTCATGTGCAATCGGCATGTTCACAGACAATTTAATTGCGTTTTCCGGTGGAATTTCCGCATTTTCCTGCTGTGTTACCGGAGTGCTAGCTTCAGCGGGCTCGCTGGTGTCGAATTTGCCCATAATGGCGTCGAACTGTTTCATCCCTCCAATTCCTCTTTTTCGCTTAATAGAAAAACCAAGTCACGTTTCATTTCTTCAAACTGCGAGATGATCGTATCCAAATTCTTTTCGATGTTCTGTACTTGAATTTCGTTTATTTTCCCATGACTATAGGCAATGAGTCTTTCCGCAATAATGTTATAGCTCCAACTGTCCGTATATCGATCTTTGTTATGAATAGCGAAACCGATAGGCAACAAATCATTTCTCATGCCAATGCTTACAGCCATTGAAGAAACGCCGAGATAATCTCCCGCAATCTTGCAGGTAATCTTTTTCATATTCCTGATTTCTTCATCCGAATACTTGGCCATACGTTTCACCTCCTTCGCAGCAAAAATGGCTGAACGAATATTTGATAGCGAGACATGTTGAATTACAAATAAATACAATTACATTATAGCTTTTCCTTTTTCATTTTTCTACAAAAATCTAATGAAAAGCTCATGTATCGGGCTAGATTGGTCCTTGCCAGGCCGTTCCCGGAAAAAAGATGTTAGTCGAACTTCCGCTGGACATTGCGCCATTGTTATCCGACTGAGGATTGACGACCCCATCAGTAAGGCGGCAGGTGATTTTATCAGGATGGTTAAGGTAATGTAGAAGCAAAATTATGCATCCTTGAAACCGGCAGGTTTCATAGGGCAATCGACAGATTATAGATCGGTTTAAACTTCGGGATCATTTTCCCCTTACGATTGATGGAGATTGTCTCCAGCGAATCTTTGACGGATGGCGGGTCAAACTGCTCAAGGTCAAGGAGTCTGCAGATGAAATCGATAACATCAGCCTCTGGAATGCTGGGGGAATACCTGTATATATCGTGTCCATGCTCTACCCTGTTTGCACATCTCCAAACCACCTCACCGGTGGGGCGGGTGATCCTCCGGTAGTCTACACCGCATTCGCCGCAAACTAAAAGGCCGCTCAGTACGTTCTTCGAACTGTACCGGGTGGCCTTCCTCTGTATACCGTCTCCGCTCATTTCCTGATTGGAGCGTTTTATCTTTTCTTCTTGAACCTTCAGGAACTTTTCAGGACTGACTATATGCGGAACGTATTTCGGGTTTGAGAGCAATTTATCGATTGCTGCGCGTGTCCATTGCATATTGCCGGAAGGAGATTGAATTCTCTGTCGGGACAGAAAATCGGCAATCCCGGCAAGACTGTCACCGCGGAGATACCGGTCAAATATCATGACGACGGTTGTTGCCTGCTGCTCATCCACAAGTACTTGTCCAGATTGTTCTCTGATGTATCCATAGCAAATCCGTCCATAGAAGATTCCTTGTACCGCTCTCATCGTAATCGCTCCTTCTCTAAACATTATTATTATGATGTTTTAATTTCTGACCATTTTTATTGTCCCTTCACATTGACCTTTGCCCTTAATTCTATATCAAGCAATTGTACTTATTGACTAATTTAATCACTGATTTGATGTGCAATACGCTTGATTTAGGCATAAAAAAAGACAAACCCATTTTTAATCATGTTTTAAAAATAGGTTTGTCAATTTTGGTGGAGGAGGATGGATTCGGACCATCGAAGCTATAAAGCAACAGATTTACA
>ENA-UOOI01002904-UOOI01002904.1-fermentation-metagenome-genome-assembly--contig:-NODE-2904-length-13826-cov-155.455305_pt1 | contig 13826 bp, 11 predicted proteins | sample MGYA00245779_ERZ724027 | MGnify/ENA primary metagenome ERZ724027 (study PRJEB28704, sample SAMN03018318) | fermentation metagenome | biome: anthropogenic terrestrial biome; feature: soil... | reverse complement strand
GGCGGTATGATCCTTTCCAGTGAAGAATTTGCTAAGGAACACAAGCTTAACAAATCTGTATTCCCGGGAACCCAAGGCGGACCGCTGATGCATGTGATTGCAGCGAAAGCAGTATGCTTTAAAGAGGCGCTGGAGCCAGACTTTAAGGAATATGCAGGAAGAATTATTGAAAATGCACAGGCTCTGGCCAATGGACTCATGAAGCGGGGCTTCCATCTGGTATCGGGAGGAACGGACAATCACCTGATGCTGGTAGATCTTCAGAATATGGGAGTTACCGGTAAGGATGCGGAGAAGCTGTTAGATGCAGCGAATATTACCTGCAATAAGAATACTGTTCCGAATGATCCGACCTCACCGAATGTTACCAGCGGTATCCGGCTTGGTACGGCTGCGATAACAACAAGAGGAATGAAGGCAGAGGATATGGATGTCATTGCAGAAGCAATCTATCTTCTGATAACGGATGTAGACAAGAATAAGGGCAGGGCAATGGAATTAGTGAAATCCTTAACAGAGAAGTATCCATTGTATGAATAAGAAATATGAAAGACGATTTGTTATAAAGGGTTTTGACATTTATTGGGTTGCTGCAAAATAGAAAGCTGCGCAAAAACGAGGTGAATTCCGGCAGGGGAGGTGATGTATACATTCCCTGCCGGAATTCGTTTTTCAAGAAATACAGATGAAAGATTCCGCATGAAATTTAGGTAGAGCTCATTCCAGAGTTCTTCCGGCTAGGAAGGTGCTCTTTGTTCATGACAAGCAAATTGGTTTGCTGATTCGTCTTGATTATTTGTATCCTTGGCGGCCGATTCTGTTTTTTTATCACAAAGCTCTTCGCTTGCTATAAGCGTCGCCAGAGTATCTCCCAGCTGCGTAAATGCGGCAGCCAGCAGTGATACTTCTTCTGGAGGGAAGCATTCATTGATTTTACAAGCTGCCGCTGTAATAAAGGCAACAAGTTCGCACGATTTCATAATTCTCCTCATTTCTGCGCTGCCTTTGCGCTTTTCACCTCAATATGAATATATGCTCGCTTCGGATATAATTGCATCTGCAAATCGGCGAATATAGTATATCGGCTGCTTTCAGGCGGCGGGAATAAAGAGTTTGCCTTGGCAATCGTTTAAACTGATATAGAGCAGTTTTTATCCAGCATCTTGTTATAACATCTGGTACCAAAGATAATACCAATGATAAAAACACTTGCGACACAGACGTATCTCACGATCTTCGTCACATCCACTTTAACAGTTACAGAAGTTCCGGCATCTTTTGGTGAACAACATTCCTTCAGCATAATTTTAACCTTCTTTCCTTTTATCCTTTTTTATTTATGTTCTTGATATGCTTTATAGCCCTCATAGAAATTAATATCCAAGCTCTTCGCCGACCAGAATTACTTTGATCCGACCCGGTATCCTTGATTTTCTGGTAATTACAATTTCACAGCAGATACAATCCTCTACAAGACAGTTTCCGCATCGCCCTAATTCGGAACATGGGGTTTTCTTCTCGAGCCGAACCGCATTTGGCGGAGCTGCCATATTACGAATTCGCTCTATGCCAGTATTTACATCGGTTACTATTTTATTCATTCCTGCAATCACAATCACGTTTTTAGGTCCCGCAATCAGGCAGGCAACCCGGTTGCCATGACCGTCGATGTTAATTAGCTGGCCGTCCAGGGAAATTGCATTCGAGCTCATAAAATAGTAATCGGCAGTTACAATTTTACTGTACATCAGGGAGCTTTCCTCCGGAGTTTTTGCACGGCTGCGATCATACAGGATATAGTCGGACGCATGTAACTCATCCAGCAATCCGATCTCATCCAGGGTTTGTGAGCCGCCCCAGGAGATGGAACAACCCGGTGTCAGAAATCGCTTTGCCATCGTGAGTGCGTTCTCTGCATTTTCACAATAGTATCCTTCAATGCCACGTTTGTTAAACCGATCAATTAAGCCATTTGCAAGATTTTCATAATTTATCTTCTTCGCAGACATTATACTCCTCCTCCTTAACCTCTTCCCATAAGAAATGAGGTTTTTGATAATTACAGAAAATGGTTCTGTTTTGTAAATAATACTATCCTAATCTTATACGAATTCCTAACAATGTTCAATAAGAATAAGAAAATGTTTTAATATTTCGGTAAAAAAGTTTTATTTGTCCATTTTCAAGATATGGGGTATACTAGTGTTACGGAATATATATGGATTTGGATTATATGGTATCGTAATTGCGAATGGCATTAAGCCGGCAATATTCCTTTACCGTGTAATTGTTATGTCACAGGAAAGTTGGAAAGAAATGTCGAAGAGTTTATATATTGCTGAAAAACCTAGTGTAGCAGCTGAGTTCGCGAAAGCACTTAAGATTTCGGGGAAAAAGCAGAATGGATATATTGAATCGGAAGAAGCGATTGTTACTTGGTGTGTGGGACATCTGGTAACCATGAGCTATCCGGAAGCCTATGACCCGGCCTTAAAGAAATGGAGTATGGCGACCCTGCCATTTCTTCCGAAGAAATATCGTTATGAAATTATTCCGAATGTTAAGAAGCAGTTTGCTGTTGTGAAAGAGCTGCTGAATCGGGGAGATGTAGATAAGATCTATGTCTGCACCGACTCCGGACGGGAAGGAGAATACATATACCGACTGGTGGATCAGGAAGCCAGGGTGCCGGATACAAAGGAGAAAAGAAGGGTATGGATCGATTCTCAGACTGAGGAGGAGATATTAAGAGGCATACGGGAAGCAAAACCGCTGTCTGCATATGATTCTCTTGCGGATGCGGCATACCTTCGTGCGCAGGAAGATTACCTCATGGGAATTAACTTCTCCCGCGCGTTAACCTTAAAATACGGGAATGAGATTCAAAGATTTTTAAATACAAAAAAATGGTCTGCCATTTCCGTTGGGCGTGTAATGACTTGCGTTCTTGGCATGGTAGTCCGCAGAGAACGGGAAATACGTGATTTTGTGAAGACTCCTTTCTTCCGCGTGATGGCGCAGATTCAGGCGGAGGAGAAAGAATTTACAGGGGAATTCCGTGCAGTCGAAGGTTCGAAGTATTTTAATTCCCCCTTACTATACAAAGAAAACGGCTTTCAGGAAAAGACCTCGGCACTCCATCTGATTTCGGAGCTGGCAGGAACAATACCTGCGATCGGTGATGACGGGACCTGGAGCAGACAGAAAACCGATGCCGATTTACCACAGCTGCTGGCGGAGGTCGTTCAGGTTGATAAGAAAAAGGAGAAGAAGAATCCTCCGCTGCTGTTTAACCTTGCCGAGCTTCAGAACGAATGCTCCAAAAATTTTAAGATAAGTCCGGATGAGACGCTGAAGTTTACGCAGGAGCTATACGAGAAGAAGATGGTGACCTACCCAAGAACCGATGCCAGAGTTTTGTCCGCTGCAGTGGCGAAAGAGATCGAGAAAAATATCAGGGGGTTGCAGGGATTAAATCATGTAAGAGATTTTGCTGCCGAGATCTTAGAGAGCGGCTCTTATAAAGGAATCGCAAAAACTAGGTATGTCAATGATGCTCAGATTACAGACCACTATGCCATCATACCTACCGGCCAGGGACTGAATAATCTGCGTTCCCTTTCCCATACCGCAATACGCGTTTATGAGTCGATTGTGAGGCGGTTTTTATGTATCTTCTTCCCGGCAGCAGAATATCGCAGGGTTGGAGTTACCGCTAAAATCGGCGGGGAAAGCTTCTTCACCTCTCTGCGTATGCTTGAAAAGGAAGGCTACCTTAAGGTGCTGAATTCCGGCGTGAAGGCTTCCGAACCGTCAAATGGAAAGAATGCACCGGAGGATAAGGAAGCCTCGGAGAATGAGGAGGATTCCGAGGAGGACTCAGATCAGGCGTTACTGACGGCGTTAATGAATCTTCGAAAAGGGAAAATGCTTCCGGTCAATGCGCTTACCATAAAGGAGGGGGAAACCACACCGCCCAAGAGATATAATTCTGGTTCCCTGATCCTTGCCATGGAGAATGCGGGACAGCTGATTGAGGATGAGGAGCTGCGGGCGCATATCAAGGGCAGCGGTATCGGAACCAGTGCCACAAGAGCAGAAATCCTGAATAAGTTGGTTAAGATTAATTATCTTAGCTTAAATAAGAAGACACAGATCATTACACCGACCCTTTTAGGAGAGCTGATCTTTGAAGTGGTGGATGCCTCCATAAAATCTCTTCTGAACGCAGAGCTTACCGCCAGCTGGGAAAAGGGGCTGACCTATGTAGCCGAAGGGCAGATTACGAAAGAGGAATATACCGAAAAATTAGAAGGTTTTGTTACAAGAAGAGTGCAGGGCGTGAAAGCGTTAAATAACCAGGCAGCACTTACGAGAGTTTTTCAGGAGGCAGCAACAAACTATAAAAAATAGAGTCCATACGATACCGTATGAAAGACGATGTAATATTTCCTATTCACAAACAATATATAACAATAGATACAAGAAAAAGGGGTATGAACATGACAGAACATCTTAAGATTCATTCATTATTCGATTTGAAAGAAACGATTGCAGCCGAAGTCTTTGAAGGATGTACCTATCCTTGGGAAGTATTAAGTAAAATCAAAGATGCGATTCTTCAGATCGGCAATTCCCTGCCGGAAGAGGAATACCGAAAAGCAGGAGATAATATTTGGATTGCAAAATCGGCAAAGGTTGCGCCGACCGCCTGCATTAACGGACCGGCGATCATCGGTAAGGATGCCGAGATCCGGCATTGTGCCTTTATCCGCGGCAGTGCCATTGTCGGAGAGGGTGCTGTGGTAGGAAACTCAACCGAGCTTAAGAATGTAATACTTTTCAATAAAGTACAAGTGCCTCATTATAACTATGTCGGCGACTCTATTCTGGGATATCAATCACATATGGGCGCGGGAGCGATTACCTCCAATGTAAAATCAGATAAAACCTTAGTTGTGGTTAAAGACGGAGAACAAAAGCTGGAGACCGGTCTGAAAAAATTCGGTGCGATTTTAGCGGATCATGTGGAAGTGGGCTGCAACAGTGTCTTAAACCCGGGAACGGTCATCGGACGGAATTCGAATATCTATCCCTTATCCATGGTACGCGGGTATGTTCCGGAAGGAAGTATTTACAAAAAGGCAGGAGAAGTTGTCACCAAACATTAATATTTTCTAAAAAGCTATGGACTTATCCTCTGTTTTGTGCGAAAATATGTTAAGTAAATAACAATATCAAAATAAATTTCTGCATAAGCAGTAGCTGCCTGAATGATACAAGAACTATTTGCATAAACAGGCAGATTACATATTTGTTATTTCGCGCATAGCAAGTTGAATGGCATACGTATTCTTTTGGTAATCGATGTCTTAACCATTGGTTGGATAGAGCAGAAGATATCGTCTGACCATTTGCTTCGTTTATCTAAGTCGGAGAAGACTCCCATTTCTTAATTGGAGAGTTAAGAGTGCGCAAAAGGCAGCGCGGAAATGAGGAGAATTATATTTAATTTCAGTGGGGGTTTCATCACCGACTGAGATAAAAGCCTCCGGCGAATGTTCATGATTTCGATTGGAATTATTTCGAGCAGAGCTCGGACGAAATCGGCACGCAAGTACGCCGAGGCGTACTTATACCTCTATTTTACAAATAGACAAATGAAATACGATACTATGTAAATTGAAAGGAGTTTCGACAACATGACTTATTCTCATGAAGTAAAAATGATGTGTCCGGTTGCACAGGGCGTTCACCATGGCGCTGCACCAATTCCGGAAGAAGCAAAATGGGTTAAATCCAAGGAAGTAAAAGATATTTCCGGATTTACTCATGGTATTGGCTGGTGTGCACCTCAGCAGGGAGCATGTAAGTTAACTTTAAATGTTAAGGATGGCATTATTCAAGAGGCATTGGTTGAGACAATCGGCTGCTCCGGTATGACTCACTCCGCTGCAATGGCATCCGAGATTCTTCCAGGATTAACCATTCTCGAAGCATTAAATACGGACTTAGTATGCGACGCAATTAATACGGCTATGAGAGAACTGTTCCTGCAGATTGCATACGGAAGATCACAGAGTGCTTTCTCAGAAGACGGACTTACGATCGGTGCCGGATTAGAGGATTTAGGAAAGGGTCTTCGCAGCCAGGTAGGTACGATGTATGGTACTCTTGAAAAAGGACCTCGTTACCTGGAAATGGCAGAGGGCTATGTAACTGGTATCGCTCTTGACGCTGATGATGAGATCATTGGTTATCAGTTCGTGAGCCTGGGCAAGATGATGGATTTCATCAAAAAAGGCGATGATGCAACTACAGCATTTGAAAAATCCAAAGGGCAATATGGACGTGTAGAGGATGCTGTAAAGATCATTGACCCGAGACGCGAATAGTAAAGGAGGATACGTACGATGGCTTTATTTGAATCATATGAAAGAAGAATAGATCAGATTAATGCGGTATTAAAAAAATACGGCATCGCTTCGATTGAAGAAGCAGAGAAGATTACCAAGGATGCCGGCCTTGACGTTTACAATATGGTCAAAGCAATTCAACCGATTTGCTTTGAAAATGCATGCTGGGCTTATACCGTTGGCGCTGCAATTGCAATTAAAAAAGACGCAAGAAAAGCAGCAGAAGCTGCAGCAGCAATCGGCGAAGGCTTACAATCTTTCTGTATTCCGGGTTCTGTAGCAGATCAGAGAAAGGTTGGTTTAGGCCATGGTAACCTGGGTAAGATGTTACTGGAAGAGACAACCGAGTGTTTCTGTTTCTTAGCAGGCCATGAGTCCTTTGCAGCAGCAGAAGGTGCAATCGGTATAGCACAATCCGCGAATAAAGTAAGACAGAAACCATTAAGAGTTATCTTAAATGGTTTAGGCAAAGACGCAGCACAGATCATCTCCCGTATCAATGGATTTACCTATGTTGAGACAGAGATGGATTACTATACAGGAGAGGTAAAGGAGAAATTCCAGAAGGCTTACTCCAAAGGACCGAGAGCAGAAGTTAAGTGCTATGGTTCTAATGATGTAACGGAAGGCGTTGCAATCATGCATAAGGAAAATGTTGATGTTTCCATCACGGGTAACTCAACCAACCCTACCAGATTCCAGCATCCGGTTGCAGGTACCTATAAGAAGGAGCGCCTGGAACAGGGCAAGAAATACTTCTCCGTTGCTTCCGGCGGTGGTACAGGAAGAACCCTTCATCCGGATAACATGGCAGCAGGTCCGGCTTCCTATGGTATGACAGATACTATGGGTAGAATGCATTCGGACGCTCAGTTTGCAGGATCCTCCTCCGTTCCGGCTCACGTAGAAATGATGGGCTTGATCGGCATGGGAAATAACCCGATGGTCGGCGCTACGGTGTCAGTTGCGGTGGCTGTTCAGCAAGCTGCTGATGCAGGGAAGTTCTAAGGTTTCCATTGGTTTTGAATTAATAACAATTCATTATCTGAGTAAAAAAAATTATCACCCATTTGATACCCGAGCTTCAAAAATATGATTTTGTCCACCGTTTGTCCACCGTATTTTCACTTGTGGGCAAAAAATAAATAGAAACGGGTGACAAACTTTTAAATACCTTATTGAATTATAAAACACCTCATTGAATTATAATTTCTTTGGGGTGTTTTATTTTAAGATTTCTTCTAAAATATCAATTACATCATTTTCCATTTTATTGGTGTTCTTTGCATAGTTGTTCATGCAATTTTCTGTTTCAGGTCTTCAACCTCTTTTTCTAGCTTAGTAATCATCTTGAGCAGGAGCGTAGTATTGTCTCCCTCCAGCTTAGTAATCCGGTAATACTGGGACAGCTCATCCATATTCTTTTTCACAGCTTTCATTTCATCTTCCAGTATGCTTCTGGTTCTGTCAAGTTCATCAAGCATCAGGTTTTCTGACTTTGTAATCCTCTTATCCATTTCAGTTAAAATCTTCGATTCTGACTTTGCAGTCCTCTTATCCATCTCTGTTAAAATCTTCGATTCTGACTTTGTAATCAGTCCGGCTATTGCCTGTAAATCTTTTTCGTCTAACACGTTATAGCCCTCCTATTTTCTATCTATTGCATGTGCCCTTTGCTCGATTGCATGATGTATGGACATATCGCATCATTCTTCTGGATTTTCTTTTTCTTTTTGCTTTTTAATCATTTCAGCAGCAAAGAGTAAATAAAAGCACCATATAGGCAATACGATTAAAACTTGTCCGACAATCCTATTTTAGAATATCCTCTAATAAACATCAAGAACTATTTAGGATGTTTCCTAATAACTCATAGGAGAAAACGTTATTGTTCACACCCATCCTGTATACCGTGTTATGATTTCGACAAATGATATCCGATTCGGAGACGCTTTCGCTTAAGATTCATTACATAGCGGTACATAAGGCTCCAAAATACGGAGCCAAAGTACCGACGAATGCAAATACTCCTTATCGGATATCATTTGTCGAAATCATATCATGAACAAAAAACATGTTCATGATCTTTTGCTCCGATCGCATGCTCACCTACGCTTTTATTGTATCATGAACAAAAAGAACGTTCATGATCTTTTGCTCCACGGGAAATATGAGCAAGCTCATATTTCCTCATTAGTGCGCTTTTGTTATATTATAGACTTTATCTGGGTGTGAACAGTAACGAGAATACAAGCCGATTCATTACACTTAATCACCGTTGATGCATAAAATAAATAAAGGAAAGAGAGGAGTGTTTTTATGGATCGCTTTTATGAAGGAAAAATGTCCGGCAGAAACCATCCCGCAGGACCATGCCGGGATCATGGACCATGCCCTTATGTTGTCAACATTGCGCGGGCAACTGAGGAAAATCAAAATTATCGTACTGCGTTGTGGACCGGATGCTACCTGCAACTGACTTTGATGTGTATTCCTGCGTGCGGTGAAATTGGATTGGAAGTACACCCGGATACCGATCAGTTTTTGCGTATTGAGCAGGGAAACGGCGTTGTTATGATGGGAAAATGTAAAGATCAACTGGATTTCCAACAATGCGTATCGGAGGACGATGCGATCTTTGTTCCCGCAGGCACATGGCATAATGTCGTCAATACAGGTCGGTGTCCGCTGAAACTATATTCCATCTATGCCCCGCCCCACCATCCGCGCTGTACTATACAAAGAACTAAAATGGAAGCCGATAAAATGGAATCATAAAACATCGAAATATGGAAGAAAGAAAAGCGCCAACCCTACTCAAAAGGATTGGCGCTTTTCTTGTGCGTACCCATATGGATTTTATAGCAATTCCCCATATCGCTTTACATACAGTCTTTTCAGCACCGTCGCCAGCACCATATAGCATACGACGGTCGCCGCAAGGAATGCGAAATACACACTCGGCAGCGCCGCGAGACCCAACGCTGCCCCAAAGGGAGTGAACGGGATAGCGGTCAGCACGGCAATGCCCGTGAAAGAAAGCAGGATGACCGGCGCGGAGGCGCGACTCTGAATGAATGGAATTTTCGGCGTGCGAATCATGTGGATGACCAGTGTCTGGCTCCACATGGATTCAATGAACCACCCTGCCTGGAATGTGGCAATATAGAGCGCCTGCATTGCAGGATCGGTGAGTTGATGGAAAAGCAGCCCGCCGCAAACCATGGGACAGATGATGAAATACATAAGCAGATAGGTCGTAATATCGAACACCGAGCTGGCGGGGCCGATCCACAGCATAAACTTGCTCACCGATGAGGCATCCCATTTACGCGGTTTTTGCAGGAAATCTTTGTCCACGTTGTCCCAAGGAATCGCTGTGCAGGAGATGTCGTAAATCAGATTGAGCAAAATCAAGTGGATGGATGCCATGGGCAGGAACGGCAGAAACGCACTGGCGGCCAGTACGGAAAACATATTGCCGAAGTTGGAGGACGCCGTCATTTTGATGTACTTAATCATGTTGGCGTAAGTCTTACGGCCTTCGATAATACCGTCCTCCAGCACCATCAAATCTTTTTCCAGCAGGATAACGTCCGCCGACTCTTTGGCGATGTCCACGGCGGTATCCACGGAAATTCCCACATCAGAGGCTTTCATGGCGGCGGCGTCATTGATGCCATCTCCCATAAAGCCCACGGAGTGTCCGTTTTCCCGCAGTACCCGTACCACGCGAGCCTTTTGCGTGGGCGACAGCTTAGCAAAGACCGTCGCCTTTTCGGCCCGCTTTGCAAGTTCCGCGTCGTCCATGTCGTCAAGGTAGTCACCGAGTAAAAGGTCATTCACCGTAAGCCCCACTTGACGACAGATACAGGTGGTTACCTTTTCGTTGTCGCCAGTCAGTATTTTCACGGCCACGCCATGGTTGTTCAGTGCCCGGATGGCCTCCGCCGTCGTCTCCTTGGGCGGGTCGAGGAAAGCAAGATAACCGATCAACACCATGCCGCTCTCGTCCGACACAGAAAACTGACCCACAGGCGCTGGGTTGGTCTTATGAGCTACGGCAATGACCCGCATCCCGGCGGCGTTCAGCTCGTCGGATTTGGCGAGGATAACCGACCGGAGTTCCTCCGTCAGCGGTTCCACCGCGCCATTATATTCGGCGTAGGCGCAGCATTTCAACATTTCCTCCACTGCGCCCTTGGTGATCATCTGGGTCTTGCCCGTCTGGTCGGCCACCACCACGCTCATCCTGCGGCGGTTGAAGTCGAACGGAATTTCATCCACCTTGCGGTATGTGGTTTTCAACTGGTTCTGCGCAATCTCTTTCTGCTTTTGGATAATCGCCAAATCAATGAGGTTTTTCAGCCCCGTCTGGTAGTAGCTGTTGAGAAAGGCGTGGCGCAGCACCCGTGCATCCTCGTCACCATGGATATTGAGATGATATTCCAGTACCACTTTGTCTTGCGTCAGTGTCCCTGTTTTGTCGGTGCAAAGCACGTCAATGGAACCGAGGTTCTGAATAGCGTTGAGGTTTTTGATGATTACTTTCTTTTTGCTCATGGCCACCGCACCCCGTGCAAGGGAAGTCGTGACGATCATGGGCAGCATTTCGGGGGTCAGTCCTACCGCCACCGAGATGGCGAAAAGGGATGCATCCATCCAGTTACCCTTGGTAAAGCCGTTGATAAACAGCACGATCGGAACCATGATGAGCATGAAGCGGATGAGCACCCACGAAACCGAGTTGACTCCTTTTTCAAAGCTGGTTTTCGGCGGCTTGCCCATCAGCTCGCGGGCCATGCCGCCCAGCATCGTGTCGTCACCCACGGCGGCGACGACCGCCCGGGCGCTGCCGCTGATAACATTGCTACCCATAAACGCGAGATTGGTAAATTCGGTCAGCGCGCCGTCGGCGGCACGGCAGACCGGGCCTTTCTCTACTGGTTCGCTTTCGCCCGTCAGCGCGGATTGGCTGATGAACAGATCTTTCGCGGAGAGAATGCGCACGTCGGCTGGGATCATATCGCCTGCCGAGAGCACCACGATGTCACCCACCACCACCTCGTCCAGTGGAATTTCCTTCTGCCCGTTCTCCGCCCGCTCCACGCAGGTGGTGGTGTGGATCATTTTCGACAGCCGCGCCGCCGCGTTGCCGCTTCGGGTTTCCTGCACGAACCGCAGGATTCCGGAGATCATCACTATGGCGGTGATGATAATGACGGTTACATAGTTTTGCTCCCCCGGTTCTGCAAAAACAATGTCCGTAAATGTGGACACCAACGCCAGCACAAACAGGATCGCCGTAAAAGGATTGACAAAGGCCTTGCCAATCCGCTTCAAAAGAGATTCTTTTTTCCCGTGGGTAACGGCGTTGCTGCCGTAGGTTTCCCGCGCGGTATCGACTAGTATTTCCGGGATTCCGGATTCATCGGTGCCCAGCTTTTGAAAGAGCTGTTCGCCACTGTGGGTTGCCACGTACAAAAGCCGCTCCCGAACTTCGCCCCTGCGAACAAGAGAGGCTGCTTTATTTTTCTTCAGTAAGAGTTCTTTGTGTAAAATATGCATTGGTCTGTACCTCCATTTTTTGATTTACCTTTCGGCATAAAGGAAGTACGGCACGCGGACCAAAAGGCCGTGTTTTATTTTCGAAAATGGCCGCCGATGATGGGGGCCATTTTCGCTTCTACTTCGCCCTTTTAGCTTTGCGCCGCTGCTACTCCCGGCGTCCATTTTCTCACCTCACGTTTCTTTGTTCCTATATTTATCTCATCGCTTTTCAGCGGAATCGCCCCTATAAAATCATAAAATACCAATTTTTAAGCCTGCCGCACGAGTGCGCATCCTTAGCGGAGCATTTTTTATCGTATAGGACGCAATTTTCTACACGACAAAAAGACACACCTGCGGAACATACCACTGTCCCACAGATGTGTCGATGGATTCCATCTGCTGCCGCCTGCTAAAGCGGCCCGGCCCCACGTCCTTTCGGGCATCGCCTGCTCAGTTTGTACTGTTGATCCCGCATCCCTTATCGGAATGTAATGCAGTGCAAAAAGATTGTAATTCATTATATGAGATGAGGGGAGATTTGTCAACTGACATTTGCCGGCTATGATGAATGATAGTTACTGTTCACACCCATCATGTATACCATGTTATGATTTCGACAAATGATATCCGATAAGGAGTATTTGCATTCGTCGGTACTTTGGCTCCGTATTTTGGAGCCTTATGTACCGCTACGTAATGCAACTAAGCGAAAGCGTCTCCGAATCGGATACATTTGTCGAAATCATATGATAGACTTTACCCAGGTATGAACAGTAACGAATGATATGAATGTCAAAAAGTCATATAAAAACAAGGAACATGAATAGGAGCGCATATATATAAGGTACCATTCATATCAAAATCTTAAAATGACTTAGGATACTCAAATCATGAATACAATTAATACAATTCAAAAGGACCCATCCATAAGGATGAGCCCAAAGATACTTAAAGATAGTTATTTACAAGAACCAAAACTACAGTATTTTAAAATCTGATTTAGTAAGTCGCTGAAATTGCATGAATTAAATTTGAAACACATAGTGTTTGCCTCCTTTTGATGATTACTATCTCTTAGGAACAATAGAATTGTAACATATACGTAACAAAATTGTAATATTTAAGTTGTGGCATTGCAGGTGATATATGGAAGGATGGCGATTCCGTCATTTGCTATTTCATGATTCAACTTGCCGTGACAAATCAGCTGTCCGCTCGCTGATTTTCTGCGAATATATGCATCCGCAAAAGTTCTGGCGATACAGCTGATACTGTTTTGAAAGTTCAATTGATCTATGATATCCGTTCTTTTTCTTAAAATCCGAAAATAGGTAGGGAATGTTATATTCTTCTGAAAGTCGTGCACCGATTTCATTGAGCGCTTGAGCGTTTTTATACGGGCTTACCGACAGTGTGGTGGTGAAATAATCAAAACCGTTGGACTTGGCAAACTCAGCTGTCTTTCGAAGTCTTAATTCATAGCACAAGAAGCAGCGGGCTCCTCCCTCTTTTTCTTCTTCCCGGCCGGACGAAATTATTTGAAAAGCATCCTCGTCATAAGGTCCTTCGATAAATTCAATGGGGGTGGAGGATTGGAAAGCAGAAAGAAAGTGCTTTTGTTCCGCTGCTCTTTTTTGATACTCTGCAATGGGCTCAATGTTTGGGTTATAATAAAAGATGGTGATCTTAAAATGCTTCGACAGGCATTCCAGCACATAGCTGCTACATGGCGCACAGCAGCTGTGTAGCAGAAGAGTGGGCATCCTGTCACCTGCTGAAACCTGCTCAATGATCTCTTCCATCTTCTTCTGGTAGTTTATTTTCATACCGTACCTCCTAATACTGCACATTATTATA
>ENA-UOOI01002903-UOOI01002903.1-fermentation-metagenome-genome-assembly--contig:-NODE-2903-length-13828-cov-47.348218_pt1 | contig 13828 bp, 9 predicted proteins | sample MGYA00245779_ERZ724027 | MGnify/ENA primary metagenome ERZ724027 (study PRJEB28704, sample SAMN03018318) | fermentation metagenome | biome: anthropogenic terrestrial biome; feature: soil; material... | reverse complement strand
GTGGCATTGTTATCACTTCCCCAAAAAATGAGTTAGACCTGAAGTACTGTGCCGGAGAGTAAATTTGCCATTTTAAAATGCCTTCTAGGAAGTAAGTATATCCAAAAAATCCCATGAAGAAGCATCAATGATCTTCTTTTCTGAATACTTTTACTCAACAGTCTTCTTGACTTAATAATTTTCTACTCAACTGCCTTCTTAGCTTAATGAGATTTTACTCAATGGCCTTCTTTTTCATAAAAGAACTTAATGTTGCGAGAATTGGTTTTCATAGTTATCCTCACTACGACGGTGGAAGTTGATATCATGAATGGACTTATAGATTTGATTTTTTTCTGAATAACGAAAGGAAATTCTGATCTTATTGACAAAAGGATCAAAAAGTGCCGACGAGATCAGAAATGAACTTAAAGGGGGCTCATATCCATAATGCCGCAGTTAAAGAAGTTGAAAGATATGGACATAATTGTCCTGAAAGGGGATATTTATAAACTCTCAAAAAAAACTCCAGTAAGGAATATGAGAGCACTTGTAAACGCCAGAGATGAGTTTTACAAGTATATGATATCATTATGAAATCTTAAGGAAAAGCTCCTCACAGAAAAGCTCCTTACAGAAAATCGATATTTCACAGAATCAATGTTCCTGAAAATTAACCTCTACAGAATTAATGATCTTGATAAATTATCTTCTAAAGAACCAATGATCTTGAAAAGTTATCCCACACAAAATCAATGCTCTATCGAAAATCAATGCCCTCTCAAAAATCAAAGCCCTATAGAAAATAAAGCCCCCTCGCAATAACTCCCAAATTAAGTTATATATTTTTAAGTCTAAATTAAGTTAAAGAGGATTAGTTAATGTGAAAACGCTGCGCAGCTCATTTCACTGCTTGAATCATATCAGTTGACAACTGCCTGATAGTAGATAGGCTTCAATAATTTTTTAATTTTAATCCTGCATGTGGAGTGAGAAAAATGTACGGGATCGCACTTGACCTGGGAACTAGCGGCTTTAGAGCACAACTTATAGACCTGAAATCAAAAAAAATCATAAGAACCGCAATGACAATGAGGCACCCTCTTCCTGGAGGCAATGTTATTGACCACCTGGACTTTGCCCTGGAAACTGGGGAAGATGTTGCAAATAATATCATACTGGACGCGGTGAAGAAGATAATAGAAACTCTGGATGTAGAACCTACCTGCATCCGGAAAATCGCAGTATGCGGAAACCCGATCCAGCTTTCCCTCTTCCAGAATATGGAAATCCGGGACCTCGCTTTTGCCGGAGAGAACATGCAACGACGGCTTGGAGTAGAAAACGTGGATCGGAGTGCCAGAGTCTTTCCAGCAAACGAACTTTTTAAAGGCGTTCTAAACCTTCCGAACTGTGAGATCACAGTGCCTCCTGCAATTGCCCACGAAATAGGAGCTGATGCGCTGGCAATGATGATAGAAACCGATTTTTTGAATCAGAAAAAGGTTTCCATTGTTACGGACTACGGCACAAATGCAGAGATGGCGATAAAAGTAGGGGATAGGATTATTACAGGCAGTGCGGCTGCAGGACCTGCAATCGAGGGGCAGGGAATAAGCTGTGGAATGATTGCAAGCCCTGGCGCAATTTCAGATGTGAACCCTGAAGGGAAGTACTGGCGGCTTACGGTCCTGGATGATAAGATGGAAGGCAAAACCGGAGCCCTTGTAGATCCGGTTACTGGAGAAGTCCTTGAGAAAGGGGAAATCAAAGCCATTGGAATTACAGGTACAGGCGTAATAGCAGTTATTGCTGTTACTATGGAAACTGGTCTGATGGAGCAGCCGCCTAAACTGCCCAATGGAAAGTTGATTCTTGGGAATTCCATAGAAATTACGGAAGAAGATATTTCCGAAGCTGGAAAAGCCATAGGTGCAATTCGTGCGGCACAGCTAACCCTTCTCCTTGAAGCAGGGGTTCCCTTCGAAGAGCTTGAGAACGTCTATATGTCTGGGGCTTCTGGAACATACGTAGATTGCAGAAAGGCCAGGAAAATAGGTTCCTGCCCGGATTTTTCAAACAAAGTCGTCCAGTTTGGAAATACTTCCATAGCCTTTGCAAGAGAGATTCTTCTAAATGAGTCAAGGCTTAAGGAAGTTATCGACCTTGCAGGAACTATAAAAGCCGATCACCTGATGATGGCAACCAGCGAGACCTTCAAGAATATCTATGCCTGCGAGCTTTCCTACTGGACTGAGGGCATGAGCAAGAAATTGTATCAAAAGTTCATGAAAAAGTATAAATATCCACCTTTCCCGGAGCCAGTAGAAAATGCCCGTATGGAGAAAAGGGCAGCCAGGGATATAGAGGAAACAGGCAATGCCCCGATAGAGATAGTAGAAGATATAGGAATCACCCTTGAAGTCCCAGTGGAAGGCTGCCTTCACTGCAAGCGATGTAATGAAGAGTGCCCGGAAAATGCCCTTATGACTGTCGAGAAAGAAGGGAGGCCATTTATAAGCTGCAGCACTCAGGACTGCCTTGGAACGAGCTGTAGACGTTGTGTGCGAGCCTGCCCGGTAAAAGCAATAGATTTCAAGAAGATTTCAGCTCTGGGTGTAGATGGGCTTCATGTTAATAGTATTACAGATGTAGTCTACTGAATTGGAAGTAATTACAAAATACAGGATTTAAAAATAAAATGGTTGGGTTTTAAAATGACAAAGATAAGTGTATCTTCTTGCATTTGCAATTCAATCCATACAATAACGGGAAGAGTTGAAGGAGATCGGATTATCGTACAGATTGATACTCCCTGTGAAAAATTCAAGGAATCCAACTGCCTGGAATTTCCCCTTTGTCAATTGCCCGAAAATCAAAATAATCTAATTTTGGAGATGGAAGGGCAGATGGATTGTTCTTTTAAGTGCACAAGGGAATGTGCGCTAGACTGTACCAGGCAATGCTTGATCCCTCATGCGGTGCTCAGTGTTTGCAGTATAGAATATGAGCTTGCAAAAAAGGAACTTACAGAATCGGTGTTTGCAGAACCAGCCCTTAAAGAAACATCTTTTCTTGAGACTCCCAAATATACTAGTTCAGAAACCCAGTAATTACAGGTGGGTTTTCTATACTACTCTTTAATATTTCCGCGTATAAATTGCGTAAACAAGAGTAAGAATTCAAGCAAAAAATGTAAGATGTGCCAAAGGGTGTAAAGAATTACTGTTCAGAGTTATTAGAAATATTTAAGTGGACCGGTCGGGAATTGAACCCGAGGCCTCTACCATGCCAAGGTAGCGATCTTCCCCTGATCTACCGGCCCATGTCAGGCTTTCCTTTATCAGCAACCCTCATACACTCGGTATCTTATATAAAGCTGTCGCCACCAGGGCTTATTTTCTTTAAATAAAATTTTGAGGGTTAGGAGCTTAAAGTCTTCAAGCAAAAGCTATAAGTAGTAAATTGAGTATTAGAAGTGTTGTCGGATTGGGACGCTTTTCCGAGAAAGCTTTTCAACCTCGATAATTCTAAAAAACCTGATATTGGGCCCGTAGCTTAGCTTGGTGGAGCGCACGGCTGATAACCGTGAGGTCCTGCGTTCGAATCGCAGCGGGCCCACCACAATTTAGCATCCTTTTTAAGGAGTTTTTAGGTTTTATAACCGTACTTGACCTTCATTTCGGGCCCGTAGCTTAGCCTGGTGGAGCGCACGGCTGATAACCGTGAGGTCCTGCGTTCGAATCGCAGCGGGCCCACCACAAATTAATAGTTTTTTCACAATCCAATAATTAAATAAGTTTGTTACTCTTTTAGTATCTGTCTCATTCTGAGTCTTTTTGTTCCTTTCTTGAACGCATTTGTTTTTAGATTTATCCGTCCGATGTTTTTGGTCTCTTACTACAAGTCTCTTATTACACTTTTGACTCTCTTTGTTTGCTTTTTAAAAAACGAATTGACTGGAAAGAACGAGAATTCAGATAAACGTAATAGACTTAAAAATGCTTTTTTAACAGAAAAACTTCAATAAAGGATACTTATGGAGTATCCAATGTAACAAAGGATTATTAGCCAAGAGAAAAGAGTTAGGGTAAGGATAAATCCCTTGAAGAATTTCAGGCAAGATTTTTCAGGCGCTCTATATTTCTGAGCATGATTCTGTTTTCGGCTATGATTTCTTCTTCAATCTTGCTGATAATGCAATCCATTGGAACTATAAGTCTATATAGCTTGATTGGCCTGCCTTTACTTTTCGATTTTTTCTCTTCTCGGACACCAATCCAGTTGTTTTCTCGGAGATATCGCATTGCAATGCTGACTTCAGGCTGTCTCAGACCTGATAACGTTTCAATTGTCCTAGATGAAACCTCCCCTCCTTTTGCAAGGCTTGCAAGCGTAAGAGCAATTGGCCTACTGATATTAATTTTTCTAAACAATTCTATCATTTCATGTTCTTTTGATCCCATAATTACAGGAATTTCACTATTTGTGTTAGAAATCTCCATAACTGAACCATTTTCATCTACCATTTAATCACTCGAAGGACTATTATAGAGTTAACTACTATAAATATTTGTTTATGTTTCCTGTTTTTAATATTTATCAGCTCATACCTGATGTTTTAGAATTTCTTACATCTGCCCTTCTTGAAGATGTCTAGATAACATGGTTTATTTTTGGATGCAGATTGACATTTTTATCCTTCTAGATGAAAAACCTAAGATTTTTCAAAATATCAGCAGTATTAAATGAGTAACAAAGTTATTCGTTATTTATTCAAATATCAGGTTTGAGCATAAAAGGAGATGCCACAGGATGGGAAAAAGAGATAATATAATTCAAGGAATGTCTAAACATAGTTATAATTCAAGGAATGTCTAAACATAGTTATAATTCAAGAAATGTCTAAACATAGTTATAATTCAAGAAATGTCTAAACATAGTTATAAAATTTCTTTTTAATGAATTTAAGAAACTGTATCTGGGTATTATAACCCAGATTTTAAAATGAGAAATAGATTTTTAATTTATGGGAGAGATTTGTAATAGTCAGTTTAAGAACTGATTTCAGGAAAGACTCTTGAGACGTTCTATATTCTGGAATACAGCCTTACTTTCAGCCATTACAGCTTCTTCTATTGTGTTGATAATTGTCTCCATCTGAACCGTCAACTTATACAATTTGACAGGCCTGCCTTTTCCCTGATTCTTCTTTTCTTCCCTCATGTCTATCCAGTCGTTTTCGCGAAGATATCGCATTGCAATGCTGACTTCGGGCTGTCTCAAACCTGATACCATTTCGATACACTGGGAAGAAATTTCCTCTCCTTTGGAGAGGCATGCAAGGGTGAGAGCAACTGGCCTGTTGATATTAAGCCTTCTCAAAAGCTCCACCATCTCGTATTCAACCTCTCCCATCTTAAAGTCGTTGTCCTCTGATGTAAACTCATTATCTGCCACAACTATCATCTACCGTTTATATCGAAAGAGTAACTTCTGATTGCTTTCGATATTATTTTCATCCAGTATTTTCAGATCAATAGAAATATATTATTTAAATAAATTTTGTTACCTTCCATCTCATTTATTAAATATATTTCTATTTATTAGATGAGTTCGAGTCTATAGGAGTATATCACATAAATTTATGCTTCTCAGTTGATTAAAATAATAATACTTTCTCCATATATATAATTATATGCCTATAAAAACTTCCTGACTATGACACATTATAAGTTTTTATATACAGGAAATTTGAATTTGCAGCAAGAAGGATAAGTTTTATTTCTGAATCTTCACAGGTTTCATATAATATAAATGCATTTTTTATTGTAGTTTTTCTTTGCTGAGAAAATATATTACGTCAAAAATATGGTGGAGTGAATGGTTTAAGTCTATTTTTATCTAGGAAAATGTCCTTATTATAGGAGTACCCTCATCATTCTATCCGTTTTAGGACATTGTCTTTGCTATTTTGGCAAGTCTTAAATACAAATCCCCGAAAGATTTAGTATAATGAATCCTGCCCTGAACAAACCTGCTGTATTTATCTGCCATTGCAGTGGGAACATTTCCGAACATATTAATATTGATTTTCTTAAGAAAACCCTTAAGGCAGAAGGGATCTCAGTCTTCGATTATGAGTATCTCTGTTCGAGAGAGGGACAGTCTCTGATCAAAAATAAAATTTCAGAAGGGAACCTTGACAGGGTGGTAATAGGTTCCTGTACACCTTCCAAACACGGCGCACTCTTTAAAAAATGTATTCAAGAGGCAGGTTTGAACCGGGCAATGCTTGAAATTGCAAACCTAAGAGAACAATGTGCCTGGGTACATCCTGACAGAGCTGGAGCTACTGAAAAAGCTATCTCCCTTCTTCGGGGAAAACTCAGACGCCTGGAAAAGCTCGAGCCCCTTGAAGAAATTAAAGTAAACATTGTTCCCCAAGCCCTCGTTATTGGTGGAGGGATTGCAGGGATAACTGCAGCAGTGAACCTTGCAGATAATGGAATTTCTACTTATCTCGTTGAGAAGGACTTGAGTATAGGCGGGAATATGGCAAAAATAGGCAAGGTTTTTTCTCCTGACAAGCTTGCTGAAGAATGTGCAATGTGCTCCTTAAGCCCGCTAATGAACGAGGTAGTAGCTAACCCGAGAATAACCCTTCTAACTTGGACTGAAGTGGAACGCTTAAGCGGAAGTGCAGGTAACTTCACAGTTAGGCTAAGGAAAAAACCAAGATATGTCCGTGATAACTGTACAGGATGTGGCCGATGCAGCCGGGTCTGTCCAATTCTGGTTGAAAATGAGTTTAATTGCGGGTTCATGGACAAAAAGGCAATTTCCCTGCGTTTTTCGCAGTCCGTTCCAAAAATCTACTGCATAGATCCTGACCACTGCCTGCAGTTCATGGGAGAAACCTGCGGAAAATGTGCAGAAGCCTGTAAATCCGGAGCAATTGATTTTTCGCAAAAGGAAGAGATTATTGAGCTCAATGTCGGGGCAGTTATTGTTGCTACCGGGTTTGAGGAGTATGACGCATCCCAAAAACCACAGTACGGGTACGGGATTTTCAAAAATGTCATGACTCAGATGGAACTCGCCAGGATGCTCGGGATCAATGGCCCTACAAAAGGGGCATTGATCAGGCCTTCAGATTTCAGCCTGGCTCCTGATGCTGTCAGCTCAACAGGCACCTGTGGAAGTGAAAGCTCCTTTGAGAATTCTTCTGATAATAGCCCGGGAACACCTAAAAGGATAGTTATGATCCAATGTGTGGGTTCAAGGGATGAAAAAGAAGGCGGGAACCGTTATTGTTCCAGGTATTGTTGTATGGCAGCCTTAAAGCACTCAAATCTCATAATGAAAAAATATCCAGATATAGAAATTACGATCTGTTATGTTGATTTACGGGCTCTTGGCTTTTACGAGAACTACTATCGGGCGGTTCAGGATATGGGAGTCAGATTTGTAAGGGGAAGACCGGCTGAAATTGTGGAAAAACCGGATAAGAGCCTTGTAGTTAAACTTGAGGATACCCTTTCCCAGAAAATAAAAGAGCTGCCTGCCGATCTGGTTGTACTCTCTGCGGCAATGGTCCCTTCGAAAGGAACTCGAGAAATTGCAAGTATACTGAATATAAGCCAGGATGAAAGCGGGTTTATCAAGGAAAGGCATTCGAAATTGAGACCTGTAGACAGCTCACTGGACGGGATCTTTGTCTGTGGCACTGCCCAGAGCCCTAAGGATGTTACGGATACTATTTCGCAGGCAGGGCTTGCAGCGGTAAGGGGAAGGGCCTTTATTGCGGACAGTCCTAAAGCCCTGGTAAACGAAATCCCGACTATCAACCAGCTTCTCTGTACTCAATGTAAAGAATGCCTCAGGTGCCCCTTCGAGGCTTTTTCTCTAAACGAGAGCGGAAAGATCACTGTAGATCCTCTCGTCTGTACTGGTTGCGGATATTGCACTGAACTCTGTCAAAACGGGGCTATCCTGATTGCAAGTTTTACAAAAAGCCAGCTAAAAGCCGAAGTTGAAGGTGTGGTCAAAGAAGGAGATCTGCTTGGTTTTGTAAATAGCGGGATTGCATCCCTAACCTGCGACAATATAGGAAATAGTGCACTGACCTATCCCTCAAATGTCAAGTTAATCAAGGTACCCACAAACCTGGTGGTAGATAAAGACCTGCTGCTTCATGCTTTCAAATGTGGGGCATCGGCTGTCCTTTTTATAGAAGACCCTCCTGACAGCCCGAAAGCCGAGATTATGTACCCCCTAACTGCCAGCCATTTTGAGAAATTGAAAAAAGAACTTGGAGATTCAGGAAACCGGCTCTATTTCAAAAAAGCCTATGTTCCAAATACAAAAGGGCTTGCAGGCACTTTTACCAGCCTTGCCCGGGAAGGAGAGATGATCGAATGATTCCATATGCAAACGAATACGATACCCCGGAATGTAAAACCCTTGCAGAAACCGCAAAGAAAAGCATCCGGACACCTGCCTCTATTGGGCTTGACCGCTGCATCCAGTGCGGAGCCTGCACAGCTTCCTGTCCTGCAGCCCGCTTTACCGATTACAGCCCGCGCCAGATTGTAAAAAAAGTGCTGGAAAACGACCGCAGTGTGCTTGAGTCCGAAATGATCTGGTCCTGCTTCTACTGCTATTCCTGCAACCTGCGCTGTCCCAGGAATAATAGCCCTGTAACAATTGTGCAGGTGCTCAGGCAGATGGCTATAAACGAGGGCATCGGGGTTGAAAAGCTTGCCTACTTCCTTGAAATCGGAGAATATCTTGCAGAGAGCGGAGCCAGCAAGGTACCAGGTAACGGAGTTAAAAATATGGAAAGAGACCTTGGAGAACGCTGGATCAAGTTCAAAAAGAATTTAGAGTCAATCCGTGTTGAACTGGGGCTCAGTTCCAGGGATGTCAGAAATACCCATGGGGAAGTTCAGACAATTCTTGAGGCTACAGGCTATTTTGAAAGAGAAAAATGGATCAAGGCAAAAATACAGGAAAAACGTTTGCATCAGTTCCTGGAGAATCAGTGCATCAAGAAGGAAAATAAAAGCGGAGATTTCAGCTTTGAAAACGATAAAAGATATTCCGGACAGCCAGCTTTTATTATTTAAAAGCTGCATGGTGGGTCAGGAGTACCCTGGGGTAGAAACTTCCACTCGCTATGTATTTGACAGGCTTGGAGTAGATTACTGTATAAACGATGAGCAGTCCTGTTGCACAGGAATAGGTCATTATACCGACATCTTTGAAGGTCTGACAACAACAGCCATTGCAGCCCGGAACTTCGCAGTCGCAAGAAGATGCGGCTATCCCAATATAACCTGCCTCTGTTCAACCTGTTATGCCATAAACAAGGAAGCCTGTGAAGTCCTTAATACCAATACCGAAATTCGGGAAAAGGTTAACTCCATCTTCCGGGAACAGGGTCTTGAGAATCTTGTTTACGAAAAAGACGATATGAACCCGAAGACAAACTTTTACCATGCAGTAGAGATCCTCTTAAGCAAGGTCAATGAAATTCAGAAGCAGAAGAAGTTCGACTTCTCAGGGGTCAAAGCTGCAGCCCATCATGCCTGCCATTACTATAAAGTTAAGTATCTCGATGTCCTTGGAAACCCTGAGAATCCCCAGCTAATAGATACAATAGCCGCAGCCTGTGGAGCCGAGCCTGTGCGCTGGTACGAAGATCGCACTCTCACCTGCGGGATGGGGTTTTCTCAGCTTCATCTTAACAAAAAAACCTCACTTCAAGTGACAAAAACAAAACTCGACAGCCTTCAAAAAGCAGGCGTAGAGCTTATGCTACATATGTGTCCGAATTGCCATATCCAGTACGACCGCTACCAACCAGTCATCGAAAAAGAGTTTGGTGTAAAGTATGATATGGTGCACATGAATATTGCTCAGTTCGTAGCTCTTTTAATGGGCGCTGACCCCTACAAAGTCTGTGGCTTCCAAACTCACTCCGTGCCTCTGGAAGGTTTCCTTGAAAAGGCCGGTATAATGTAAAAGTCCATTTAAGTTGGTCCAATTTAAGTTCTGTTTTTTAAGTTTGAGCCGGCCATTTTTCTTACTTAAATACCTTAAATGAGGATCAAGACACTAAGAAATGAGTTGAGAAAAATATAAATGGGAAACAGGAGAAAGGAAAGAAAAAAGAAGACCAAACCTCCTGTCTCTTGCTCATATATAAAATGGGTTTTCTTCTATTTCTTTTGACTGCCTTTTTCTCAGACTACTTTGTACAGCCTGGTAATATTTCATGGTATCTGGAGTAACCGAAGGTCCGGTTTCAGAAAGTGCTTGAAGGAAATGTTTCTGCTTAACTTCTTTAGCGTGAAGGTCTTCACGAAGTGCGTCTCTTCCTGCCTTCTTGCACACAGCTGCAATATCAGCTCCTGTGTACTGATCGGTCAGGGAAACAAGTTCGTCAATATTAACATCCTCTGCAAGCGCCATTTTACTTGTATGGACCTTAAAAATTTCCTTTCGAGCTCCTGCATCCGGCACGGGCACGAGAATTAACTCATCAAAACGCCCAGGTCTTAAAAGAGCTGGATCTATAATGTCAGGCCGGTTGGTTGCGCCAATTACCACTACAGCTCTGAGTTCCTCAAGCCCATCCATCTCAGAAAGGAGTTGATTTAAAATCCTGGCTGTAACCTGAGGTTCACCTACAGAAGCTCCACGAATAGGTGCAAGCGAGTCAAGTTCATCCAGGAAGATAATCGATGGAGCAACCTGTCTTGCCCGTGTGAAAACTTCAGCAATCCTCTTTTCGGACTCTCCGTACCACTTGGAAAGCAGGTCGCTTCCTTTTGCGGTAATGAAGTTAGCTTCGGATTCATGGGCAATAGCTTTTGCAAGTAGAGTCTTTCCAGTACCTGGAGGTCCATACAGAAGAACTCCTTTGGGTGCTTCAACTCCTATATTCCTGTATGATTCCGGACTTTTAAGAGGCCACTCCACAGCCTCCTTCAAAAGTTGTTTTACTCCTTCCAGACCTCCTACATCATCCCAGCTCACATTAGGAATCTCGATAAGGATTTCTCTTATAGCAGAAGGCTGGACATCTTTCATAGCATCTTCAAAATCTTCTCTTGTGACCCGGAGTGTGTCAAGGACCTCACTTGGAATTTCAGGTTGATTGAGATCAATTTTTGGAAGAATCCGTCTCAAGGAACTCATTGCTGCTTCTCGGCAGAGCGCAGCAATGTCAGCTCCTACGAACCCATAGGTTATTTGAGCAAAATCCATGAGATTTACATTTTCACCAAGAGGCATACCTCTGGTGTGAATCTGGAATATCTCAAGCCTGCCTTCAGTGTCTGGAACCCTAAGCTCAATCTCTCTGTCAAATCTACCTGGTCTACGAAGTGCCATATCAATTGCTTCAGGACGGTTAGTTGATCCTATGACGATTACATTCTTGCGAGCCTTAAGCCCGTCCATCAGGGAAAGAAGCTGAGCAACTACTCTTCTTTCTACTTCTCCAGTTACCTCAGCCCGCTTAGGGGCAATGGAGTCAATCTCATCAAGGAAAATGATTGCAGGAGCGTTTTTCTCTGCTTCTTCGAAAACATCTCTAATTCCCTTTTCTGACTCTCCATAATACTTGGACATAATTTCTGGGCCGTTAACTGAGATAAAGTAAGCATCAGACTCGTTTGCAACGGCTTTTGCAAGCATTGTCTTGCCTGTTCCAGGCGGGCCATAGAGTAGCACTCCTTTTGGTGCATCGATTCCCAGCCTGTCAAAAAGTTCAGGATGCTTCAAGGGCAACTCTATCATTTCTCTTATTTTGGCAATAGCATCTTTAAGGCCACCCAAATCCTCATACATGACTGTGGGAATATTCTGTTCTGGGGTTATTTCCGCAGCTTCAGGTAAGAGCTCAACCTCTGTCATATCTGTAATCTTTACTATTCCAGACGGAGAGGTAGAGATCACCTGTAATTTTATCTCTCCCAGCCCAAATGACTGCCTTACACCTGGACTAAAGAAGTCCTGAAAGAAATCTTCGAACATAATTCCTTTACCAAAAGTCTCCCTTTCCCGGGACCGCCTCAAGCTTGTGGTGGAAATAAAGTCTCCCTTTGAGACCGTACGATTCATAAATATGGCTTTAAGCGTTTCACTCGGTGCATAGATCTGCATACCCTTGGCTACAGGAGCTAGAGTTACACTTTTTGCTTCTTTCCAGTCGGCTTTGCGAATATCTACATACTCCCCTATGCTGGTCTTCGCATTCGTCCGAATAAGCCCATCCATACGGATAATGTCCAGGCCCGCATCGCTGGGATATGGGCGTCCTATCAGGGCTGAAGTCGTTTTTCCCCCTTTAATTTCTACAACGTCAAAGGGCTTGAGGCCCATTTTTTCCCTAAAACCATCATCCACCCGGACAATTCCTTTTCCAACATCTCGTTGATCGGCTTCTGCTACTTTTAACTTTTCAGTTATCTTTTCCCTATCAGCCAAATAATACCCCCGTTTCCATGTTAAAAGTCATCACTTATTTAGAAATTAATACTTGATAAAAAAGACATGATAATATTTTTAACAACTTTGCCTGTGTTTATCTTCTTTTCCTCCCCTATCGTGCTTTTTGTAAGTATGTATGGGTTTTTCCATTGAGAAGCATGCGAAGTCCAGACCGTTTATTGTAATCTGCTATTAGATTGTATATTGTTTTTCCCCTGTTTTTATATAATTTAAGCTGAGAACTATTATATTTTATTTCAGGCATTCCCTTTAGAAGATCCAAAACATTACTTTCGGCTTGCTTTCCTTGAGCAAAACTGATAAGGGCTTTCCTGTCGCAGGATGCCGATACCCAGGAGAGTTATATACTCTTTAACCTCACGTGGATCTCTTTTTATAAGCTCATTTCTCAGAATCAGGTAGCTATTATCTTCTCGCCTGTTCGCCCACCCCCATTCAGTATTATACTAATTGTAATATAAAAAGAATTCAACTAAAATGTTTGCCAGCAGATGATTTTTTTCGCTATAGTGACTCTTTGTTTTTTATTAATGAACGTTCTCCAAATAAAGAAAATCACTCATGTTTTCCTATCATGATTTCAAATTATTCCAGATTTCTTTTTTGGCTTTGTAAAAATTCTCTGAAATATAGAATTCTAATTTATTTTAACTGAATTACTTGATATGTTTTCATTTATTCGTCTCAGAGATTATTGAAGCTAATTAAGATAGGTTTTCCTACATTGTCTATTTTTTATATTAATATCAGTTATCTTAATAAAGTAACATATATCTGACCTTAATGAGTAACATAGGTTTAATCCGACTCACGACTCTAAATGAGAAATTAAAAATTAGCTACCTGAAAAGATTGAGAATATAGAAATAATTTTTTCATTAGTATAATTTATATTTATGATACCAGACTCTATTCTTTAATATTGTCAAATATATATTGTAATTTCTTTATAGTGAGTTTAGAAATCTGAATTTCTTTATCACACTTCATTATTATTTGATTATTATATAGGAGACTTACTTTTGGGAACAATTAGCGAAAAAATTTTCTCCCGGGCAGTGGGAAAAGAGGCAAAAGCAAATGATTTTGTTCTGGCAGATGTTGATTATGCAATGGCGCATGACGGCACCTCAATACTTGCAGTCAATGCTTTTAAGGAAATGAAAATGAAAAAAGTCTGGGATCCCTCAAGGATTGTAATTCCTTTTGACCATATCGCGCCTGCGAACACTGAGACTTCAGCTACCCTGCAAAAAGAAATCCGGGAATGGGTACAGGAGCAAGGAATACCAAACTTTTATGAGATTGGGGAAGGGATTTGCCA
>ENA-UOOI01002902-UOOI01002902.1-fermentation-metagenome-genome-assembly--contig:-NODE-2902-length-13838-cov-29.899079_pt1 | contig 13838 bp, 15 predicted proteins | sample MGYA00245779_ERZ724027 | MGnify/ENA primary metagenome ERZ724027 (study PRJEB28704, sample SAMN03018318) | fermentation metagenome | biome: anthropogenic terrestrial biome; feature: soil... | reverse complement strand
CCTCGCAAAGGGTCAGACCCCTGGGAACAAAAATTCAGGATTCTGAAATAGCTCAGCTACTTATGGACATTATTGATAATGATCTTGTAGGTGTATTAAAAGAAACATATTTAGAGAAGAAATAGGCAGGAGACTGCCTTTTGTTTTTTTGAGGAAGGTAATTAAATGAATATTAATAAATTTATTCTTAATTAGACTTTATCCTATTTTGGTTAGACGCTAGAATATTCACAATATTTGTAGTATTATTAATTTATATAGTAGATTTATTACGAGCAAGAATATATATGGGTGGAGATGTTTAATAATGAGTATAGTTAAGTCGTTTTCTGTTGGTGACGGGGATATGTTTTATATAGACCATAATACAGATAACTTTACAGTTATTGATTGTTACTTATCAAGTCTTTCTGAAGAAGATAAGGAAAGTGTAATAAGTGAGATTTTAGGTAAGTCGAAAAATAAAGGGATTACAAGGTTTATATCAACTCACCCAGATGAAGATCATATAGGTGGTTTGAAATATTTTCAGGAGAAAATAGGAATTTATAATTTTTACTGCGTAGCAAATGAAGCAACTAAGAAAGATAAATCAGAGGATTTCGATAAATATTGTGAATTGAGGGATTCTGATAAGGCTTTTTATATATATCAAGGCTGTAGTAGAAAGTGGATGAATAGAAGTGATGAGGTAAGAGGATGTGCAGGTATTAATATTCAATGGCCGATTACTAATAATGAATATTTTAAAGAAGCAATAGAAAAAGCGAAAAATGGAGAAAGTCCAAATAACATCTCTCCAATAGTAACATATGGGATACAAGATGGCGCAACCTTTATGTGGATGGGAGACTTAGAAACAGATTTTATGGATAATGTTAAGGAGAGCTTAAAGGGCTTACCTAAAGCAGATATACTATTTGCACCTCATCATGGAAGAGATAGTGGCAAGATACCATTAGATATATTAAATATAATTGACCCCCAAATAATAGTTATAGGAGAGGCGCCGTCTAAAAATTTGAATTATTATAGTGGATATAATACAATTACTCAAAACTCTGCTGGTGCCATTACATTTGATTGCGTTGATAGCAAAGTACATATTTATGTTTCCAACGAAAATTATGAAGTGGATTATTTGGATGATGAAGGTATGAGCAGGTTTGAATATTATATTGGAACACTTAAATTGTAATATAAATGCAGTGCATTAATTAATAAAAGGAATCGGGGGGGATTTATTGGATTCTAATAAAAATTTTAATGAAAAGAAAAATATTAAGAATTATAATCAATACCTACGGATATTTTTTATTATTAACTTCAGTATATATATTTGCATCTTGGTGGGTAAGGCTGTAAGTATTGATAATATCAATATATTTTATAAAGGTTTGACACTAAAGGATGGAGTTGTTGTTGCTGCTTCAACCATTATTACTTTTGTTTTGAATGGAATCTTTCCATCGACTCTAAAGTATATATTAGTATTTTGGAGGCTAAAAAATCCATTGCCAAGCTACAGAGTTTTTTCGAAATTTATTGATAAAGATAACAGGATAGATAAATCTGTAATTATTAAAAGGTATGGAACTCTACCGACTGAGCCAAATGAGCAAAGCAAATTATGGTACAAGATTTATAAGCCTAATGAGTTTGATCCAATGATATTTGATTCACAACGTAATTTTCTTTTAGCTAGGGATTTAACAACAATTAGTTTCTTGATTCTAATAATTTTCCCAATTGGGTTAGTCGTTTCAGGAATTAAGGTTACCAGTGTTCTAATATATGCTATTGCTCTTATAGGGGAGTATATAATATTAGCAATAACTGCTCAAAACTATGGTAAGCGGTTTGCATGTAATGCTCTGGCAATTGGAAGTGTAAAAAACTAGTCTTTATTTTAGCGTATAATATTGTTATATATTTAGATTTCTCTTAAGCCCCTTAATTAGCAAACTCGGTCATACTTTCCTCGCAAAGGGGTCAGACCCATGTCCAACAGCAAGGGTCAGACCCTTGGGAGGAAATGTAAGAGAGAATCGTCAGAAATGGCGGTTCTTTTTTTATCAAAAATTATTGTTTAAAAACAAAATACATGTCAACACTTAAAATAGGTGATGACAAATGCCAAGAAAAAAACATGAATGGTATCCTGATGCAAAACTACATGTAATAGCCAGAGGAAATCACAGGAATGATATATTTAAAGATAATTCCGACTATGAGCTGTATTTAAGTTATTTACAAGAAGCGATAGAATATTATGATAATAAATATATAATAATTGCATATGTGCTTATGACTAACCATGTTCATATAGTAATTCAAACAAAAGACAGGGACATTTCTGATCTTATAAAAAGGGTACACAGCAGGTATGCATGGAATTTCAATAAAAAATATAAATACATAGGACATTTATTTCAGGATAGATACAGGTCAGAATTAATTGAAAATGATAAATATCTGCTGGAGTCCAGCAGATATGTTCATCTAAATCCGATAAGGGCAAATATGGTTGAAATGCCTGAAGAATACTCATGGAGCAGCTACAGTATGATAATTGGAACTGTAAAAGAAAAACTAATAGATAGTAAAATAATTTTACGTTACTTCAAAAAAGATAATTCAAGAAATTTGTATAAACTATTTGTAGAAAGTGCAATAAAAAGGGAGTGTTAATGTGGCATCAGTAGTAAACAGTTTTTCACTAGCGGGTATAGATGCATACCAGGTTAAAATAGAAACGGATACCATATATGGTCAGCCAAGTATAAATATTGTAGGGCTTGGAGATACTGCGGTAAAGGAAGCAAAGGAAAGGCTGGAAGCTGCAATAAATAATGCAAAATATGATTTTCCAAAAATGAAGATAGTAATAAATTTGTCACCAAGTGATATGAAGAAAAGAGGATCTCATTTTGATCTGGGTATGGCAATAGGATTACTAATAAGATCTAATCAGATAACAGTAAATGATATTGAGAGCTTTGGATTTATTGGGGAACTTTCATTAAATGCAGATCTTAGGCCATGCAGCGGAATTTTACCTATGGTTGTTGCAGCAAAAAACAGTGGTATACATAATATAGTGCTGCCACTGCAGAATATTGAAGAAGCGTCACTTGTTAAAGATATTAATATATTTGGATTTGAAACATTAAAAGAAGTGATAAATTTTTTGGAAGATGTAGATCCGTATACAGCAAAATTAAGTAATAATGAAAATGAAAAAATAAGAAGAACAAATCTATTAGACTTTGAAGATGTTAAAGGACAAGATGGAATAATAGAATTTATACTTGTTGCTGCAGCAGGGGGGCATAATATGCTGATGACTGGTACACCAGGCTGCGGGAAATCAATGATTGCAAAGAGGATTCCAACTATACTTCCTAGTATGAGTGAAGAAGAGGCCCTGGAGGTAACAAAAATATATAGTGTTGCAGGTCTTTTAAAAGACAAAGGTGCATTGATAAAAGAAAGACCATTTAGAGCACCTCACCATAATGCATCCATGAACTCACTTATAGGCGGTGGTAATAATGCTTTGCCTGGTGAAATTTCCCTAGCACATAATGGAGTACTTTTTCTAGATGAAATAGCTGAATTTAACAAGAGAAACCTTGATTCCCTGAGACAGCCTTTGGAAGATGGAAAGGTAACAATCTCAAGGGTAAGATATACACATACATATCCATCTAATTTTATGCTCATATCTGCAATGAATTCGTGTCCATGCGGCTATAGGGGAACAAATAAATGCCGCTGTACTGATTATGAAGTGCTTAAATACAGAGAAAAGATTTCTGGTCCCATATTGGATAGAATAGATATTCAAAAATATATTCAGCCAGTTGATTTTATTGATATATCAAATAATTGTCATGGTGTTTCTTCAAAAGAATTGAAGGAAAAAGTAGAAAGCGCACGAAAAATCCAAAACCAAAGATTTCAAAATATTGATGGGATAAATTGCAATTCACAAATGACAACTTCTCATATTAAAGAATTCTGTGCACTTGATAATGAAGCCATTGCTCTTTTAAAAAAGGCATTTGACAGATTTAATTTCAGTGCAAGGAGTTATCATAAATTTTTAAAACTATCACGCACTTTCGCCGATATGGATAATTCAAAGGACATAAGAATACCCCATGTAGCAAAGGCTTTGATGTGCAGAGATTTAGACAAGGAGCACTCAAAGATGATTACCATAGGCTAATTTAATTATAAATGGAGGATTTATGGAAATATATTGGTTATGGCTCAGCCAAATAAACGGAATAGGGCCAGTTACATCAAAAAAACTATTGAAGCATTTTGAGAATCCTTACAATATTTACATGGCAAATAAAGATGACATTGAATCTGCTGCAATATTAAATAAGAAACAGCTTAATGAAATAACTACAGAGAAATCATTAAAAACTGCAGAAAAAATAATTGCCTATTGCAAAAGAAAAGATATAAAAATTATTAATTATAATGATGATTTATACAAAGAAAAGGCTAAAAAATGTACAAAAGCTCCAATTTTGCTTTTTTACAAAGGCACTATTTTACCTGAAAGTTTAAGCATTGGAATAGTGGGAGCAAGAAGATGTACTGATTATGGAAAGTCTGTTACTGTTGATACAGTAAATTATCTGACAGAAAATAATGTAACAATAGTGAGTGGTATGGCTAAAGGAATAGATGGTTATGCTCATACAGCCTGCCTAAAAAATAATGGATATATCATAGCGTTTCTTGAACATGGTGTAGACACATGCTATCCTCCAGAACATTCTAATTTAATGAATAAGATAATAGAAAATGGTGCAGTAATATCAGAATTTTTACCAGGCACAGGCATAGCAAAAAGCAATTTTGTGAAAAGAAACTACTTATTAAGCACCTGGTGTGATAAATTATTAGTTGTTGAAGCAGCTGAAAAAAGCGGAGCACTCACAACTGCCAGATTTGCCAATGAAAACGGCACTGAGGTATATGCAGCGCCTAATAATATTTATTCTAAAGAAAGTATAGGAACAAATAATTTAATTAAAAGTTATGCAAAAATATATTTGTGCCCTAGCCAGCTATTAGGGAAGGAAGAATCCCTGAAAAATAATAATAAAGATAATACTTATAATGATATAGATCACAGCAAAATGACACCATTACAGTATAAAATATTCACATTAATAAGAGAAAAAATAATGACTACTGAAGAAATTATATTTGCCATAAGAGAAGATAAAGGGTCCATTATAGAAGCAATCTCAATGATGGAAATTGAAGGGATCATTGAATACACCCATAGAGGGGTCAGACCCCTGGGAAAAATAGTTAGCGAAAAGGGTCAGACCCCTGGAGAAAAGTGTAGTATGCCAGATCCTCATATAGGGTTTTAATAAAGGAAAAACTCGGAATCAGCTATTCCGAGTTTACCTGCTCACTTATACAAATTTCATAAGCTTTCTTATTTTTTTAAGACCCATATTATATGGAGGATATTTTTGTTTAAGATCAAAATTCATTTGGTTTTTAAGCACACTTTTTTTGTGCGAAAATGTATCAAAGGAAGCTTTGCCATGATAATTTCCCATGCCGCTTTGTCCTACACCGCCAAAAGGCAGATAGGATGTAGTCATATGGCTTATAGTATCATTTACTGAAACTCCACCAGAAGAAGTTCCTGTAACAACCTTTTCAATGTTGCTTTCTGAATTTGAAAAGAAGTAAAGAGCAAGAGGCTTTTCTCTATGATTTACAAATTCTATCACTTCATCAATATTTTCAAATTCAATAACAGGAAGTATTGGCCCAAATATTTCATCAGTCATTATTTCATCTTCAAGGGATACATCTTCAATTATAGTAGGCTCAATATATAAGCTGCCTGCATCAGTATTTCCGCCAGTTACAATTTTGCCCTGCTTTAGTAGGTTTTCAAGCCTGTCAAAGTGTTTTTTACTTATTATTCTTCCATAGCAGTTACTTTCTTTTGGATTACTGCCATAAAATTCTTTTATGGCTTCTTTCATTTTATTTAACAGCTCTTCCTTAACATCCTTGTGAACCATAAGGTAATCCGGAGCCACACAGGTCTGACCTGAATTTAAATATTTTCCCCATACAATTCGCTTTGCAGCATATTCAATTTTAGTATCCTTATCTACAATGCAGGGGCTTTTTCCTCCAAGCTCTAAAGTTACAGGGGTTAAAAATTTGCTGGCAGCCTCCATTACAAGCTTTCCAACGGTTGGACCTCCTGTAAAGAAAATAAAATCATATCTATGCGTTAAAAGCTCTGATGATTTAATTGAACCATTTTTTACAACATAAATATAATCCTCATCAAAAGCATCACTTATAACTTTTTCAATAGCCTTATATGTTTCAGGAGCAGATCTTGAGGGTTTTAAAATTGAGCAGTTTCCGCCAGCAATTGAGCCTACAAGTGGGCTTATTATTAGCTGAAATGGATAGTTCCAAGGCCCAATAATCAATGCTTCTCCATATGGCTCAGATATAATAAAGCTTTTACCCCCTAAATATGCAGGAGGGGTTTTAACCTTTACAGGTTTTGCAAAGCTTTTTAAATTTTTTATCATGAAATCTATATCATTAAGCGCAAAACCAACTTCTGATGTATAAGCTTCAAAGGTTGATTTATTAAGATCTTTTTTTAATGCATCAAGCAGCAATGCTTCATTGCTGTTAATTGAATTTCTAAGCTTTTGAAGCTGCATTACCCTAAAGTCAGGATCTTTTGTTTTTCCCGTTTTAAAAAAATCGCGCTGCTTTTTTATTATATCTTCAATGTTAAAGTTTTTTTGCTTTTCATCCATATAACCACCACCCCTTTAATAGATTATAACTCAAATATCAAAAATATAAAGGGTAACTGTGACTTGGAGTAAACTGGAAATAAGCAAGCTGGGGGACCAGCAAGTGAAAAGCGGAGCTTAAAAGAAGCGAGAAGTATGGCGCTAGCTCGGGAAAAACCACAGGAATTCATGATATAATTAGTGCATGGATACTTATACATAAAGAAGAGTTATGGGATAGATGGAATAAAGCTGTTTCAGGTAAAAGTTTTGAAAAAATACCACCTAAAATAAATTTATAAATTTATGAAGAGGTATAAGATTTATAATTTTTAAATCCCAAAATGTAATTAGGAGTGGTTAATAGTGAATAAAATGAGTCCGAAGATTATTGAAGTAAATATTTTATCTGATTATAAATTATTATTAAAGTTCGACTCTAAAGAACAAAGGGTCTTTGATGTTGAACTATACTTAAAGTACGAAGTGTTTAGCCCTCTTAAAGATAAAAATGAATTTAGGAATTATTATATTGATTTTGGAACTGTATGTTGGAAATGTGGAGCTGATTTGAGCAGAGACACACTCTATCTTAAAAGCCGACAATATATTGATGCAAAGGAAATGTAAAAGATAACTGTGACTTGGAGGAAGTTGAATACGATAACCCAATAACGCTGGTACATTCCCTTGTCCTTTATTTTTTATGAATAGAGCTCTGTATAGTAAAGTTTATATTTAAATCGGATATAATATATATAGGATATAAATTATATAGAACAATGGGGAACAGGAATAAAAAGAATAATAAATGAATGTAAAAAGCAAGGTTTGAAAGAACCTCTCTTCGAAGAAACAGGTTTATTTTTCAAGGTAACAATCTTTAGTATAGAAGATAATAAAAATGTAAAAGCGCCGATAGACGCCGATGGAGTGACGATAGACGCCGATAGAGTGCCGATAAACGCTGATAGAACGCCGATAGATTATAACAATTTATCTGCTGATGAAATAAAAATTATAGAATATCTTAAATTAAATGAATTTATAACAAATTCTGTTGCAAGACAGTTACTAGATAAGAAAGATACAGCTGTAAAAAAATTATTTAAAAAATTAACAACAAAAAATATTATTAAAGCCGTTGGAGAAAGAAGATATAGAAAATATACCTTGCACTAGGGTAACTGTGACTTGGAGTAAGCTGAAAATAAATAAGTGATAAATAAATGAAGAATCGTCAGAAATGGCGGTTCTTTTTTGTACGCCCAGTATGATATTGTCCCCGGGAGTCATACTAACTTTTAGGTAACACATAAATTCCCTAATTAAAGGAACTGGTTTGGTATTTTAGTAATTAAGATAACATGGTAATCTATAAATAAGCAAATACATAGAGGAAAGGAGATAAAAATTGAGTAATCTAAATAATCGACAGATAGAATTTGTAAAATTATTGTTAGAAGAAAATGAGTATAGAACAATTAAATATTTTTCTAATTTTTTAAAAACTTCATGTAAGACATTACAAAAAGATCTTAGGGTAATAGAAAAGTATTTAAACAAATTCAACATTGTCCTTGCACGAAAGCGTGGAACAGGCATAATGATTGTAAACGTTAAGGATGCCAAATGGCTTTTGTATAACAACATTAAGTGGCAGGAAAAAGAATGCAAAAAAGATTCAGTTAATGAACGCAGAATTGAGATTGCCCGAAATATGCTGATTAATTCAGGCACTGCAACTTCAATACAAAAACTTTCTGATATGTATTATGTGAGCAAGACAAGTATATCTGTTGATTTAAGCTGTATTGAGAAATGGGCAGCAAATTTCAATTTAATAATGGAAAAGGGTGTAGAAGGAACTAGAATAAAAGGAAATGAAGTGGATATAAGAAAAGCATTAGATTCCATTCTTGTTAAATATCATAAAAAAGACTATAAGAATGAAGGATTATATAATATAGCAGCCCGTATAGATGAAGATACATTAAACTCATTGTCTGAAACTTTTGATAAAGATAAGATTTCTTATATCAATCAATACCTTGTTGGATTAGAGAAAAAGTATAATTGCAGATTAAATGATACATATTATATTAACCTTCTGACTCATATTCTTATTTCATTGACCAGAGCATTAAGCGGAAAACAGATAAAAGAGAAAACATTGGAAGAAAATCATAGTTATTTGAAATCCGAAAGAGCTTATGAAGAAGCTGTAAATATGGTTAATAAAATGAATAAAGATTTTAATATTAAATTAGGTGAATCTGAAGTTTATTATTTATATCAATATTTTGTTTCTTTTGGGCTGGTAAAAAATACAACCCAAAATGCTGATGAAGTATTAGATAAATTAAATTTTAAAGCAGAGATTTTTACTGAAAAAGTAACAAATTGTATTGAAAAAATCATGCATATAGATATTTCTAATGATGAAATAATTATGAAGAGTCTTTTATTGCATGTACGCCCTATGTTAAATCGTTTAAATTATGATTTCAAAGGATATCTTACCACCAGTGTATGAATCAACTTATGTTACTGGAACACTTAAATCCAATGTTGCAAAAGAAATTGGACTAAATATAGATACCAGTGTAGTTGGCGGCGCAGGTGATCAGGCTGCAGCAGCTATTGGAAATGGTATCTATAAAGAAGGTATGATTTCTACAAGTATTGGAACATCTGGTGTTGTTTTTGCTGCCACGGGCAAACCTGTTTTAGATAAATTAGGCCGTGTCCATACGTTATGCCATGCTGTTCCGGGAATGTGGAATGTTATGGGTGTTACTCAAAGTGCAGGATTATCGCTAAAGTGGTTTAAGGAAAACTTCTGCAATGATGTGGCTTATAAGGCTGCTAAAACTAATAAAAATGTATATGACTTATTATCAGATATGGCTTCTCATTCAAAACCAGGTTCAAATGGTATCACATATCTGCCTTATCTTATGGGGGAAAGGTCACCTCATTTAAATCCAAAAGCCAAGGGCATGTTTTTTGGGTTTACATATGCAAATACTAAAGATGATTTTATACGAAGTGTTTTAGAGGGAGTTTCTTTCAGCCTGAAAAATTGCTTGGATATTATGTTAAATATGAACATTAAGTTAGAGGAAATCCGTGTTTGTGGTGGCGGCGCTGAGAGCATAATTTGGAAGCAGATATTGTCTGATATTTTTGAGTATCCTTTATTTACTTTAAGGACAACAGAGGGCCCTGCACTTGGAGCTGCAATTTTAGCAAGCATTGGTGCTGGAATTTATGAATCAATTGAAGATGCATGTGATTTAATTCTTCACTGCCAAGATAGAATAACTCCCAATCCTTTGAATTACTCTGCTAAGAGCTTTTCTAGCAAGGGTCAGGCCCCTGGGAGAAAATGTAAAAGAGGCAGACTAAATCATCTTTAATCTTCCTCTTATTTTATATGCTAAAATTTAATTACTTCACCCATGCCCTGTTTTAAAGCATTTTCATAAATTCTCTGTGCAGTGACTACATCCAGTACACCGCTTCCAGTAGTTATAAATACAGTGGTTTCTTCATCATTTTCTCTTCCTGAAACCTTTCCTAATATAACTTCTCCTAATTCTCCATGTACTCTTTCTTTAGAATAGATTCCCTTATTTATAGGAATTATAAAGTTACCAGATTCATTTAAAGCTCCATCTCTTGTATCTACATATACCTTTTCTGCATTAGTTATAATATATTCGTCTATTTCCTGCATTACAGGGGTGTATGCTCCAACCCCATTAATGTGGACTCCTTTTTTCAAAAGCCTTCCATTAAATGTTGGCTTTCTTGACGTTGTAACGCTGGTTATAATATCAGCATTTTCAATGGCTTCATCTGATGAATCAGCAGCAATAATCTTTACGTTAAACTTAGCACCAAATTCCTTTTGCATTCTGTCTGCAAAATTCTTTGCTCGTTCATTGCTTATATCATATACCTTAACTAATTGGATTGGGCGTATTGTAAGTACTGCTTCAAGCTGAGATTCTGCTTGTCCACCTGTTCCAAAAAGTGCAAATACTTTACTGTCTTTTCTTGCTAATATATCTGTAGCGGCTCCGGATACTGCACCTGTACGAATCCTGGTGAGATAAGTTCCATCCATAATAGAGGATACCTCTCCTGTCCCACTGTTTACAAGAACCATAGTGGCAGGAACACTTGTTAATCCTTTTTCAATATTTTTAGGATATACTGAAACTATCTTTACACCAAGAGCATTAGCTCCTCCTGCATACCCGGGCATATAAAGGCTTTGTCCTTCATGCTCTGGTATATTTAAGTTTACTCTTAAGGGTACATCACTAAGTCCTGCAGAATAAAGCTTTAAAGCATCCTTATCTGCTTGTATGGCATCCTTCATGGAAAATACATTTTTCATATCATTACTTTTTAAAACTAAAATATCCATTCTATAAACTCCTATCCTATTTCATAAAATTTAATTTTCTTTTTTAATGCTTAAAAGCATGGTTACAGCGCTATAAATTATTACCACAGCAACTACCCATTGAAGAGCAGATACATTCATGCTCTTAACGAAAAATGCGGCAACTAAAACTCCAAGTACACCAAATGTAGAAGTAAATAATGTTATTTTTCTGGAATAGCTGTCTAATTTAACAAATTGCATACTTCCTATTGGCACGGAGAATGTGCATGCTCCCATCATAATAGGAAAAGCTGCTCCTGGATTTAAACCTAAAGCATATACTGTAGCCATAGTTAAAGCATAAGATCCAATGCCAATATTGTTTAAAGCTCCATATATAAGAGATAATATTCCAAGCAGTACCAATTTAAAGCCAACAAGTTCAGTTGCATCTCCACCAGAAGGATATATACCGAATTTACCAGCTAAAATCAATGCTGCTGCAATAAATAAGCCTGCTGATAAGAACTTTTTAATAGATTTTACAGGAAGTTTTACAACAAATCTTGGGCTTGCATAAGCTCCTATTACCTGAGCCACAATTGGAATAACCAGTGTTGCTATTCCCACATTAATGGAAGATATATATGCTAAAGCCATTGCCGCAACAGGAATAACACATTGAGTATTTAATGTTCCCGGAAGCTTCCTATCATCAACCCATTTGGCTTTTGGATACAAAACTGTGCTTATGGCGAAATCTGATATGCCAAAAGTAGATAATAAGAATATTAAGAAAGAAGATATAGCTAATAAAATAGGATTTCCTGGTTCTTTCATTATGCCGCTCTTATGTTTAGCCAAATCTCTGATAAATATAACTGCAAATGTTCCATTTACTAAAACTACCAAGCTAAGAATGATTTTGACGATCATATTTATTCCCTCACAATCATTAATTTTCATTCATAGCAGCAAATATATCACGTACACCACCCATATCTTCGCCGAATTCTTTTTTTATCTGATCACCAAAGCGTTCAATTAATCTTAAGCAGTAAGCATCATGATAAACATACTCATCGGCAAAAAATATCATGCTTTCATTTCTCGTATAAATTGCCTCAGATACCATTGAGCTGCGTATCATTGCATAAATCATTTCTTTTCCATCACAGGTAATCGTTATCCAGCGATGCCCAAAATCATGCATTTTTTCTTGTTCAAAGCCATGTGGATAGAATTTCTTTAATTTTGTGTTATATTTTTCACTAGAATCATAAAGGATTATAAGCACTTGTTTCATTTCATATATCTTTTCATTAAGGCATTCCGTAAGATTATCATCCAAATCATCAATCCATATCTGCACTAAGACTTTGCTTTTAGCTTGTTGAATCATCTCTAAGCATTTATTTATGATGCTATTGTAGTCAAACAGATGCCATATTTTTTCATCCTCTTTAGGACTTTCAAGTTTTTGTGATTCTTCATCCAGTTCTTTTAAACTTTCTTCCACACTGCTTTTTATAATGTTCTTCAAGTGATTAATGGGCTCTGCTCTCCAGAGGGTAGACTTTTCACCGTCACTTTTGACCAGCACTCCGCGGTTAGTCAGTATTTCCAAGATATTATAAATTTTAGACCTTGGAACTCCTGATAGTTTACTGGTCTCATATCCAGTGCAAGGACCACTCTGAAGCAGTGTAATATAAACTTTTGCTTCGGATTCATTAAAATTAAATTTCTTCAATAAATTAATCATCTTTTCCATTTAATCTACCACCTTTGCATTTTCAAATTAATCATACCTTTAGGCGGCACCCTTTGCAAGAGTTACATTACTTAGCTGTTTTACTTTGAAATCTATCGAGCAGGATATGTTTTGGAGTATATGCAAATACATTAGTTGCTACTTACAGTAACTACTATATCATTGATAAAATTGCCTGTCAATAATTTAACGTTATTTTTTTGACAAAATAATTACTTTCTTTGCAGAGGGGTCAGACCCAGGAGGGGGAAGTATGAGTGAAAATTTCAGTTAGATGGAATAATATATGAGAAAATTAATAAGATAGGAGGTATCTTACATGAATTGTATTTCATGTAAAGGGAATTTGGTTAAAGGCAATGTGAATCATGTTGTGGATTTTGATGGCCATATTATTATAAGCGGTGGAAAGAACCGTTCCACCGCTTACATTTCAGTTATAGGTTTCCCAGAAGTTATACCCCATAAAAAGAAACTATATGCACTTCATGCTGTTTTATTTGCAGGTTTATCTTTGATTCAAATATTTTATATCACCATTTCTAGTATTATGAGATAACATAGCCTTCTCTTGAACGAGTACCCACAAGAGATACCCTTCGAAAGACTTTATTGTAAACATCTTCATAAAACTTTCTAGCTATTCTAGCTGATGTAGCTTGGCCTTTAAAAAAATCACTATAAAAGTATATCTTTGCTGCTAACTGTGGAATAACATTTACTATCTTATCATTGTATGTTTTTTCTTCATTTACATTTAATACTATCTTCATTTTCGAATCTCCTCGTATAATAAGTTTATAGTCAGTTAAATGACTGCTATAAACTTATTTAT
>ENA-UOOI01002898-UOOI01002898.1-fermentation-metagenome-genome-assembly--contig:-NODE-2898-length-13846-cov-2.575448_pt1 | contig 13846 bp, 8 predicted proteins | sample MGYA00245779_ERZ724027 | MGnify/ENA primary metagenome ERZ724027 (study PRJEB28704, sample SAMN03018318) | fermentation metagenome | biome: anthropogenic terrestrial biome; feature: soil; material... | reverse complement strand
GACACAGGGCATGACACTCGGCGGTCTGAAGGAATAAGCCCTTCGACGCTTTGGGCTATTGGCGGAATGGAGATTATATGGAAAATATGAAAAAAGTATGGTCGGTTTTATTAAAATGTATATGCTTTGCCTTTTGCATGGGTCTGGTCATAGCCGGAAAAAGGAGCGTAGACTATCAGGGCCTGGGCACTATGCTTGCGGGCTTATGCGGGATACTGATACTGTTATATGCTTATAACGAAAAGTACAGATGAAGGAATACAAATTTTAAGTGTTAAATTGCACAAGATTCATCATATGTCTCATTATAGCTGATGCAAAAGATGATATAAATCCGAAGTGTTAAATTGCACAAGGTTTATTTGGCTATAAAAATTTGATATACCCAAAAACGGGTGCCCGCAGAGGCAGATATTGTGGGTGACTGTATAAAGTTAAAAGATAAAAAGGCGTTCAGGCGCCGGAATGGCGGAAATATATGAAAACAGATAAGATATTGACCGGAAGAGTTACAATACCAACCGACCTTGATGTTGTTCCGGAAACAATGGAGCTATTAAATAAATGGGGTGCCGATGCTATCCGCGATTGTGACGGTACGGACTATCCGGAGGAATTAAAAGGAGTACAGGCAAAAGTATACAGCACGTATTACACTACCCGTAAGGATAATGAATGGGCTATAGCACATCCGGAGGAAGTACAGCAGTGCTATATTATGACCCCCTTTTACACAGCGACGGAAAAAAATCTGCGTATTCCCTTGTTAAAAGGAATAGCGGCTGATCTTATGAAGGTCAATGATTACGATGATAAAACACGCTGGTGGGAAGTGATTGACCGCAGTACGGCCTTGGCAGTCTCTACGGAGGAATGGGGCTATGATAAGGAAACGGGAGATGTTATAATTACAAATTGCACACCGTTCCACAATTACACGGTCAGCTTTCTTGCGTATCTCATATGGGACCCGGTACATATGTACAATGCCGTGGTTAACGGATGGAGGGATGTGGAGCATCAGATCACCTTTGATGTAAGGCAGCCGAAGACGAGAGCTTATTCCATGCTTCGCCTCCGCAGGTTTATTGAAGGGCACCCCTATGTTGATACCATACGTTTCACAACCTTTTTCCATCAGTTCACCCTGATTTTTGATGAACTGATGCGTGAAAAGTATGTCGACTGGTATGGATACTCAGCTTCCGTATCCCCTTATATTCTGGAGCAATTTGAGGCAGAGGCGGGTTATAAATTCCGTCCCGAATATATTATTGATCAGGGATATTATAATAACCAGTACCGTATTCCGAGCAGGGAATTTAAGGACTTCCAGGCGTTTCAAAGGCGTGAGGTGGCAAAGCTGGCAAAGGAAATGGTGGATATCACGCATGAATACCATAAGGAAGCCATGATGTTTCTGGGGGATCATTGGATAGGGACGGAACCCTTTATGGAGGAATTTAAGACGATTGGCCTGGACGCGGTCGTAGGCAGTGTCGGAAATGGCAGTACCCTTCGGCTGATCAGTGATATTCCCGGGGTAAAATTTACCGAAGGAAGATTTCTTCCTTATTTCTTCCCGGATAGCTTTTATGAAGGGGCGGATCCGGTGAAGGAAGCCAAGGCAAACTGGATCACCGCAAGACGTGCCATCTTAAGAAAGCCGATCGACCGAATCGGATATGGCGGATATTTAAAGCTTGCCTGCCGCTTCCCGGACTTTATCGATTATGTGGAATCGGTCTGCAATGAATTCCGTGAGCTATATCAAAATATAAAGGGAACCACACCTTACTGTATTAAAAGGGTGGCAGTATTAAACAGCTGGGGGAAGATGCGCGCATGGGGAGCCCATATGGTACATCATGCAATTTACCAGAAACAGAACTACAGTTATGCAGGGGTGATTGAAGCATTAAGCGGAGCACCATTTGATGTGTCCTTTATCAGCTTTGATGATATCAGAAGGGATAGCGGTCTTTTAAAAAATATCGACGTGATTATTAACGCGGGTGATGGTGATACGGCACATACGGGCGGAGATGTTTGGGAAGATGAGGTGGTCTCAAGCGCAATCCGTCAATTTGTTTATGAAGGGGGAGGCTTAATCGGAATCGGTGAACCTGCGGGACACCAGTATCAGGGGCACTATATCCAGCTGGCGAACGTATTTGGGATAGAAAAGGAAACTGGCTTTACGCTGAATTATGATAAATATAACTGGGAAGCTGCCGGCGGACACTTTATTACAGAGGATTGCACAAAAGAAATAGATTTCGGCGAGGGCAAGAAAAATATGTATGCTTTAGAAGGCGCCACCATTCTTGTTCAAAAAGAGAAGGAAGTCCAGATGGCAGTCAATGAATTCGGCAAGGGGAGAAGTGTCTATATCAGCGGCCTGCCCTATAGCTTTGAAAATACCAGAATTTTGTACCGGAGTATTCTTTGGAGTACTCACGATGAAGAAAGCCTATATCAATGGTTTTCCTCCAACTTTAATGCGGAGGTGCATGCCTATGTGAAAAATAACAGGTATTGTGTTGTAAATAATACCTATGAACCTCAAAAAACAACCGTTTACCGCGGGGATCGCAGCAGCTTTGAACTGGAACTAAAGGAAAATGAAATAATTTGGTATGAGATATAGATATAGATCGGTATAAAACAGCAGGCATATCACGAAATGATATGTCTGTTTTTTTTAATAAATTCTTTTTAAGAATTTAATAGATTAATATAATAAGGATTGGTATAATGTTTATCAATCAGTATTCGTCCGGGTAATGAAAGGAGAGCATAAATTAATGCTAAAGCTAAAAAACATATTTAAAGACTATCAGGCGGGAGACACTACCGTCAAAGCCTTGAGGGATATTTCGATTGAATTCCGTAAAAATGAATTTGTATCCATCCTCGGGCCCTCCGGCTGCGGGAAGACCACCCTGCTGAATATTATCGGAGGATTGGATCGCTATACCAGCGGCGATTTATCAATCAACGGGAAATCCACGAAAGAGTTCAGGGACTCAGACTGGGATACGTATCGCAACCATTCCATCGGTTTCGTATTCCAGACCTATAATTTGATTCCTCACCAGACCGTGCTGTCCAACGTTGAGCTTGCCATGACCCTGTCCGGTGTGTCTAAGGCGGAGAGGCGCAGCAGGGCGATAGAGGCATTAAAGAAGGTAGGCCTTGGCGATCAGATCAAAAAGAAGCCGAATCAGATGTCCGGCGGGCAGATGCAGCGTGTCGCGATCGCCCGCTCCCTTGTCAATAACCCTGAAATACTGTTGGCAGACGAGCCTACAGGCGCGTTGGACTCCGAAACCAGCGTGCAGATCATGGAGATCTTAAAGGAGATCGCAAAAGAACGCCTGGTTATCATGGTTACCCATAACCCTGACCTGGCAAAGGAGTATTCCACCAGAATCATCCGTCTTTTGGACGGGGTAGTTGTAAGTGATTCCAATCCTTATGAGGCGGAAAAATCCGCTGCCATCAAGCCCGAGGCCAAGACCCGCAGGGCGAAAAAGCCAAAATCCGGGAAAAAGACCTCCATGTCCTTTCTGACCGCACTTTCCCTGTCCATGAATAACCTGATGACCAAGAAAACCCGTACCTTCATGACCGCATTTGCGGGAAGCATCGGCATCATTGGCATTGCGCTGATTCTGTCGCTGTCCAATGGTATTCAGAATTATATTGATAATGTCCAGGCGGATACTCTCTCCTCCTATCCGATTACAATCGATGCGGAAGCTATGGATATGGAGGCTCTGATGAGCTCCTTTTCCAAGGAAGCCTCGGAAACTCCAGGGCATGAGCTTGATAAGGTCTATTCCAATCCTATAATGATGGATATGATGAACACTATGGTAGCGGAGAGGAAGCGGAACAATCTGGAGGCCTTCAAGAAGTATCTGGAGAGCGGAGAGGACGGCCTGTCTGAGGACATCAGCTCCATCCAATACGGGTATGGCCTGGACCTTAATATTTATACCCCGGATACCGGCGCGGGGGTCACCCAGGTGAATCCGAGCAGCCTGTTTGATCAGATCTATGGGGACAATGCCGGACAGATCTCTTCCCTGGCTTCTTTAACCCCTATGTCCAGCGGATTGAAGGTCTGGACGGAAATGCTTGACGATCAGAAGCTTCTTGACTCCCAATATGATATGCTGGCGGGGCATTGGCCTTCCGCTTATAATGAGGTTGTTCTTGTGGTCGATAAGGACAATGAAGTCAGCGATATGGTAATGTATGCCTTAGGCCTGAAGGATCCGAATGAGATGAAGGATATTATGGCTGCGGTAGCCGAGGGGAAATCCATCGATACCAAAGCCGTCAGCTACACCTATGACGAGCTTCTGGCGAAATCCTACAAGCTGGTTCTGCCCGCGGACTATTATAAAAAGGATGAGGAAAAGGGCATATGGGTCGATGAACGGGATAATGTGGCATACATGAAGGATCTGGTTGACAAAGGAGTCGACTTGAAAATAGCCGGCATCGTCCGCCCGAATAAGGATACGATTTCCACCTCTGTGACCGGCGCTATCGGATATACCCACGCATTGACCGAATATATCATCAACACCACCAATGATAAGGATATCATAAAGCAGCAGCTGGCAGATACTGAGACCGATGTCTTTACCGGACTTCCCTTCCGGACAGGCGGAGAGCAAAAACAGCCCACCATAGAGGAGGTCAATGCTTATATTGCTACACTGGATGAAGCGACTCAGGCCCAGACAAAGGCCTACATCAGTTCCATGAGCGACGAGGAGATTATCAAGCTTTTTGCGGATAAGCTTCAGACCGCGACAACTGACGCGACCTATGAGGGCAATCTGGAGCTCTTGGATTATGTTCAGATGGATAAGCCTTCCCAGATCAACATCTATGCCTCTTCCTTCGAAGCAAAGGAAGCGATTGCTGACAAGATCGAAGCATATAACCAGCGCATGAGGGCTGACGGCAAGGAGGAGTATGCCATCAGCTATACGGATATCGCGGGGCTTATGATGTCCTCCGTCAGTTCCATCATCAATGTCATCTCCTATGTATTGATTGCGTTTGTGGCAATTTCCCTGGTCGTGTCCTCCATTATGATTGGCATCATCACTTATATCTCCGTACTGGAGCGTACCAAGGAAATCGGTATCCTTCGGGCCATTGGTGCATCCAAGCATGACATTTCCCGGGTATTCAATGCGGAGACCTTGATCGTCGGTTTCGTATCCGGTGCCATGGGAATCCTCATTTCAGTGCTTCTTACCATCCCGGCGAATTTCTTCATCGAGAGAGCTTCCGGCATCTCCGGCGTACGTGCCGCCCTGCCTGCCGGGGGCGCGGTCATCCTGGTGCTCATCAGCATGGCGCTGACCCTGATCGCCGGACTGATCCCTTCGAAGATCGCCGCAAAGAAGGATCCGGTGGTTGCACTGAGGAGTGAATAAAGAGCTTCTATATGTCAGATAGATAAAAAATAAAAAGTTGCCGCCGTTTCAGGAAAATGATTTATGGGAAACGGCGGCATTTTATATGGTGAAATGAAAGTGCGGAGTGCAATCAGCAATGCAACGGTCAGATCAGCCTACGATATTTTCTTCAGCTTTTCACTGTGTTCTGTGACTACCTTCTTTAAAAGATCAATATCATCTTTCATAGCCTTATGTTCACTGATAGATTTTTCATAGCGAATTGCTGATGGAAGATAGTTCTCTGCCAGAAGTTTTATGTCCGGCTTGATCTCATTTTCCAAGGTGATATTGATCTTTGATATTTCGTTTTTCAAGGAAGCATTAGCTGATGAAAATTCATTTCTCAGAGTGGATATTTCGTTTTTCAAGGAAGCATTAGCTGATGAAAATTCATTTCTCAGAGTCGATATTTCAGTTTTCAAAGTAGCGTTGGTTTTAGATATTTCAGCTTTCAAAGTGGCATTGGTTTTGGATATTTCTTTCCGGATATCGGAAATATCCTTTTTCATGGGCTCTAATTGTGCGGCTAATTTTTTATCCATCATGTCGGACATAGCCAGCAGTAATTCATGGTCGCTCAAAGACAACACTTCCTTTGCTGTGTATTCTTAATGCTCTGTAGCTTTTATTGTATCAGGATTATTTCGTGAATGCCAGCAATTTCTGCCCGTCAATATGACGAAATTCAGGGAGAAAATTGTTGATAATGACAGGGGTGACATGGATTGAGTAAAAACGGAAGGGCTATGTGGCAGTTAATTGCTTTTTGACCAGACAAATTAAAAAGTATGATCAGCAAAAGGACAACTCCGATCAGAGTTGTCCTTTCGCTGATCATTCACCGCCTGAAAGCAATAAGCGCAGAATTCAGCACAGTAACAGCAGTTGTCAGGAATGGGCTTAATCCTGCCCGGGATCTGCCGCCATTTGCTCGTATAATACAGAATGGATACGGTCTAATGCCTCCAAAATGGCCCGGTAATAGCTTTGGATGTCCGAGGCTTCTCCCGAATAGGCCTCAAGCTGTATAGTATTCCAGGATATGGGGCCCGTTTCAGAAAGCACTACATATCCGGCATTTACGATGTCCTTGATAATTAATATGACATTCTCCGGAGTCATATAATCGTTTAATTCCTGCCGTGTCATTTCGGCTCCCGCTTCCTGCCAATCCGTCTCATTTTTCTTCGCCAGCACAGTCTCGGTAAGGTCCAGTACATTCCACAAACTGTCACCAACCGAATTAAGCTTATCTTCGTCACTTGTGACCACTATGGCGCTGCCGGATACCGTTGTGGCGGCGTTGACGCTGCCGGCCAACTTTCGCAGGCAGAGGAAGGTGTCATAAGACTTATCATAATATGCCCATAGTACCACATTACAGATATCGTTGATTGCATTGTTGTAAGTATCACAGGCTTCTTCCGCCGGAATGGTATCCTGATGTAATATCTTATACAGACTGCTTTGCTCGGGACTATCAGGGTTTGTATAAAGGCAAAGCCAGGTAAGATTTTCGGCGACCTTCAACAGATAATAGTCATCATCGGCTACCTCTCTTATCAGCTTCATATCCTTCTGTACGTTCAGCAGGTATCCAGGATCGTCCCCATCGGGAACCCGGCCGGCCTCGATTTGATCATCCCCCGAGGTACTGTAGCTTTCGGACAATGTGAGCAAAGCATCTCTGATCGAAACCAGTGACCCCGAAGCCTTTAATCTCGAATAGGTGAAGGCTTCCGGTGTATCAGAGTTTTCTGTTATCATCTCCATATTATCGAAGACGGCTTCAGCAACCGCTTTCGCGAGAGGGAAGATAGTATTGTCTGTCAGATCCTTTATGCCAAGCCAGGCCTGGTATATCTCATGGAAGGCGGCCAAATACATTTCCTCGGGGATATCCGGCTGATTTGTCATCTGATAAAGTGCGTTCAGTGAACTCGAACTGTCATAATACATCCTTTGGGCAAGAGTCTTTACCAAAACCTTGTAATATACATCATTGTCCTTTACCTCACGTAATGCAGATGCGTCATCCTCTGTAAGAGCCCTTTCATCAATAATGATATTAAACCCTTTGTCAGCATTATTCTCATAAACAGATCCGGTGATATCCGCAGTACCATTATCCGCGGTCGTAACTGTTTTTAAAGTATTAATAATGTCTTCTGTCGATTCCTTCACAGTAGCTCTGACGGCATAAGCTGTATTGACAATTGTCGACAACAGGCTCCATTTGGCGTCTTCCGATATCTGATAATCCGTATGGCATTTCAGAAGGTCTCCCGAAGCACCTCCATATATAAGCGTATGCAGAGGATTATAATTATTGGGCAAGTTATTTCCCGGATCATTGATGTTATTCTTAAGATCCCGCAGGATATAAGGGAAATAGTCGTTGCTATTTATAATAGCTTTCAGCTCATCTTTTGAATATATGCCCTGCTCAACAACGTCCCATATATCGTCTCCATTTTCATCGGTCTTACCTGTTTTGTACCATATATCATAGATACTGTACTCATCAAATTCCTGATCGTCAATGACCTGAAGCAGAGCTGCTTTTTTCTTGTCTGCCTCTGCCGTGTCACTGTTGATAAGCTCCAGAGCTGTCTTCACAGGACCGTTTTTGCTCTGCATATACTCCAGATTCTTTTTTGCCTCTATCATATTGTAATTTATGTTTCCGGTGATAAACCAATCACCGTAGGTCTCATAATAGGCTGACATGGTTTCCCTGCTGTCATAATAATCTTTACAGGAGAATCCCGGCGGCGGCACCTGCGTATTCAGATCGTACAACAGCGACTCAGCCAGCTTATAGTAAAAATCATTGTTTCCCTGTGTCTGCGTTAAGAGTGTCTGGTAATAGGAGGTTCCCAGCGGTCCCGCTTCATTAAAGTTCGGAAGGGTAATGGCATCCTCAAGGGAATACAAGTCCGCGAGCTTCTTCTTTAGTGTGGTAAAGTCATTCGCCTTTATGCTCCACCAGGAATCGCCGGTCGTGTAATTTTCTGTTCTGAGTTCCTGCAGGGCTTCCAATACCGCTATAATAGCATCATGAAGTTTTCCATCGCTGAAATTCGGTACCGTTTCGTTAATTGACTGGTAATAGGCCGCCAGAAGATATGCTCCGTCCCGCACCTGTTTTGCGTTAGCAAGGGAGTAGCTTGCCGTATTGGCAGCATAATAATCATCCAGAGTATAGTGATCCGGTCCGTTCCCCTTCCATACATCATCTGTTATAAAAGAACCCATTTTCCTGTGCATAAGGATATTATAGGTCAGCTGCCGGTCCGTAGCCGAAGTATGATTAATTGCGCTTACAGGCTCCAACTTATCGGACAGGATATGACTGTCTATCGCATTAAGGGTATCCATCAGGCTTTTTACTGTCCGGCTGTATATGGCCTTTTCCTTTGCCGCCGGATCCGGGGTGGGCGCGGCCGGTGATGTCGGCACGACCACCGGGGACTGTGTGGGAGTCGGCGTTACCGTAGGGGTCGGTGTAGGGGTTGCCGTGCTTGTTACGGAGCTTCCGCCCTTTACTTCTTTGTTTCCGACTTTAACTCCTGTTGCTTCCTCTTTTACCTCAACCTTAGTCCCGTTTGTATTAACGGAGGAATTATTTCCGGCCACTACGGCGGAAACAACCGTTCCTTCTCCGCTGATAGCCGTGCTGTTTCCACTGGCTGCGACACTTTCAACCTTACCGCTCTTCTCAACCTGGATCAGCGCCTTTTCTCCTTCGGATTTGATCTCTTTAACTTCGGCATTGATTACCAGCCGGCTTTCTGTTCCGCTGTTTTGCAGTAAGCTTACCGGCTGGCTTACCGTAACCGTCGTTCCTGCCGCCTGACTTGCTACTGTCAGTACCTCGGTCTTTATATCAAGCAGCACTTCCGTTGTACCGGCTACGTTTACAGCTCCGATTGTGGAAGCACTTTCTGTTCCGGCATTTGGATCCCTAAGCTCGACCCTGTGACTGCCGGAATCACCCAGAATGGTAGCGGAGGCGATATTGCACCCGGTAGTCGTGACCGTAGTATTGGCACCGGCTCCCGTATCTACCACAAGATTACCGCTAAAGCCATCAAGCTTGACCTCGACCTGTCCGCTTGCATTGGTAGTTATCTGAATGGAAGCGATACTTGCACTGCCTTCCTGCTTAATACTGATCGTACCGCCCACATTAATTATGGTTATCGTACTACCATCGCTTACTACCAGCTCAGGGGTTTTGGCCTCCTCCGCCGCGCTTACCGTCTTAACGCCGAGCAGTGCAAGCTTCTCAAACACATTTTGCGCTTTGGCGCTTTTTGTATCCGTCTTCTTAGTCTCTGTCCGATTAATACGGGAATCCTTCAGCGTTACCTGATACCCCGCATTATCCTCCAGGATAAGCTTTCCGGCTACAAGGACGTTGTTCAGGCTGATCCGGGCATCCCCGACCGATTGCTTCACAGTAAGGTTGCCTACCTTCTGATTCTCATAGACATAGGCCCCGTTTGTAACCTGATTCCCGGTAATGACCGCATCCTTTAATACCTGGATGGTTACAGGCTTGCTGACCGCCGTATAAGCCTTGGTACCCAGACTTTTCCTTGCGGTCTTATCCGGATAGGTTTTGGCAGTGAGCGTAAATTTCCCGGCCTTAGCTGCCGTTACAACTCCCGATGCGCTTACCTTGGCTCCGGCCGTGTTCCCGGTAATTACCCACTCGGTCTTATCCGTCGCTTTTTGGCCTGAGCTGCCTTTAAGCTTTACATTAAAATTCTGGGGCACCCCGATTGCCATGAAGCTTTCTTTGGGCAGGTTAGTAATGCTCACACTTTTCGCATTTTCCTTTACCGTTATGGCACAGGAAAGGCTGGAGACCTTTTTCTTTGTTTTTATGTTTGTTATCGTACATAAGATTGTTGTACCGCCCGTCTTTTTTGCCGTGACGGTTCCCGCCGCGTTCACAGCGGCGATTTCTTTCTTCTCCGATTGGAAGGAAATACTCCATTTATCCTTCCAGTCAGCGGGCAGATTCAGAAATGCTAAATCAAATGTCTGTTGATTTCCCAAGGCAGCATTCTGATTAAGATAAAGGGTGACCTTTTCTTTGCTCAGCCTGACCTTCTGGGCGGCGTTTACTTTGATGCCCTGCGACATTATATTCGCCGGCAGAGCCAGTACCACAACCAGGATAACCGCCAGCATCCTCCTTATTCGGTGCATTTTTCCTGACATATCCGCTTCCTCCTTAAAATAATGTATTGTAGAAATTTCATGATTCGAGCATCAAAAGCCGTCAATATTCATTACAATATATAAAAATCAAGCTTTTGAAGCGTGAATCATTTCAATACTTAAGACAAATTTTAGCATAGGCACTTTTTACTATGGTTAGCATTTTGCATTATTTTCTCATTTTCTTTTTTACACAAATTCGACCGATAAAAAATGTTATTTTCACGAAAACATTTTCATTGATATCTCACTTTTTTTCATATATAATACTGTAACAACAGGCAATATTACTTATTCCTGTCACACAATGAGAGGATTTGATCAGATGAAGGGTAAAACAACCTCTACGCTGCTTTCTATTATCAGGAGCAGTAAGAATCTGGACGATATGCAGAATAAAATGGACGGGGCAATGATCAACCCCAAGGCTACGGAATATCTGAAGAATCTATTGGAGGCTTCCGGTCTTTCTGCGCCGGATCTGGCAAGGGAAGCTTTATTGGACCGGTCCTATACTTATCAGCTCCTCAATGGAATCCGGACTCCTAATCGAAATGTACTTTTACGCTTTGCTTTTATTCTCCGGTTAAATCTCGAGGACACCCAGCGGCTGCTGACGCTGTTCCAGAAATCTTCTCTGTATCCCAGGTTATTAAGGGACGCGGTTATTATTTTTTCACTTGAAAAGAAATATTCATTGACAGATACCAATGAGCTGCTCTTAAGTATCGGGGAAGCCCCATTATTTTTTGAAGAGGTATAATATGGTTTCAAGACATGCTTTCATAGAGGAATATCAGAATAATTTTCTCAGCCAGTTTCCTGCTCTTCCGGAAGAGCTTCGTGACTCCTATTCCTATTATTCCTGCAGGAAGGATTCTCCCGATAAACAGATCTATATTCTTGTAGACAATAAAAGCTTTAAAAGGTATCTTTTAAAGAGTACCCTAAAGGACAGTGCCGAATCGGTGCAGAAGGAATATCGTATCATAAAACATCTGAGAATGTCCGGATGCACCGGCATACCCGACGTATATGGGCTGTATTCCACGGAGGACAGGGATTATCTGCTGGAGGAATTTGTGCCGGGGATTACTTTGTATGAGCACATTGAGGCAGGACATGACTTCTCTGAATCGGAAATCATTTCAATTGGTATCCAGTTGTGCGACATTCTCGCCGCCTTCCATCGGATGGAACCTGCCATTATACACCGCGACATTTCTCCAAAGAATATTATCCTTTCCCATAATAATAAGGTTACTATCATAGATATGGGCATTGCGAGAGAATATCAGGAGAATAAGCTGGAAGACACTTACGTGTCCGGCACCCCCGTCACAGCCCCGCCGGAGCAGTTTGGCTACGGACAGACGGATATCCGTTCCGATATTTATTCCCTTGGCACCTTGCTTTTCTACCTGTTTCAAAAAAATTTCAATATCAATTCCCATTCGCTTTCCACTATCCCTGAGGACTTCGCCCGTATTATCCGTAAATGCACCACTTTTTCTCCTGAGATGCGCTACCGAAATACCAACGAGCTGAAAGACAAATTGCAGAAGCTTTTTAAAAAATTAAAATACATAGAAAATAAAAAGGTCTTTCAGACCCATTATTATCGTCTTGCGGGTCTGTCCGCCCTTTTATTCCTGTTTTTTTTGGCTGGCTTGTGGGAAATCCGACAGCTAAGAGACTCTCTTTCTTACTATGAGGCACCGGTAACCTTGAATTCCCCTAAGCTGGAAGAGGCCGTACGGAAAGAGCTGGGGCTTTCGTCCACTGCGCCCATCACCCTCTATGATTTACAGCATATATATCATATCGCTGTATGCGGCGATATGGTGTATGACGAAAATACTCCCTATGAATACGAAATAGAAGAGAACCGGCTTGATAACAGGTCCTGCAATGAAAAGGGAAGCATTCATGATCTGACTGACCTTACCCTGATGAAGAACCTCACAAGCCTGTCGCTTCCCAATCAGATTATTACAGACATCACACCGATAGAGAACCTTCCACTGAAAGAGCTGGTTCTATCGGCTAACAGTATTTCTGACTTTTCTCCTATCGCCGGTATGACCGGGCTTGATACCTTAATCATCGGAGGCAACAAGGCAACGGACTATACTTTTCTAAAGAACCTCACCGCTCTTAAAACACTTAATCTTGACAAAGCACAGCTGACGGATCTGAACTTTCTGAAAGATTATGATTTAGCCTGGCTTTCTCTGAATTCCATAAGTCTTAAAAATGCGGACTTTTCGCCCATTTCCACGCAAAAAAGCCTTCAGGAATTGAGGATAGAAAATTGCAGCACCGATATTACACCATATATCAATCAACTGAAAGGGTTAGCCTTCCTCCGGTATTCCGGCTCCAGGATAGCCTCTTTGGATGAGTTGGATAACTTAACACAATTAGTACAGCTGCATCTTCACAATACAACACTTTCCTCATTGCAGGATATTTCCCTTTTCCCACATCTTAATTATCTGGGGCTTGTAAATACCCGGGTGACCGATATCTCTCCCATAGCCGATTTAAAGGAGCTTAGAGGACTTGATATCACAGGGTGTTATATTACGGATTACGGTCCGGTTAAAAAGCTGCGGCTTGACAACCTCTGGTGCACCGATGAGCAGAGGCTGCTCATAGAAAAGCTGCCCTAGGGGGCCAGTGATACTTAACCTGAAAATACGTCAGAAACCCTTGCTTCTGTGCTGCGATAGTGTTCCAATTATAGCATAAATCAGCTTAATATCAATCATTTGTTCCGGTTTCGGAATATTTTTGATATCTCATTATTCATTCAATTGAAATGAACGCATAATTCTTTAGTTGTGCCAAAAATGAAAAAATACTGTCGCGGCAGGTATCCTCCGGCACGTCATATACCTTCATCAGCTTATTAAGGATATCCGAGACCGTGATCGGATCTTGGATATAATCCCAGATTTCATTTGCCGCTCCCTTCAGTAAAAAGTATTTCCCGGTCGAAAAATCGATCATGACCTTTTCGCCGTCCAGATCGGTAACATCCAGTTTTTTGATCAAATTCACCACACTATGATCAGTCATATAAAATCCCCCTGTAATTATTTTTTATATCAGTG
>ENA-UOOI01002897-UOOI01002897.1-fermentation-metagenome-genome-assembly--contig:-NODE-2897-length-13848-cov-3.054665_pt1 | contig 13848 bp, 13 predicted proteins | sample MGYA00245779_ERZ724027 | MGnify/ENA primary metagenome ERZ724027 (study PRJEB28704, sample SAMN03018318) | fermentation metagenome | biome: anthropogenic terrestrial biome; feature: soil; material... | reverse complement strand
GCATTACACAATACAGATATAGGCAGTAATATTTTAAATTTGGTTTTTTTGGTCTTATGCCGAAAAAACTGAGATCCTATCATGCTTCCAACTCCTCCCATTAGAAAAGCTATGGACAAAAGAGTTGCTTCACTTATTCTCCACTTATTATTTTGCGCTTTATATTTATCAATCCCCATAACTGCAAATGCGACTACATTCCAAATTATATATACTACTATTGTGTACTTCATATCCTCTTCCTGCCCTTCATACCCTTCCTAACTTCTTATTGTTTTTCTTACTAAATAATTTTTTGTTTCATCTAAATGTTTCACGTGAAACGTTTTCTTTTCACCTGCTGCCTTCGCTTACTATGATCAATGTTCCCTATACATAATAAATCGCATTTACAGGTTGTAAATGCGATAAATAAATAAATATATTTTATCTTGCGTTTCTTAGAAAGTCGATTAATCTCTCCAAGTCTTCTCTATTATAATACTCGATTTCAATTTTTCCTTTGTTCCCTGAATGCTTTAAGCAGACTTTCGTGCCCAGCACTTCTTTTAACTCTTCTTCCACTTTTAAAACATCCGGAGACTTCATTCTTTTTTCACTTTGCTTTTTAGTTCTAGGCTCTCCTATACTTTTCGCCAGGCTTTCGACTTCTCTTACAGACAAGCCCTGTTCTACTGCCTTATCTGCCACAGTTACCTGCATGGTTTCATCTTCTATTCCCGCAATAGCTCTAGCATGGCCGTTTGTAAGCTTACCTTCCTGTACATATGCTCTTACTTCAAAAGGCAGCTTTAAAAGTCTTAAAGCATTTGTTATATAAGGCCGGCTCTTTCCAACATTCTTTGAAACCTGTTCTTGACTTAATCCAAATCGTTCAATCATCTGTTGTAAGGCTTCTGCCTCTTCTATCGGATTCAAGTCTTCTCTTTGCATGTTTTCTATGATGGAAATAACCATATTTTCTTCCTCGGTCAATTCCTTAAGAATGCATGGAACCTTTTTTAGGTTTGCTTTTCTAGCTGCACGCCATCTTCTTTCTCCTGCTACTATTTCATAACCTATTTCTGATTTTCTCAAAACAATAGGTTGTATCACTCCATAAGTCTCTATAGAAGTTGCCAATTCATCGATCTTTTCATCATCGAATCGCTTTCTCGGCTGATTCGCATTCGGTTTAATTTCATTGATATCTAAATACAAAATGGAATTCTTATTTACAGAGTCTAAATTTTCTGCATTTCCTTCATTTTTATTAGAAACCTCTGATGCGTTGATTTCTACCGCGCTAAAAAGTTCTTCTAATCCTCTGCCCAGACCTCTATTTTTCGGTGCTGCCATTATTCTTCTGCCTCCAAATCTAAAAATTCTTCAGCAAATTCGTGATAAGCCGCAGCTCCTGCTGATTTTGGATCGTATTCTGTGATAGGCATGCCATAACTCGGTGCTTCTGCTAATCGCACATTTCTCGGTATAACAGTAGTATAAACCTTCTCTCTGAAATATTTCTTTACTTCTTCTACTACTTGAATGGACAAGTTTGTTCGTCCATCAAACATACTCAAAATAACACCTTGAATTTGCAGATCAGGATTCAGGCTTTTCTTTACCAGTTCAATAGTACTCATAAGCTGACTGACACCTTCCAAAGCATAAAATTCACATTGAATTGGTATCAAAACACTATCCACTGCTGTAAGCGAATTAATCGTTAAAAGGCCTAGTGAAGGCGGGCAATCTATAAATATGTAATCATAATTAGATTTAATTTTATCAATCGCCTTCTTTAATCGCTTTTCCCTTCCCTCTAGCTGCACCAGCTCAATTTCAGCGCCTGCAAGCTGGACACTGGCCGGAATGATGTCCATATTCTCCACACTGGTATGCATAATCGCCTCTTCTGGTGCAATTGTATCATCCACCAAGATCTCATAAGTCGTTCTAGTTAATCCTTTTTTGGATATTCCTACGCCGCTGGTTGTGTTTCCCTGCGGATCTATATCAAGAATAAGTATTCTCTTACCTTTTAGTGCTAAACAAGCTGCTAAATTTATGTTTGTAGTGGTCTTACCTACACCGCCCTTTTGGTTAAAAATTGCTATTGTCTTTCCCAAAACATTTCTCCTTTTTTTACTTTTATATAGTTAATATAATATCATCAAATGAGTTCATTGACTAAGAATAATGATTTTATAACCTAAATAATATTATATTATACAATGCTATATTTAACCACTACTTTTTACAGAATATCCTCATTTTCACAAAAAAAACATAGAAATGTTTCACGTGAAACATTTCTATTTACATTTTTTGTAATTTTTAACCCACTTTATCGCATGCATTTTTTTTAGGAATCAATATCTTTATTTCAAACATATCTCCCAAGTCCTGTTGATAATATTTCGCATTCGCTTCTGCATCTTTTATTTGATCAAATGCCTTTCGTATAGAATTAATATAGATTTTATAATTTATGTATCGAAGCTTATGTGCTTTTCTCATTTCCTCTTGCTTTTTACTCAATATATCCTCTATCAACCTCTCTGTTTGCTTCACATTTAAGTTGTTGGCTATAATTCGTTCAAGTACCTTTTTTCTCAAATTCTCATCATCTAGCTTTAAAAGTGCTCTGGCATGACGTTCTGTCAGTTGATTGCTCATAAGCGTTTCTTGAATATCCTCCGGCAAAGTAAGCAGTCTGATTTTATTTGAGATCGTGGATTGTTGCTTTCCCACACGCTTTGATATTTCTATTTGAGACAGGCCGAAGTCTTCCATTAGTCTTTTATAAGCAATGGCCTCCTCCAGATAGCTTAAGTTTTCCCGCTGGACATTTTCCACTAAAGCAATTAGAGCCACATCCTTTAGATCAGCCTCTTTGACAATCGCCGGTATTTTGGACAGACCTGCCAGCTTGGATGCTCTGAGCCGTCTTTCTCCCGCAATTAAAAAATATTCCCCCTCTTTACTCCTACTGACTATGATTGGCTGCAGCACACCATACTCTCTAATGGAGTCCGCCAATTCCAAAAGTTCTTCCTCGTTAAAGACTTTTCTGGGCTGGTCCGGATTTAAATTTACTAAGTCAACAGAAACCTCAATATTTTTTTTATTAAACATAAAATCATCCTCCCGATAATAAAACAACAGAAGCATATATTGTTCTATCTTTAATAGTATCAGAAGCCTGTCCAATTAAAAGACCCATATGATAAACAAAAAACCACCGAAATCGCTATTTCAGTGGTTCTTTCGATGGGGTTCCCGCTTTTCTTGGATATTTTGCGGGCGTACCCCCTATTTTTTCTATAACAATGATATGATGATCCAGATCATATTCTGAAAGAGGTACTTGCTCTTCCCTTAAAAACTTTCCGCCCAAAAGTACTATAGCACTTTGAGCCTCTTTAATTTCTTCTTCTGCTTTTATTCCTTTATAGGCTAAGAAGCTTCCGCCTTTTTTAATAAATGGAATGCAATATTCAGATAAGGTGGAAAGGTTCGCTACAGCTCTGGATACACAGAGGGCATAAGCTTCTCTGTGCTCCTTGGCATGAGCCAGATCTTCTGCCCTTCCGTGCAAAGTCTTTACATTTTTTATTTCCAGCTTACAAGCTAAATCGTCTATTACTTTTAAACGTTTTTGTAGAGAATCCATTAAAATAAACTGTTTTTCCGGAAATAAAAGTGCCAGGGGAATACCGGGAAAACCGCCGCCGGTTCCCACATCGATAATGGTCTTTGCTTTCTTTAATTCAGGAAAGGAATAGCAGATGACCGAATCAATGTAATGTTTCTTTATAAATTCTTCTTCCTCCGTTATGGCTGTCAAATTTATTTTTTCATTCCACTCCAGAATCATTTCCATATACTGCCGAAATTTATTGAGGACAGTATAATCATTAGAAATGCCTAATTCGCTAAAAGCATTTTGTAAGGTTTCTATCGGCATTAGTTTTTTTACTCCTTCTCATTTTTTCAAAATATACCAGCAATACGTTTATATCAGCCGGTGAAACACCGGAAATTCTTGAGGCCTGTCCTACGGACACAGGCTGAAATTGATTTAATTTTTGAATGGCTTCTAATCTCATCCCTTCAATCTTCGTATAATCAAAGCCCTGCTTCAACTTTTTGTCTTCCAGCTTTTTAAACCGTTCAATCTGCTGAAGCTGCTTTGCTATATATCCGGTATATTTTACCTGCACCTCCACTTGTGTAATGGAATGCATGGATAAAAAATTTTCTCTGTTTTTGTCCAATGGAGCCAACAACGCATAAGTAATTTCCGGTCTCTTTAAAAGCTCGGAAAGAGAAATTCCGCTTTTCAAAGGGGAGCTTCCCAGACTAACAAGGTAAGCATTAATCTCTTCCGTCGGCGTTACTATGACATGTTCCAGCCTCTCCATTTCCGCTGCCGCTTCATTTTTTGTTTTCAAAAATCGATCATACCGCTGCTGTGTAACCAAGCCGATTCTATGACCTTTTTCTGTCAAGCGCAAATCTGCGTTATCCTGCCTTAAAACAAGTCATAATACGATAGGGCTCATTGGTGCCTTTTGTTACAAGATCATCAATCAATACACCGATATATGCTTCTGATCTGTCTAAAACAAAAGGCTCTTTTTCATCAACCCGGAGGGCTGCATTGATTCCTGCCATCAATCCCTGCGCCGCTGCTTCTTCATATCCGGAACTGCCGTTAAACTGACCCGCACAGAAGAGATTTTCAATTTGCCTATTTTCAAGATTAGTTTTCAGGTGAAGCGGATCGATGCAATCATATTCTATGGCATAGGCGGGCCTTGTAATTTTCAGGTTTTCAAGTCCGGGAATGGTTTTATAAAAAGCTTCCTGCACATCCTCAGGCAAACTACTGGACATACCCTGAATATACATTTCTTCTGTATTAAGCCCCTCCGGTTCTATAAACAACTGATGTCTCTGCTTATCGCTGAATCGGTTTACTTTATCCTCTATAGAAGGACAATATCTCGGTCCTACCCCTTCAATTTGTCCGCCAAAGAGAGCAGATCTTGAAAAATTATTTCGTATGATTTCATGTGTTTCAGCATTTGTATAGGTCAGCCAACAGGAAATCTGCTCTTTATCCAGTTCATCGTTCATAAAAGAAAATGGAACGATTTTTTCATCCCCGTGCTGTTCCTGCATCTTGGCATAATCTAAACTGCCGGCAAGGGCTCTGGCCGGAGTGCCTGTTTTGAACCGGCGAAGCTCCATTCCATGTTTTCTAAGGTTATCCGCCAGCTCCATAGAAGGCGCAAGGCCATTGGGTCCACTGCTGAAAGACCATTCTCCTATAAAAATTTTACCTCTCAAAAAGGTTCCCGTCGCCAGCACCACAGCTTTCGCCCTATACGCCGCACCGGTTCGAAGAATAACGCCGCAAACTTTTCCATCCTCCACAAAGAGATCCACCACCTCACCCTGCTTTAGATCCAGATTTTTCTGCCTTTCCATCGTTTTCTTCATTTCCTCATGATACTGGTGCTTATCTGCCTGTGCCCGAAGAGAATGAACCGCAGGTCCCTTAGCCGTATTTAACATTTTACTTTGAATAAATGTCTTGTCGATGTTGAGTCCCATTTCTCCGCCAAGAGCGTCTATTTCCCGTACCAAATGCCCTTTCCCCGTACCTCCTATAGAAGGGTTGCAGGGCATCATAGCCACAGCTTCCAAATTGATGGAGAAAACCAGTGTTTTTTTCCCCATCCGAGCTGAGGCCAGTGCCGCTTCACATCCCGCATGTCCCGCTCCGATTACAATCACGTCATATTCGCCCATCATATAATAATTCATACTATTATTCACCTACTTATTTATTTTCCAAGACAAAACCTTGAAAATACTTCATCAATTACACTTTCGCTGACGGTCTCTCCAATGATTTCCCCAAGAAGCTCAAAGCTTCTCTTTACATCAATTTCAATAAATTCAAGAGCCTCTCCTAAGCGTACCATATGAATGGCGTCCTCTAAAGCACTCTTGGCTGAAACCAAAAGATTAGCATGACGAACATTTGTTATAAAAGTGCTTCCGCTCTGCTTCACTTCTCCATTAAAGACCAGCTCTTCCATTTTATCTTCAATTTCATCAATACCTTGTCCGTTTTTCACAGACGTGTGTATGAAAGAAGCCTTTGGCATTTCCTCCAGAAGCTTCTTTTCATCCACAACCTGTCCTAAATCCATCTTATTGATGAGCACTATAGTTCTTCGTGCTCCTATGACTTCTATTATTTCTTGATCATCTATGGAAAGCGGCTGGCTTCCATCCAAAATAAGCAAAACTAAATCAGCTTCGTTAAAGGATTCCTTGCTCTTTTCAATACCGATTTTTTCAACCTGATCTTCTGTATGATGAATACCTGCCGTATCGATCAGTTTCACCGGAATACTTTTGATTGTAATATCTTCGACTATGGTATCTCTGGTAGTTCCCGGAACATCTGTCACAATAGCTCTGTTTTCCCTAAGCAGTGCATTCATCAGAGAAGATTTTCCTACATTTGGTTTGCCGACTATAGCAACCTTAAACCCCTCTTTTATAATCCGCCCAGTATCGGCAGAGTCAATTAATTTTTGGATCATATCGCCTATTTGCAATAAGTTATTTAATAAGGTATCATACGTTATTTCTTCTATATCTTCATCCGGATAATCAATGTTTACGGTTATATTCACAAGCTCATCCATCAATAAATTTCGAATTTGTTCTATATTCTTAGATAAAGTTCCATCCAACTGACCCAAAGCAACATCAAAACTTTTATCACTTTTTGCTTTAATCAAATCGATTACAGCTTCCGCCTGTGTTAAATCCAATCTGCCATTTAAAAATGCCCGTTTTGTGAATTCACCCGGATCAGCCATTCTAGCTCCGCTTTTTAGAACAAGCTCTAACACTTTTCTAAGGGAGACAATACTCCCATGACAATTTATTTCCACCACATCTTCTGTGGTATAAGTATAAGGCGCTTTCATATAGACAGCCAATACTTCATCTAAAACTTGATTCGTATTATAATCTATGATATGTCCATATGTTAATCGCCTATTTACTATAGGCTCTCCATTAGTCATACCAACGGAATCGGGTTCAAAAACATTTTTCTGTTCCTTTTGTTTCATATGCTTTCTCATAGGCCGAAAAACCGCATTCAAAACAGACAAAGCTTTCTCTCCGCTTATTCTGATTATTCCTATTCCGCCTTCACCATAAGCAGTAGCAACTGCTGCTATCGTATCTTCCATATTTTGATCCCCATTCACTCCATTTAAAAAAAATAGCCCAATGGGCTATTTTTTATTTCATTTCTATTATAACCCTTCTATAAGGTTCTTCACCCTCACTTCGTGTCGTGATCTTAGGGTTGCCTTGAAGAGTAGCATGAATCACTTTTCTCTCATAAGGATTCATTGGTTCAAGTCTTACACTCTTCTTTGTCCGAACAACTTTGTCTGCCAACCGATTTGCCAGCTGTTCCAAAGTCTTTTCTCTTTTAGCTCTATAGTTTTCGGCATCAACAACTACTTTCTTATATTTTTCATCTTCTTTATTGACAACAAGACGAGTTAAATACTGAATCGCATCCAAGGTCTGTCCTCTTTTTCCGATAACAGTCCCTGAATCTTTACCGTTGATGTCAAGATATATGCTGTTTTCATTTTCAGCAGCAGTAACTGTGACTTCAATTCCCATCTTTTCAGTTACTTCTTTAAGAAAATCTAAAGCAGGGGAATGTTCAACAGCTACTAAATCATCCGGCCTTTCAATTTTAATACTTTCAAGGCTTTCACTTTTTTTAGCACTTCCGTTTTCTCTTCCTTCTTTGTGCTCCTTCTTTTCTTTTTTTCCAAATTCTTTTTTTGTAAACTCTTTACTTGAGCTACTCTGTACATTTGTTATTGGAGTTTCTTTCACAGCTGTTTTTGCCGGCTTTTGTTCAGCCTGAGCAGCTGCCTTCTTTTGAACTCTTACCTTGGCAAGTTTTGAACCTATGCCAAAAAAGCCTTTTGAAGATTCTTCCAATACAATTACATCAACTTCGTCTATCGTAAGTTTTAAATCAAGGAGGGCAAGCCTGATTGCTTCATCTTCGTCTTTCCCCCACTTTTCTGCGTAATCCATATTAATTTCCCTTCAAATATACGCTTTTATTTCTTGCGTTTTTTCTCTGATTCCAACTTCATCTTTTTTCTTAATTTATTAAGCCTAAAGTTGAAAGCAATCTGAACAACGGTACCTATAAACCAGTAAATCGTCAGGCCAGCCGGAAAAGATCTGCCCATCCATACGATCATCACCGGGAACAAATATTTCATCATATTCATCATCGGTGCCATCTGGTTATTCATACCTTGCTGCTGAGACTGTGTTTGAGTATAAGAAATAAAAGTGGTTATACCGGCTGCTATTGGAAGAATCCATAAATCTGGCTGGCTCAAATCCATAATCCAAAAGAAGGACTCATGGATTGCCAATAGCATCGTATCACTCGAAATATAAGACATTGGATTTCTAAGTAAAGCAAAAAGCCCAAATATGATAGGCATTTGAATCAGCATAGGTAAGCATCCGCCCATCGGATTGAACTTTTCCTCTTTATAAAGCTCCATCATCTTTATATTCAGTGTTTCTTTGTCGTTTGCGTATTTTCTTTGCAAAGCCTGTACTTTTGGTTGAATATCGGCCATACCAGCAGTCGATTTAATCTGTGCCGCATAGAGCGGATAAAGGCAACCTTTTACCAATATGGTGAAAATTATTAAAGTGAACCCATAGTTATTTAACAAACTATAAATAAAACTTAATAACCAACCCAGAGGCATTGCAATAAAACCAATAATTGTTTGCATTAATTTCCTCCGCTACTTTAAAGGATCATAGCCACCAGGATGAAACGGATGACATTTCAAAATCCTCTTAATTCCAAGAAAACTGCCTTTTACAACACCATATTTTTCAACTGCCTGAATAAAATATGCTGAGCAAGTCGGATAAAACCGGCAGGTTGGTGGAAATAAAGGTGAAATAAATTTCTGATATACCCTAATAAGTCCTATAACGATTCTTTTCAAATAGAACGCCCTCTCACTTATTTTTTTTGAATTAATCCAGCTCTTTTTACAAGAGAATTCATAGATTTGTAAACCTCATCACATTTTACATCGTTGATAGTATTTCTCGCAATAAAAATAAGATCAAATCCCGTTTGCATATCGGATTCCATTCGTCTAAAACTCTCTTTCATAAGTCGTCTAGCCCTGTTTCTTACTACGCTGTTTCCTACTTTTTTACTTGCTAAAAACCCTAATCGATTGTAATCCAAGTTATTTTTTTTGTAAAATAAGACCACATATCTTCCACCGAAAGAATTTCCTTTTTTATAAATAGCAGAAAAATCTTTTTTTTTGCGTAATACACCTTCTTTAAGCATTACATCACCATACAAGAGTATTCTGATCCATCTTTAAAACAAAAAGACCACAGTCGCGGTCTCTATGCAGATAACTTGTTTCTGCCTCTTGCTCTTCTTCTCTTCAATACATTTCTACCGTTCTTTGTACTCATTCTTTTTCTAAAACCATGTTCTTTTGATCTCTGCCTTTTCTTTGGCTGATACGTCTGTTTCATTTTACACACCTCCTTGCTTCATTCAATAATTATCAGGTTTTACGTACATCTAAATTTCAACGTACATTTCCGATCGCATGTCCTTTACATGCCATATCATTATACAGTCAGTACCCAGCCATGTCAATGTTTTTAACACGTTTACCAATAATAATTAAAATGAAATAAATATTTTTGATCCGTGTTTTTTTATCTAAAATCTATATCTAGTTGTTCGTGTGAAAACTATGCACAATTTTGTCCACTATATGTGGATAAAGTTGAAAGGATTGAAAGTTCAATATAAAAAATTTAACTATTGCCTGTGGATAACTTAATTGTTATTATATATTTAGGAATTATATATTTTCATTTTTTATCTGATTAGTTCTTTTTTACTAATCATTTTATATTTAAGCATAAGGATGTAAACAAATGAGCAATATGAACGAAAATTGGAAAAAGACCCTAGAATTACTTGCTCCGGAATTGACAGAAGTAAGCTATAATACTTGGTTTTTACCTATAGTACCTTTAAAAATAGACGAAGAAAATAATAAATTATATCTAAAGCTTTTAAACGATATGAACCTGAACATCATGAAGAGCAGATACATGTCCATTCTTGAAAATGCCGTAGCCATTGCATTTTCAAAGAAGTATGACATAGAACTGACGCTGGATGATATGGAGGAAGAACCCATAAACTATAAAAATGAATATGATGATTCTTTTGTAAAACGTTTTCCTGATGAATATTATTTCAATCCAAGATATAATTTCAACGCTTTCGTTGTGGGTAACAATAACAGATATGCACATGCTGCGTCTCTTGCCGTAGCGGAATCACCATCCTGTGTAGCCGCTAACCCTTCCGATTCCTACAATCCTCTATTTTTATACGGAGGATCCGGTCTTGGTAAAACGCATCTGATGCATGCCATCGGCCAATACATATTAATCAATTATCCAAAACTGAAAGTACTCTACGTATCTTCAGAAATGTTTACAAATGAGCTGATTAAAGCCATTGGAGATCGAAAAACACTGGAATTTAGAAATAAATACAGAAATATTGATGTACTGTTAATAGACGATATACAATTTATTGAAGGAAAAGACAGTACACAGGAAGAATTTTTCCACACCTTCAACACACTGTACGAAGCCAATAAACAGATTATTATTTCAAGTGACAGACCTCCCGCAAAGCTTTTGAACATAGAAGAAAGATTGAGATCCAGATTCCAATGGAATATGATTGCCGACATACAGCCGGCCGATTATGAGAACCGAGTTGCTATCTTAATGAAGAAAGCTGAACTGGAAAATATCACGATTGATGATAACTTAATGGAGGTCATCGCCCTGATCGCCGGAAAAATAAAATCAAATATCCGAGAACTGGAGGGCGCTTTTTCAAGAGTCATTACCTTTTCCAACCTAATGAATAAAGAAATTAATATTTCTCTCGCAAAAGAAGTATTAAAAGATATTATTTCTAACACAGATGTCATCATTAATCCGGAAGTCATCAAAAAATATGTCTGCAAGCACTTCGATATTAAAATTGCAGACATTGAATCCTCAAAGAGAACAAGAGCCTTAGCCTTTCCAAGGCAAATCGCCATGTATCTTTGCAGAGAAATGACCGATCTTTCCCTTCCAAAAATCGGTGAGGCTTTCGGAAAAAGAGATCATACTACGGTCATGCACGGATGTGAAAAGATTTCGTCTGAGATTAAAATGAATGAATCTGTAAAAGAAGTGGTAGAAGCCATTCAAAGAAATATCAATGAATGCAGAATTTAAACTTTATATGGGAATTATAAATATAAAAACTTATGCACAAAAATTCACAGTTCCATATCAAAAAAAGTACAAGTTATCAACAAAGTATCAACAGGCAAAAGATTAGCAGTTTCAAGGCTTTAAGATAGTTATCAACAAATCCACAGCCCCTACTACTAATACTACTAAAATAAATTAAAAAGAATAAAGGAGTCGGCACATGAAATTTACCTGCAATCAGCAAATTTTATCTAAAGCTATAAACACAGTTTCCAAAGCTGTAACAAACAGAACTACTATTCCTATTCTTAAGGGTATTTTACTAAGAGCAAAAGATAACACCTTAACCTTAACAGCGTCAGACCTGGACTTAAGCATAGAAAAGATTATAGAAACACACGTTTCTGAAGAAGGAGAAACCGTAGTTCTATCCAGACTATTCGGTGAAATTATAAGAAAACTTCCAAACGAAGAAATTACTGTAGAATTAAAAGAAGATAACAATCTGACTATCGAATGTTCTTCATCACAGTTTAATATTGTATGTTTCCCTGCAGATGAATTTCCAAACATAGGGGAAATAGAAGAAAAAAGTAAACTGGTCTTAAACAGAGAACTATTTAAAGAAATGATACGAAAGACTTCTTTTGCCGCAAGCCTTGATGAATCCAAGGGTGTTATTGTGGGTGTATTAATAGAACTGGAAGAAAACAGTTTAAATATGATCGCTTTGGACGGCTTCAGAATGGCTGTTGTTAAAGAAGACATGAAAAATTCTGAAGAAAAGAAAATTATTATTGCATCTAAAATATTATCTGAAATAAGTAAAATTATTTCAGAGGTAGAAGATGAAGATGTTGGAATTATATTGGACAATAAAAAAGCCGTTGTCATATTAGAGGGAACGAGAATTGTACTCCGTCTTTTAGAAGGCGAATTTATAAAATATAAAGACATTCTTCCAAAAGAATACAAAACAACAGTGACCCTAAATAAAGGGGATTTTCTTGAAAGTATCGAAAGGGCTTCACTTTTCGCAAAGGAAGGCAAGAATAATCTGGTGAAGCTTTCTATTTCCGGAAATGATATGACGATTACTTCCAGATCAGAAGAGGGTAACGTAAAAGAAAATGTAATGATTTCCACAGATGGAGAAGGGCTTGATATTGGATTCAATTCAAAATATTTGATAGATGTGCTCAAAGTAATCGAAGAGGATGAAATAAAACTGGAATTAAATACTGGTGTAAGTCCTTGTTTGGTTAAACCTATAGAAGGAAATCAGTTCGTTTATTTAATACTTCCTGTCAGACTGTCAGGAAATTAATAAACTTATTATTTTTAGCTGTCATTTATGACAGCTTTTATTTACAGGTCTTATGTAGCTATTAACCTGTTTCAATTTATAAGAGCAAATTTTATGGAGAAGAAAAAATGTACATAACACAAGTGGAGCTGCAGGATTTCAGAAATTATGAATCGCTGAATATAGAATTTCATCCGAATGTTAACTTAATACTGGGCAAAAATGCTCAGGGAAAAACAAATCTTGTAGAAGCCATTTACTTGTCTTCGCTGGGAAAATCTTTTCGTACATCAAATGACTTTGAGATGATTCGGTTCGGAAAGAAATTTTTTAGAATTAAAATTGAAGCAGAAAAAAATAATGAAGATATTTGTGTTGAAATGGCTGTAAGCAAAGAAAGCAAGGCTGTTAAATTAAATGGTCATAAAATAAAAAAAATATCAGAGCTTCTTGAAAGTATTTATATCGTTGTATTTTCTCCTGAGGATTTAAAAATTGTCAAAGAAGAACCTGAAAAAAGACGGAAGTTTATAGATAGAGAGCTTTGTCAGATCAGGCCGGTCTACTTTAATAATTTATCCCGATATAAAAAGGTGTTGCTCCAAAGAAATACCATGCTAAAAGAAAATACTCCCAAAGTTTCTTTACTTGAGGTATGGAATCAGGAATTATGTGAATATGGTTCAAAGATTATCATGCAGCGAGCCGAGTTTGTTAAAAAAATTGATAAAATAAGCAGCGAGATTCACAAAAATATTACGAATGGAAAAGAAAAGCTCCGCATTCAGTATGAATCAAATGTTCCGTTCATGAAAGATTTAGAAGAACAAAAATCTTTGTTTTTAGAAAAAATCCATTTGAATATTGAAAAGGATATGTTAAAAAGAAATACAAGTGTAGGGCCTCACCGTGATGATCTAAAAATAACCATTAATGGAATAGACATTCGAAAGTACGGATCACAGGGTCAGCAGAGGACAGCAGCACTGTCCTTAAAATTAGCAGAAATCATGCTCATCAAAGAAGAAACTCAGGAAGATTGTATATTGTTATTGGACGATGTATTATCAGAATTAGATGAAGAACGGCAGAACTATTTGATTAATTCTCTTTCA
>ENA-UOOI01002894-UOOI01002894.1-fermentation-metagenome-genome-assembly--contig:-NODE-2894-length-13854-cov-3.500616_pt1 | contig 13854 bp, 15 predicted proteins | sample MGYA00245779_ERZ724027 | MGnify/ENA primary metagenome ERZ724027 (study PRJEB28704, sample SAMN03018318) | fermentation metagenome | biome: anthropogenic terrestrial biome; feature: soil; material... | reverse complement strand
ACTGAATACTACCAGAACATCCGCCTCTGGAAAGCGTGGTGGAAAGGCTATGTTAAGTCGTTTCATTCGTTCCGAGAACTGGACGGGGATAAAGTCACGGAGCGAAAACTCTACTCCATGAAAATGGCTAAAAAGGTATGCGAGGATTGGGCCTCTATCCTGCTCAACGAAAAAACAGAGATTGCCATTGCGGACAAAACGAGCAGCGAATTTGTCCAGGGGCCGAAGCAGACTACCGGCGTACTTGGTGCAAATGACTTTTGGGAGCACGGAAATGAGCTAGTCGAAAAGGCGTTTTACAGTGGCACAGGGGCTTTTGTCCTGAGACTTGAAAATATGCTTGTTGATGGAAAAGGCGCGGTCCTGCGGTCACCTGAGACGCAGATCGGCATTGATTACCTTGATGCAATGTATGTTTATCCCATTTCGACCAAGCGAAAAAAGATCGTGGAAGCGGCGTTTGCGTCTGTGCAGCTTGTCAGAGGCAAATATCAAGTGTATCTGGAAGAACACACGCTGCAAAATGGTAATTATGTGATTACCAATGAACTGTTTGACTATTCGGACGGCGCTATGCATCCTCTCCCCTTACCGCCCGGAATTGCCCCAACGCTTAACACAGGCTCCGATATTCCGTGGTTCTCCATCCTCGAGCCGAATCTATCCAATAACCTTTCGAATAGCAACGGCATGGGATTGTCAGTGTATGCCAATGCCATAGACGAGTTGCAAAATGTTGACATTGCTTTTAACAACTTTGTCAAGGATTTCAAGCTCGGCGGGAAAAAGGTATTTTACAACAGATCCATGATGCGGACAATTAACGGGAAAACGATTGCCCCGGATGATGTTGCACAACAGCTTTTTTTACAGATTGACGCAGATTCGGACGTTGACGCAGACCTTAAAACACTCATACAGGAATACAACCCCTCACTCCGCGTTGAGGAAAACACAAAAGGGCTGCAGGCGGCACTTGACTATCTGTCTTTCAAGTGTGGACTTGGCACACGGTTCTATTCGTTTGATGGCGGCACAATTCAGACGGCCACACAATACACCGGAGAGCGTCAGGACCTTGTGCAGAACGCAAACAAGCATTATATCGTAGTTGAACGTGCTCTGAATAGTCTTGTCCGCGGAATTCTTTATATCGGCCGTGAAATTCTCGGACAGCCGGTCAAAGAAGATACCGATATTGAAATCAAATTCGAGGATTCGTACATCATCGACAAAGAGCAGGAACGTGCCCGCGATAAAGACGATGTGCGAGACGGTATCATGCAGAAATGGGAATACCGGGTAAAGTGGTATGGCGAAAATGAAGCCACAGCAAAGGCGGCAATCGCAGCTAACCAGACAAATGATGAACTGATGGGCTTTAGGCCGCCGTTCGGAGGTGGGCAAAATACTGAATCCGGATTACCTGGACAAAATTCCGAATGACTTCCTTCGTATGTATCTTGATGTGGAGAATTCCATCATTGAGGACATGGCGCGAAGGATCTACGAAGCAGCACAGTTCACAGATACCGCACGATGGCAATATGAACGGCTCAAAGCGGTCAATGCCAGTTATGAATACGTCATGCAGCAGCTTGAACGTATGACCGGCCAGACAGAGGGCGAGCTTCGGCAAATATTCCACGATGCAGGAGAAACGGCCCTCGAATATGATAATAAGATTTATCGTTATGCTGGGTTAAGCCCGAAAGCAATCGAAGAATCTCCTATACTTCGGCAGCAAATCCTTGCAGCGTTTCAAAACACAGAGGGTGTGTTTAAGAATCTTTCCCGAACAACAGCAAGTGCGAGCCAAAAACAGTTTATCAATGCTCTGGATCATGCAGCTTTACAGTTGCAGTCCGGGGCATTTTCTTATCAGGACGTCATTAAGTCCGCCGTAAAATCTCTCGCCTCTGATGGCGTGTGGGCGATTCAGTACCCGACGGGGCACGTTGACAAGCTCGACGTTGCTACGCGGCGTGCAACGCTCACAGGCGTTAACCAGATGGCAAGTAAGCTAAGCCTCGTTCAGGCAGACGACGTCGGGTGCGACCTTGTGGAGACAACGGCGCACGTTGGCGCTCGTCCCTCTCATCAGGAATGGCAAGGAAAAGTTTTCAGCAGATCAGGACGGATTGGCTATCCTGATTTTGAAAGCAGCACCGGTTATGGAACCGGCGACGGCCTGTGCGGATGGAACTGCAGGCATTCATTTTTCCCGTATTTTAAGGGTTTGTCTGATAAGGCGTATTCCCGCAGCACATTAAGCGATTACAAAAACAGAGACGTCACATACAACGGGAAAAAGCTGAGTTATTACGACGCTACGCAGGAGCAGCGTTATATTGAGCGTCAAATCCGCCGATGGAAGCGCGAACAGGCCGGAATGAGCGCCGCAAAGCAGGACACGAAGGAAGCAACCGCAAAACTGCGGCAATGGCAGGCCACACAGAGAGATTTCCTGCAGCAGACCGGCCTTGACCGTGACTATTTCAGAGAACGCGCAGGAGCGCAGATTACAAAATGATTCGCGGGAAACCGCATTTCATAAAAATTGCCCTTCCCCCGGTCGGGCCTTAAATGCTGGGGGCCGCATTTCGCGGAGTGAACCGCGGCTTTATAAATTAAATCGCGGCAGGAGAATTTTATGGACATCAAAGAACTGTTTGGCGACAAATCTCTCACCTATGCCGATTTTGAAAAAGCGGCAACCGAAAAAAAGGCAAAGTTTGTTGATCTGTCTGAGGGCGGCTATGTCGATAAGCACAAGCTAGACGACAAAGTAGCCGAGATTGGCAAGGCAAACGATACCATTAAGCAGCTGCAGGACACCGTTAAGAAATTTGACGGTGTGGACGTTGAAAAGCTGAAAAACGATCTCACGGCTGCAGAGACAAAGTATCAAACAGACGTCGGCACTTTGAAACGCGACAGCGCGGTCAATATGGCTCTGATTGGTGCGAAAGCCCGCGACGTAAAAGCTGTGCGCCCATTCCTCGACATGGACACAATCAAACTCGACGGTGACAAGGTAATGGGCCTCGATGAACAGCTCCAAAAGCTCAAAACTGACAAATCATTTCTTTTCGAAGAAGATAAAAAATACCCCGACCCTTCCGCAGCACACATCGACAGTGCAGGAGAGCATCACGATTCCCCTGATGCTGGTATGGATGCATTTGTGGCGGCTGCTATGAAGGGAGCTGGGGTACAAACCGATAACGGAGGTAAATAATTTATGGCAAACTCGATTGAGTACGCAAAAAAGTTCGTGCCGATTATCGACGCGATCTATAAAAACGCATCTGTTACCAATGGCATGGATGCAGCCACACGCCCGGATTTCTCCGGCGTAAACGAAGTTAAGGTTCTGAAGGTTTCCACGACCGGCCTCGGAGATTATTCCCGCGAAAATGGCTATCCCAAGGGTGACGTTACCGCCGCGTGGGAAACCATGACGCTGACGGAAGAGCGCGGCAAGGAAATTTCCATTGACCGCCTCGACAATGAGGAAACACTCGGCCTAACCTTCGGCACAGTTACCGGAGATTTCATGCGCCTGCATGTTATCCCGGAACTAGATGCATACCGTTTTGCGAAATACGCTTCCACAACTGGGATTTCCACGGCAACCGATGCCGCACTGACGAAAGACACTATTCTTTCGGCGATTGACGAAGCGGCCCGCCAGATGGATTCGGACGAGGTCCCGCTTGAAGGACGCAGACTGTACATCAATTCCGATCTGAAGCCGATCATGAATCAGGCGGTTTCCCGCCAGTGGGGTTCCGATTCCGGCGTTTCCAATCAGCTTTCCGGGTATAACGGAATGCCGATTGTGTACGTGCCTAAGACCCGTTTTTACACGGCCATCACGCTTAACGACGGTTCCACTAATTGGGGATACGCAAAGGGCCCGTCTGCGAAGGACATTAACTTCATGATGATCTACCCGGCGGCTATCCTTCAAGTGGTTAAGTTCAGTTTGCCAAAGATTTTCACACCGGACGAAAATCAGGACAAGGACGCATGGAAATTCCAGTTCCGCGAGTATCACGACGCTTTCGCTTACGAAAACAAGGTAAAAGGCATCTATCTGCATGCGAAACCGAACGCATAAGGAGAATTAACAATGTTGATTGAAAAAGGCGGGATTTCCCGCGAGATTGATGAAAATCGGCTTTCCAGCTACAAGTCAAAGGGCTATGAAGCGGTTGAGGAAAAGCCGCAGGAACTTAAAGACGATGAAAAGCCGCAGGACCAGAAACCGCCCAAGAAGTAACCCGAGGGGGATTTCGCTTGTTTGCTGATTATACTTTTTATGTATTGACCTATGGAGGCTCCGCAATCGCGGAAGCCTCCTTTCCTTTGTACGGAAACCGCGCAACGGCTTATCTCAAAAGCATTATGTCTGATGTTCCAGAATTGCCTACAGAGGATATGAAGATGGCTATGTGCGCCGTGTCTGATGAAATGTTCAAGGACGATTCGGAGCACGGCGGGATTCAGAGCGAAAACGTTGACGGGTATTCGATTTCCTATAAGGGCGACACTCGCACGGCGCGCCGCAAATGGTACGACACGGCAATGATGTTTCTCTCCGGCTCCGGCCTTATGGGGCGCTGGATATGATTACGAATGCCGATATTACCATTTACAATTGCGCTCACAAAGGTACTCGAAACGAGGCATGGAAGCGCACGGTTATTCATGCGGTGAATTGGTACGGTGGGCAGAAAGTAACCGTTTCAGACGCTGGGCTTTTAACGGCTGATGCCTACACCGTGCGTATTCCCGTTTCCTCCGCTCCGCAGGGTAAAGAATTCCTTTTACCGGAAGATTATGCTTTGAAAGACGATGCGGCTCTATCGGGCTTCTGGACGCTCCAAAACGGCGATCTTGTTTTACGCGGTGAAGGGCCGGAAATCACGCAGCCGAAAGAGGTTACGGAAATGTCTGAATGCTTTGTCGTGACCGGCTGGGCGGACAACCGGCGCGGCTCCCCTATCATGCAGCACTGGAAAGTTGAGGGGAAATGATGGCTAACAAAATTGTTGTTAAAACCCCGCGCGGGCAGATCATCATCACGAAAAGCGGTAAAGCACGGCTTGAATGGAATAAAGACTTTGGGCCAAAAATGACCGGGCAGTTTTCCAGAGCACAGAAGTTTCTTGATTCCGAAGTGCTTCGCACAACCGCGCCATATGTGCCGTTCCGGACGGGTGCCTTGCAGCGCTCCGGGCAGCTTGGTACAGTAGTCGGTTCCGGGGAAGTTGTCTATAACGCTCCTTACGCTGCCGCACAGTATTATAACACCGCTGAAACGCGCTCCTATGACGCTCACCGAGGCGGCAAATGGTTTGAGCGCTCGAAAGTGGACAACAAGGATGAATGGCTGCGCGGAACGAAAAAGATTGCGGGAGGCGGGTAAATGTGTTGGCATAGGTGGGAAAGGCTATCACCTTGGGAATATGTGTGTCGTGAATGTTCTACTTCCCTGCCGATATACAAAGCAAATTTCAGGTGCTATAAATGCGGAGCAGTTAAAGAGCGCTTCTCCCCACCAGATTTTCCGTGTCGCAATGATTACAAGGGGTGAAACATGGCAACCACAATTATAAAGGCTTTACGGGATTATTTCCTGACTTGCCCTCTCATGGGTGACAGCAAGATCAATGTGGATTATCTGCCGGAAAAGGGCATTGAGTATTCCATTGATACCACACCGGCAACCGAAATTGTAAAACAGTACGTTGACGGCAGCAGCATCCGCCAATACCTTTTCGTGATTCGTTCCGTGGGAGATTACGGTTCAGACGTGCTCCAAAACATAGCCAATTCTGGATTTTATGAAAACTTCTCTGATTGGCTTGAACACCAGAGCAAAACCGGAAACTTTCCGGAATTACCCGATGGAAAAACCCCGATTAAAATCGAGGCGCAATCCACGGGGTATTTGTTTACCACCGGCCCGGATACGGGAAAATACCAAATCCAATGCAGAATTTTATACTTACAGGAGGCTTAATTATGCCAGATGTAAAAGGTACACCTATTTTCCGCTATCTGATTGCGGATTATCTCGACATCAGCGCCACGGAGACGCCAGACTTGCATCTCATGAATGTATTTGAGAATGTAGATGAATCTCCGAACGCTCAGACTACCGACAAGCATTACACCGCCGACAAATCGACCACCACTATCACAACCGGATATCAGACCCAGTTTCCCATCACCGGAGACCGGTACAAGGACAACGCAGTAACTGATTTCATCGCCAAAATTGCCGAAGAACAGCTCCTTGGAGTGCAGGCTCCTTATATTCGCGTGAACCTGTTTAAGCCGATTGAAGGAAAGACAAACACTTATTATGCTCGGAAATTTACGGTTGAATTTGCCATTGATACGCTCGGCGGCGCAGGCGGCGAGATTGCTACCATTGAGGGCAATATGAACGCCCAGGGTGATGTTATCGTCGGCGAATTCAACACCGAAACGAAAGAGTTCACTGCGGCGGAAGACGCTGAAGCCGGAGTGATTGGTAGTCTGGCCGTGGCAAGCGTAGCTGGCACGACTACTGGTTATACGAAGCTTGTCGTTGCTCCTGCTCTGACATCCGGGAACAGCTACAAATACCAGACGGGGGATACAGTTGCGCTTCCTGCACTGAACGCAGTGCTTACCACCGGGTGGACGGTGTGGAACGGTACGGCAGACATTGAGGCAACCGACGGGCAGCAGATTGTCGTTTCCGAGGTCGATGCTGACAACAAGGCCAAAAAGGCGGGAATTGCTACCATAGAAGCGGCGACTTAATAGGAGGGCGGTATGAGCACTATCAGAATTAATGACATAGAGCTGGAATATAACGCTCTCGATGCTGATACCGTGGAACGGTCGGATACGGCTTTGGAGCGCGTGAAAAATCATGCTGCCGAGATAGGGACAAATAAGGACTTACGGCTCTCGCAAGGTATCCGGGCGATCTGCAAAGAAGTATTTGAGTGCTTCAATACGATCTTTGGAGAAGGAACCGACAAGAAAATTTTTGGAGATGCCTGCGATATGGGAAAGGCAATGGACGCTTTCGGCCAGCTTGCGCAGCAGATTCAGGCATCAGGGGAAAAGGAAATTACCGCGATTACATCAAAATATACGCCAAACCGCAAAGTACGGCGCAAGAAATGAATCTCTTAACAGAAGTTGCCCCCCGGTCCATCAAGATCGAGGGGCAACTTTATGAAATTGATGCTGATTTCAGAAACTGCATCAAATTTGAACAGCTTATGTTTGATCCGGACGTACCTGACAATGCGCGCGGGGGATTGGCATTAAATCTGTTTTATCCTGTAATCCCGCAGAACATCACAGAAGCATTTCAAAAAGTCCTCTGGTTTTACGCTGCTGAACAGAACGAAAAGAAGCAACACGGCGCCAGCCGGCAGAAGCGAATCTATTCTTTCGAGGCCGATGCGGATTACATTTTCGCGGCGTTTCTCGGTGACTATGGCATCGATTTGAATGATATTAATTTTCTCCACTGGTGGAAATTCCGGGCACTCTTTTTTGGGCTGAAACCGGATAATTTGATCTGTAAAATCATGGAATACCGGGCGACCGACATCAGCAAAATGAAAGGCGAAGAACGAAAATTTTATCAGAAGATGCAGCGGGAATTTGCTTTGCCGGTCCCGAGAGCGGAACAAGACAAATACGATGAGATTGCGGATGCGTTGATGAAGGGTGGGGACATTTCAAGTTTGATGTCAAATCCCTAATAATTGTTTTTTCTTTGCAGCGAATTCTTCATCGGTGAGGATTCCTTGTGCATGGAGTTCAGCAAATTTTTTCAGTTCATCAGCGGAAGAAATAACTGGTATCGATTTATTCTCTTGACTTGGTTTCTGCTTTCTTTCTTCAAGAACTTCATGTATTTTTGCATTTATTTTTTGTGCGGACTGTTTATCAAGGCCAACATTAAAAGTTTCCTTATATGTATCAATTGTAAGTACCCCGAATAGCAGGCCGGTTTGAAATGTAATATCGTTTATGTTTTCCATTGAAACGGTTTGAAATTTTTGACCAATGACGTCTTTTTGAGCCATTAAAATCCGCTTGTTAGTAATTGCATAAGCGAAATTCCCATCATGCTTACTAGCAGATTTATAATTATGTAATCCAATAAAAGCCATAAGGACAATTTCGTTATTCGTTAAATTTTCTTCTATGATTTCAAAGTGCTTAACTCCCCATCCTTTTGTAAATCCGGAACCATACCCGTTTTTTTCACAATATTCATACATGCCTTCCCCTGTTTGGAGAGGGCTATTTTTTACAGTATGATCATGCAGCTTTTGTGATTCTTGTTTTTGACGTATCTGCTCTCTGATTTCCTCTGAAGTCATTTTAGACAAATTAATCTGTGCAGTGCCTCCTGCGGATTTAAAGCATTCTGGACAAATCCATGAATCGGATTTTTTTATTCTATACCGGTTCATTCCAATTTCTTTTCCGCATATCTCGCATACTGCTTTTTTGTCAAAGAATCCCATAAGTATTTTCCCTCCAATCCATCTTTACCATATTTTAGCACATTTAATTTTCAGAAACAAGGAGGTGCTTAGATGGCAGCGGATGGAACAATTAAAATTGATACGTCCATAGACGGAAAAGGTTTCCAGACTGGGCTAAATTCAATAAGCACATCTGCACAATCTGCACTTGGATCTTTCGGATCAAGCGCTCAAAAGGCCGGAAAAAGTATCTCGGATGTCGGAAAAGCACTCGCTCCGGCGTCTGTAGCTATAGATGCGATAGGTGGTGCATCTATTAAAACCGCTGCTAATTTTGAAACATCGATGGCCCAAACGGCTGGTGCGCTCAATCTCCCGGTTGATAAAATCGGAAGTTTGCGTGATCTGGCCTTGCAAACCGGAAAAGATACAATTTTTTCCGCAACAGAAGCCGGAAACGCCATGACTGAACTTGCAAAAGGCGGCTTGACGGAAGCAGATATTCAGGGCGGTGCACTCAAATCCACAATGGATTTAGCCGCTTCATCGGGAATGGATTTAGGAATGGCTGCAAATACCGTCGTTCAATCTATGGGAGCATTTGGCCTTTCTGCTGATGATTCTGCGCAAGCTGTTAACGCTTTGGCGGGTGCAGCGGCCGCATCCTCTACCGATGTAGGTCCTCTGTCAGAAGCATTATCTCAATGTGCTGCACAAGCTCATACGGCGGGCTGGTCTATACAAGACACAACGGCGATATTAGCAGAATTTGCGGACAAAGGCATCGTCGGATCAGACGCTGGCACATCGCTTAAAACGATGTTACAACGCCTAGCAGCGCCAACCGGGGCAGCCGCAAAAGAAATGTCCGCCCTTGGAATCAATGTATGGGATTCCAGCGGGCGCATGAAAGACGCAACCGGTATATCGGACGAATTGCAGAAGCATCTCAGCGGATTATCGGATGCGCAAAAGCAAGCCGCCCTGCAAACAATCTTCGGGTCTGATGCTACTCGCGCGGCCTCAATCCTTATGGACGAAGGCTCGAAAGGATTAGAAAAATATACAAAAGCGACGAACGACCAGGCTTCTGCCTCTCGGCTGGCAGATTCCCAAATGGGAAAAGCCGATAAAACAATTGAACAAATGAAAGGATCGCTTGAAACCGCTTCGATCCAAATAGGAACAAGCTTGGCTCCATCAGTACAAAAAGCTGCTGAATTTATCGGAAATTTGGCTGATAGTTTTTCATCCTTGCCTTCCGGAGTTCAAAGCGCAATAATCGGGATTTCTGCATTTATTGGATTGACAACCCCACTAATTATTGGCACTGGATCTGCAATTAATTCAATTGGAACATTAGCAACAACGTTTGGGAATATTGGGCCCTTTATCGAAAAAGTAAAGGTCGCTTTTACTTCATTTTTCTCTATACTTGCAGCTAATCCAATTATTTTAATTGTTGCTGCAATCGCTGCCCTTGTTGCCGGAATAGTAGTACTTTGGAATACAAATGAAGGATTCCGAGATGCGGTTATGTCAATTTGGGGCGCAATCGTCGGATTTTTCACCGATACGATTCCATCGGCTTGGAACGGGCTGATGGAACTTTTTAATGGTATTCCCGATTGGTGGAATGGGATATGGACGCGAGTCGGTCAATTCTTCACTGATTGCTGGAACGGAATCATATCATTTTTCACCGATACGGTTCCAGCATGGATCGCATCGGTTGGAGAATGGTTTCAGCAGTTACCGTATAACATTGGCCTCGCGCTTGGCACCGCGGCAAAAGCGGTTGTTGATTTCGGTACAAACATCTGGAATTGGGTAACAACCGAGTTGCCAAAGATCATTCAAGGCATTATCAATTGGTTCGCACAGCTCCCGGGGAAGATTTGGGCGTTCCTTGTTCAGGTAGTGGCCAACATTGGTACTTGGGGCACAAATATGTGGAACTATCTTTCCGTGCAGATTCCGAAGATCATCAATGGAATCGGAGCATGGTTTTCCCAACTCCCAGGGAAAATATGGGGCTTTCTGACCACCGTAATTTCCAACATTGGCACCTGGGGAAAAGACATGCTGCAAAAGGCCGGGCAAGCGGCAAAAGATACGGCTACGAATGTTGTAAACGGGTTTAAAGCTTTGCCTCAAAACATGCTGAACATCGGGAAAAACATCGTTACGGGCTTGTGGAATGGAATCAAAAGCTCTGCAAAATGGCTGTGGGATAAGATAACTGGATTCTGTGATGATATCGTAGATGGATTTAAAAAGGGATTTGGAATCCATTCCCCGTCAAAATTAATGTCTAATGAAATCGGTCGTTTTTTGCCTCCAGGAATCACCGTCGGCATGGATAAAGCTATGCCCTCCACGATCCGGGACATGAAGTCACAGCTTGCGGATATGATGGCGCAGGCCCGTGCGACGATCGCGGCAGAGCGGGCACGGTTCGGAACGACATTCGCGGCGAGATCAAATTATCAGGTTGCGCTGGCTGGTGGATACGGCACGGCTTCCATGCCTGCCGAACCCTATACCGGCCCGGATACCGTGGAAGCGCACATCAGCATAAACGACCGTGAATTTGCCGTTGCAACTGCTCCAGCAATTGGTAAGCAACTTGGCTGGAAAGGCGGAAAATGATGAATGAAGTAATGTACATCGATGGCAATCCTGTTGCCGATTATGGCGCAAAGCTGCTTGATTGGGTACCCGGCGCTCCGTCTTTGACCAACACGATTTCCCCCGGAAAGAATTACGCTTTCCCGCGTTTGCTCAATTCAGAAATTACGCCTAAGCCCTTGACAGCGGTAATTAACATAACCGGGAAAGATTCTGCCGATGCCATGCAAAAGGCTTCCCTGCTGATTTTAGCCGTAAATAAGACAACGGAATTATTAATGCCAGACGGATTCTATTACCGCTCTGCTCTCTCCGGTGTGTCGGAAATCGGTTGGCCAGCCTCATGGATCGCGGAATTTTCCCTGACTTTCCAGAGCGTCCAGCATTCCGCATTGGTATCCGTCGATATCCCCCGCAGCCCGTATCGCCTGTATTACGGTGGCACGGCTCCGGCGGGGTACAAAATCGAGTTCACCGCACCTTCGGCATTATCCAGCTTTACGGTATGCGGTATCACGCTGACCAACATTCCATCCGGCGCGAAAATTATCGTTGACGGGATAGAAAAGACAGTCACGCAGAACGGTGTAAATAAGTTTGCGGAAACAAATCTGATTGACTTCCCTGTTTTCGACCCGCAGAATCCCGATATGGAAATTACCATGTCACAGTACATTCCGGTAAAAATCAGTTACTATCCTACATTCATGTGAGGCGATACCATGTTATCAGTTTATGACGGCGGGCAAAAATACCCGGTTTCAAACGCGATGGACTTTTATATCACGCATGTGGATGGCGGCCTTGACACCATAGACTTCAAGGCCCCAGTTGACGATCCGATATACTCCCATCTGGCCGAGGAAAACCGGGTGGAATACGGCGATAACGATTACAACATCAAATCCATTGACGCGCCCAGCGAATCCGCAAATATTCATTGTGAAATCGACTTGGATTTTCTAAAATCAAACTTTCATAGGGCTTATAATTCCGGCAGCGTGACGCTCTCTGCTCTGCTCGGCTCTATCCTTCCGGAAGGGTGGGAGGTCGCCGGATATGACCCGGGAATCAGCCGCACGATCAGTATGGACAATGCCACGGATTATGACATCGTAAGCCAGGCCCAGAGTACTTATTCCGTCGTATTCCAGTGGAGGACGCTGAAAAAGGTCGTGACCGTGGTAAATCCCGCAGACAAGACCCCTTCCGGCGAATACCTGACCGACGAGCTGAATCTTCGCAGCATCGCTTTTAAGGGGGAATCCACGGACTTTTGTACCCGCCTTTATCCTTATGGCATAGATGGGATGACTATCGCAAGCGTAAACGATGGCAAAGAGTACGTTGAAAACCATCAGTACAGCGACAAAGTGATTTGTGGATATTGGTCAGATGAACGATACACGGTCCCGGAGAATCTAAAAGCCGATGCGGAAGCGCGGCTTGCTTCTCTGGCGGTTCCCGCGCGCTCTTACGATTGTGATGTGATTGATTTGGAAAAGCTGGACAGCCGATACAGTATGTTTGGATTTGCCATGTACAAGGTCGTAACGCTGATTGACCGTCAGCGCGGGATACGTTTAGATCATCAAATCATGGAGTATAAGGAATATCCGGAGCAACCGGAAAAGAATGTCCTAACTCTATCTTCTGTCGTCCCAAAAATTCAAGATGTTGTAGACGAGGCACAAAGCACTGCAAGAAAAGCAAGCCTTAAAGTTGATGAATTAGAAATCAATATGGCCGGGAAGGTAAATTTTAGTGATCTTGAAACCGAAGGGAAAACGATAATAAATGGGAGCAATATTACCACAGGAAAAATACAAGGCCCTGATGGAAAATTTTATTTTGATTTCAGCACTGGGAGATCTGCGGTTATGTTTTTGGTTGATGCAAACGGAAATGCCGTTATATATGCAGACCCAAACCTGGATACTATTTTGATTGATAAAGGCACACAAATTACTGGCCATTTATACGTTGGAGATTATTTAACCGTCTACGGTAATTCTCATTTAAATGGATTAGTAGTATGCAGCGATGATTTGGTGGTCAACAAAGATTTGACGGTGCTAGGAGATATATATTACAGTGGAGAACTGATTCATCATATCTAGAAACGGGGGTGGTTTCATGGCTCAAACAAATATTTCTCTCAATGTATGGCGACCACAGCCAATAAAAATTTATGCGGTGCAAGGTGAAGGAGATTCACGAATTATTAACGTTTCCCTCTTGGATTCAGGGGGGGATGCGGTTGATCTTACCGGGGCATCAATCAGCATTTATGCTGGCCTCCCGCACGGGAATATCGTATTCTTTTCTGGAACGATAATTGATGCACTGAACGGGCAATGCGCTTTTACGCTGCCCACAAGCGTGACTTCTGCCGCTGGATCGGTCAATCTGCACATTCTGGCTATCTGGCCTGATCCAAAGGCATTAAAGGCGGTCAACATTACGCTGGAAGTGCTTCCGTCAAATTTTGAGGGTGCGGTAGAAGCAAGCGACGATTTTTCCGCGCTGGTTGATGCTCTCGCGACCGTACAAGATATCGACAGTAGGGCGATGAAAAGCACACAAATAGCAGGGATACCGATCAATGACGGGATCACCCTTGCACAGCTTATCGCGGCGGGCCTCGCCTCTGGCACTGGTGGAAAGGCGGATACCGCCGCAATTGCGGATAACGCCCTCT
>ENA-UOOI01002893-UOOI01002893.1-fermentation-metagenome-genome-assembly--contig:-NODE-2893-length-13856-cov-3.933990_pt1 | contig 13856 bp, 11 predicted proteins | sample MGYA00245779_ERZ724027 | MGnify/ENA primary metagenome ERZ724027 (study PRJEB28704, sample SAMN03018318) | fermentation metagenome | biome: anthropogenic terrestrial biome; feature: soil; material... | reverse complement strand
CTTAACCGTCCCCAAACTTCAACCTCAACTCCCAACTTTTGCTTAACCGTCCCTATATCGCCTCAAGCAGGTTATACTGTTCACTATATAGTTTCCAGTATGCACCTTTCTTCTTCATAAGTTCATCGTGAGTGCCCTCTTCGACTATCCTTCCATAATCGATGTACATAATCCTATCCGCATTTCTGATAGTTGAGAGCCTGTGTGCCACTATAAAGGATGTCCTGCCGCGCAAAAGCCTCTGCAGCCCCTCCTGCAGTGCCATTTCGGTTTTCGTATCTATGCTCGACGTGGCCTCATCGAGTATAAGTATCCTCGGATCGGCAAGAAGGGCACGTGCGAAGGAAATAAGCTGCCTCTGGCCGACGGAAAGTCTTGTTCCCCTTTCGTTGACCTGCGTCATATACCCATTTTCCATTTCCATTATAAAGTCATGGGCTTTTACGGCTTTTGCCGCTGCTATAACTTCTTCATCGGAGGCATCAAGCTTTCCATACCTTATATTGTCCATTATCGTTCCTGAAAAAACGAACGAGTCCTGAAGCATTATGCCCATCTGGCTTCTAAGTGATTTCAGTGTCACATCTTTTATATCTGTTCCGTCGATCAGTATGTTTCCATCCTTAACATCATAAAACCTGCTTATCAGGCTTATTATCGTAGTTTTTCCGGCGCCTGTGGCCCCGACGAGGGCTATGGTCTCACCTCTTCTAACCTTGAAGTTTATATCATAAAGTATCTGGCGTCCTTCATCGTAGCTGAAATTTACATGCCTGAACTCTAAATCTCCCTTTATAGGAGGCATTTCAACTGCACCTGGCAGATCCTTTATGGTGACTTTTTCGTCCATCGCTTCAAATATCCTTTCAACATATGCCATCGCATTTATTATCTGGTTATAGAAGTTTGCAATATTATTTATAGGTGCCCAGAATCTCCAGATATACCCTACAAATGCGATAAGCACACCTACGGTTACGCCCTTACCTATCCATGATACGCCAAACAAATATACAAGCGATATGGTGAGGATGGATATATTATCAACAGAAGGCCCCATCAAAAACTGTATTTTTACGGCCTTCATCCACGATTTTCTGCAGCTGTCGCTCTGGGTACCGAAGATTTTCAGATTCTCCTTTTCCCTTACGAACGATTGAGTAACTTTCATGCCCGAAATACTTTCGTGTATATATGCGTTAAGGTTGGACTGCTTGCTGCTTACCACCTGCCATGCTTTACGCTGGGCATTTTTTATCAGGAACACGGCTCCAACAAGTGCAGGAATTCCTACCATGCATATAAGCGTCAGTTTGACATTAATAAGCATCATAAACACTATTATAAATACCAAACTGGATATATCGGTTATAAAATTTATGATGCCGTTTGATAGCAGATCGCTTAATGAATTAACGTAGTTTACAACCCTTACGAGAATCTTGCCGTGGGGCCTGCTATCATAGTACGTAAAGGGAAGCTCCTGCAGGTGCACAAACAAATCCTTTCTTATATTATAAATAACATTTTGTCCCATGACGGACATTATCCTTATTTTGTACTTTAAACAAACGGCACTTATCAAAAGCGTCAGTAAAAATATCCCTGATAATTCTATAATGCCTTTTATATCCTTATTCGGGATTGAATTATCCAGTGCGATTTTTAAAAGGTAAGGACCTGCAAGGTTTGCGATACTGGATGAAAGCATCAGAAATATCGTAAAATAAACCTGGCGTTTATAAGGTTTAACATATCCTAAAAGTCTTTTGAAACTTTGAAAATTAAACTCTTCTTCCAGTTCCTCATCTATATCAAACTTATTCCTTGCCAATTAGACAACCTCCCTTTTGCGTGCCTCATCGAAGTTTCCGGCTTGATTCATATATACATTATAGTAGTAACCTTTCTTTGCGATAAGGTCCTTATGCTTTCCCTGCTCTATTATTTTTCCATCACTCAGAACAAGAATCAAATCTGCATTTTTAACTGCTGAAATCCTGTGAGCTATTATAAAAGTAGTCTTGTCTCTATAATACGATTTCAATGTTTTGTGTATATGATGCTCTGTCTCGATATCGACACTTGATGTCGTATCATCCAGGACCAAAATTGAAGGATTCTTTAAGAGCGCCCTTGCAAGCGCTATCCTCTGCTTTTGCCCGCCAGATAACCCGACACCCCTTTCACCTATGATAGTATCATATCCTTCGGGGAAACTCTCTATAAATTCATGGGCATCGGCAACATTTGCCGCCCATTTTACATCATCCATTGTTGCATTAGGCACACCGTAGGCTATATTCCCTTCTATAGTATCCGAAAAAAGGAATATATCCTGCATGGCAATGGCTATGCTGTCTCTCAATTTCTTTATTTCCATATCCTTGACATTAATCCCGTCGATCAATATCTCTCCTTCATTGCAATCATAAAATCTGGCTATAAGACTTACTATGGTTGACTTTCCGGAACCTGTCGGTCCGATGATCGCAACTGTCTGTCCCGGCTTTACAATAAAGTTTATATCCTTTAACACAGGTTCATCACCATAGCTGAAGCTTACATTATTAAATTCCACTCTGCCCTTAATGCTTTCCTTATTCACAGGAAGTTTTTTATTTTTTATCTTAGGCTGGGTCCTCAAAATTGCCGATATCTTATCGGCGGATGCCATGAACCTTTGCGCGTCGTTTGTCAGCCAGCCCACCATACGCATGGGGTTATTTATCGCAAATATCAAACTGTTAAATGTAACAAGTTCCCCTATGGTCATCCGTTTGTTTATAACCATTATTCCTCCGACCAATACGGTAACAACCGCTAATACTCCGCCCAGAGAATCGAGAGCAGGCAAATATTTTTCCCACACCCGCGCGGATTTTATATTGCTGTTTCTATAAGCATCATTCTGCTTTGTAAACTTTTCAATCTCATAATCTTCCTTTGCAAATGCCTTTACGACCCTGTTTCCACTGATATTTTCCTGTACAACCGAGTTCAATCTCGAGTTCTGTTCCCTGACATCTGCAAATGTCGGCCTTACATTAGCAGACAAAAGATATGCTAGATATCCGGTAAGAGGAGTCAAGGCAAGCAATATTAACGTAAATTTAAAGTTAATCGAAAACATAATTATAACTGCAAAGATAAAGATAGCGCTGTTTTCAAAAGATGCATAAAGAACCCATGCGATAAAATGCCTTACCATCTCAATATCACCGGTCATCCTGGTCATTATGTCCCCTGTCCTGGTATTGTCAAAGTACTCGAAGTCCAGCTTCTGCAGTTTTGCATATGCATCTTGACGTATATCATAGATTACACCCTGCGATATCACCTCGAAGTTTAATCTGAACCTGTATGCTAATATCGATTTTACCGCAGTAACTCCTATCATTATCCCTAATATTCTCGGAAGTAAACCTGTATGGCCGCCTCTTATAACATCATCTACGATCTTACCTGACAAATATGGAGAAACCATATTCATAAGCGAACACATAAGAACCAACAAAAGGCTTACAATCAATCTTACCTTGTATTTCTTTATATACTCCCATACCCATTTTATGTCTGCCACACTTATCACCCCTGAAATATCTCAATAAATTTTTCAACTTACTAATTATGATGTATAATATTATAAAGTAAAATGTATTATCTTAACTATATGATGTATATTTTTATATATAATTATTTATTTGATTTAATGTTTGAGGTGGTTTTAATGTGCGATCCAGCAATAACTCCTGAAAATTTCAATCTAAGGGTACTATATATATTCAAAAAAAAATTTAATGACGAAAACATAACGAAGCTCCACAGCCACGATTTCATTTCCCTCGCCTATGTTTTATCCGGAAGCTGCACATATAATATAAATGACACGCTGTATAAAGTTGGCAAAGGGGATATAATCGTATTGAATTCGGGGGTTAAGCACGAAAAGATTATAGCGACCGGAGAGGAAATAATGGAATTCCATATAGGATTTAATAATTTGTTTGTAAAATCCCTGCCAAGGGGAAATATTATCGACAGCAACATTTCACCTGTATTCAATTATCCGAAGTATGAAGAGGACTTCTTTAAATGCTGCAGCGAGATATTAGCTGAGCAGGAAAAGGGCGGACCAATGTCAGAACTTATGCTTAAGGCCCTTGTAATGAAGTTTATCGCTATATTCTTTAAGGCTCTTTATTCCAATGAAGAATGTATCGAAGGCACTACCTTCAGCTTTGAGCCGGGAGACAAAGCCGGGATAACAAAAGCGATCATTTCATATATTGATGAAAATTATATGAAGGAAATATCTCTGGATAAAATAGCTAGAAACATGTATTTAAGCCCTGTTTATATAAGCAAGATTTTTAAAGAAGAAACAGGCGAATCGCCTATAAACTACCTTATAAAGATCAGGCTATCCAGGGCAAAAACCCTTCTCGAGGAGGGCCATCACAGCGTAAAAGATGTTGCAAAGAGTGTCGGATATGCCGATGCATATTATTTCAGCAAGCTATTTAAAAAGTATTACGGCTATCCGCCTTCTGAATGTATAAAAAAGCAGCCTCATATATAGCGAGGCTGCTTTTTTGCACTAAGTTTTATTCCACAGCAAAGTTTATTTTACGGACATACAGAGGTTCCGTCAGGTATCCTCGTCAGCGTCCACCGCGGAAGGTCTTCACTGCACGGATATTTGGCAGCCTTTTTCTCATCGATGTCGATGCCTAAGCCTGGCCTGTCGTTAGGGTATGCAAAGCCTCCCTTTAATTGCGGACATCCCGGGAATACATCTTGAAGCTTTTCTGTAAGGCCGCTCCATTCCTGTATCCCAAAATTATGGCAGCTCACATCTAAATGGACGTTAGCGGCAAATCCTACTGGCGATACATCGCCAGGGCCATGCCATGCCGTCTGAACTCCAAAGGCCTCACATAACGCAGCTAATTTCCTGGCAGGGGTAATGCCCCCTATCTCGCTTATATGCACGCGTATATAGTCGATCAGATGGTTTGATATCAAATTCACCCATTCATTCGGATTATTAAATAGTTCGCCCATGGCAATCGGGGTGGTGCACTGCTGCCTCAACATTTCAAGCCACCGGCTCTGTTCAGGAGGCAGTGGGTCTTCCAAAAAGAACAGCCTGTAAGGCTCTAATTCTTTTGCCAACCGTATCGCTTTAATGGGCACCAAACGTTCATGGACATCATGCAATAGTTCTACATCAAATCCCACTTTCCCTCTCAAATATTCAAAAAGCTTAGGGATACTCCTTGCATAGGCATCAGGATCAAAATAGCTGCCCGGCAGTGTATTTTCAGGACTGTTAAGCTTTGCAGCATGTCCCCCATAACCCCCCATCTGTACGCGGATGTAATGGTATCCCTGCTCCATAAACTGACGCACATGTTCCTCCACTTCAGATTCATCCCTGCCATCCGCATGCCTGTAAACCGCAGCAGCTTGGCGGCACTTACCACCTAGCAACTGGTACAGCGGCATGCCTGCCAGTTTGCCCTTTATATCCCACAGGGCCATATCAACTCCCGATATGGCATTATTGAGCACAGGCCCATTGCGCCAATAAGCGCTCACCATGGCTGTATGCCATATGTCTTCAATTCTCTGGGGATCCTTTCCAATCAAAAAGGGCTTTAAATAATCATCGACGGCACACTTTACAGCAAGTGGCCTTTGCGTAAACGTGGCACATCCCAATCCGTATAATCCCGGTTCACTGGTCTCCACTTTGATGACTATTAAAGAAATTCCCTCCGGCGCTGTAAGGATAACTCTTACATTTCTGATCGTTAGTTCCGGCACATTAATCATCCTCTCATAAATAGTTATATTCAGATAAAATATTGCTTACCATCATAAAGTGCCCGCATCATGGGTATATTCAACCCGCCGTCAATCCTGAGGGTTGCTCCCGTAATATAATCCGCATCGCAAGATGCAAGCCAGACAACTCCCTTTGCTACATCGACAGGTCTACCCGAACGCCTTAAAGGTATCGACTTATCGGTTCCTTCTACAAAGGCCTTTCGTTTTCCTTCAGGCTCAACTAACTGGATGCGTCCGGGTTCAACGGCATTTACCCTTATGCCATACGGAGCCAACTCATAGGCCATGCTCTCCGTAGCCCTTGCAAGTGCCGACTTCATGGAGCTATAAACTGAATCTCTATCGTTTACTCTTTCCTGATGCACTGATGTTATATTTATGATGCTTCCCTTCGTCCCGGTATCTACCATAAGCCGTGCAGCCCGCTGTGCACAAAGATATGCTGCCCTAAAGTCCAATTTATAACACCGTTCTAATTCTTCAAAAGGCATCTGCAAAAACGGTCCCGATATGGTAGCGCCTGCATTGTTGACGAGAACATCCAATCGTCCCATGGTTTTATATGCATCATCCACCACTTTATATGGCACATCCTCACAAGTAAGATCGCCAGTAACTATCTGTGCTTTCCTTCCCATCTGCATTATCTGCCCGGCTAACTGCGCCGCGCCTTCAGGCTCCTTCCTGTGATGTATTACGACATCATAGCCGTTTGCAGCAAATTCCAGCGCTATTGCCTTTCCGATGCCTCTGCCGGCACCTGTAACAAGAGCTACCCTATTTTTGTTTTCCATGACGGTTTAATCGCTTCCCTCATTATTTATATAAATACATAATATCTCCGGTTTCCATTATCCCTTTATTCCGCTTAATGTAAATCCCTGCATGATGTATTTCTGAAAAAACAGGAAAAGCAATACCGGGGGTACTATGGCTAAAGACAGCCCGACAAATTGAATATCCATTGAAGCCGACCTCATATTGAAAATTGCGACCATTATTGTCTGAACGCTCTTATCTTTCAATACCATATACGGCCAGAACCAGTCAGCCCATGTACCGTTTACCGTAAATATCGCAATTGTCATCAAGACCGGCCTGCTGAGCGGTAAAATGATTTTGTAAAATATACCAAAGTTGGACGCTCCGTCTATCCTCGCCGCTTCTACGAGAGATTGAGGTATCCCGTCAAAAAAGCCTTTAAAGATTATGACATTAAACGCGCTGGCACCCGCCATCATCCACATCGGCCAAAATGTATTGGTAAAGTTTACATGAAGAACAGGAAAGTCTATTATATTTTTAAATACCGGAACCATACCTACGGTATTCGGCAGCATCATCGACCATAATATCAATGAAAATATAACGGCGCTTCCCTTCGGCTTCAATTTTGAAAGAAAATACCCCAAAGCTGCATTAAATACTAAAGAAAAAAACAATGAACCAGCCGTTACTCCAAATGTATTTATATAATACAGTAAAAAATCGTAATCTGTCCATACCTGCCTTATTTTCCCTATATCGAATGTTTTCGGTATCAATGTGGGCGGTATGGCATAAAACTCCTTGATATCCTTTAAACTTGAAAGGATAAGCCACAACGGCGGTACAAAACAAACCAGCGCCACTAAAATCATTATAGCAAAAAAAATCCAGTATACAATCTTGACACCAGGTTTTTTAAAATCCAAAGTGTTTATTATTCCACCCGTACGAGACTCCATGAATATCCCCCCATCCTTTTTATTCCTCATCATTGGATTTATTGAACTTAAAGTATATCATCGTAAGAATCAGCAGTATTATGAATGTTATTACGCAAACCGCCATCGATCTGCCCGCCTGTATATATCTGAATGCGTAAAAATAGCTGCTCAGCATAAGCGTCATCGAAGCATTGTTGGGCCCGCCCTCCGTCATCGTCAGCGGCTCTTGCATAACCCTGAATACTCCCATGATCTGCAAAATCAGCAATATCTTTATAACAGGCATGATGCTTGGGATCGTGATATTCTTTATTTTCGACCATATGCCGGCGCCATCGATGGATGCAGCCTCATATAATTCGGGGTTTACACCCTGCAAGCTTGCCATATATATAAGTGAAGTACCGCCAAAGCCTCTCCATGTCATCGTGATGACAATCAGCGGAATGGTCAGATGAGCGTTCTGCAACCATTGGGAATTTGCCAGCCCTAAATGTTTAAACAGCATATTCAGCAGCCCGCCCTGCCCCGGGTCAAAAACATATGTCCATAGCATCGCTCCTGCAACTGCCGGCACCATCCCCGGAAAATAAACTGAAAATCTGAAAAAAGATTTAAGATGGCGCATCTCGTCTATAATTACGGCTATGATAATCGGCACCAAAAACCCGATTATCAAAGACCACCCCACATATATAAATGTATTCGTGATTGTCTGCCTGAAAATGGAATCGCTTATAACATCCCTGTAATTCTGCAGCCCTATGAACTTGACTGCATTGTAACCCTTCGTCTCAAAAAACGATAATACAACCCCTGATACAAGAGGCTGCCAGTTGAATACGATAAAAAATATAAGGCTGGGGACAATCAGCAGCCATGATGATATATTATTTCTAATGCTTATCAATAATAAAGGTTTCCGCCTTTTCGGTATTAAACCTCCATCGCTTATCGGCAAATTCATATTTTCACCATCCTTATTTATAATGGGCTGTCTCAAAACCAAAACTTATTTTAATTTTAGGACAGCCTCGAAATATTATAAATTCGAACTATAAATCGCTTTATTTATTGATCTTATCCAAATAATCCCTCTGGAAATCTGCTGCCGCTTTATTTAACAAATCCTTTGGATCTGAATTCTTGTTCGTTAAAACAGCCTGAACTACGCTGTCGAGCCTCTTATATAACTCCTGGCAGTTATATGAAGGCTCCGGCTTTATCGTCACACCCTCGTTTTTCATATAATCTTCCCAAAGCTTCATATCGACGTTCGTATACTTATCCCTTACTTTCTGTTCCGCATCAGATCTTTCTTTATTCACCCATACGGGCAGAACATATGGTCCAACAGCATGTCCCTTTTCTTTATCATTTTTATATGATGTTTCCATATTATTTAAACCATCTTCCGATAATTTGGGTGAAAATCCCGTAAACTCCAGCCATTTAAACGCCGCATCTATCTGCTCGGGAGTGCTGTTTTTAGAGATCATATTCAAACCTCCGCCCATCTGTGAGAACCTTCCCTTAGGCCCTGCAGGCAGTGAACACACGGCAAAATTATCCTTGCTTATCTTATACTTGTCAATAGTACCGTTAACCCAATCTTTTGAACCAAAAGACATTCCTACCTGATCTGTACCAAACAGCTTAAACATTTCATTGACATCTGTCAGTATATTGCTCTGCAATCCATTATATTTCCACTTAAGATCTTTTAAATACTGCAAAGCTTCCACTGCCTCAGGGCTGTTGAATACCGCCTTCCATTTGCCGTCGACTTCCTGCTCGAAATCAGCTCCATAGGACCATGCGATATTTAAAAATAGCCAGCCTCCCTGATTGTTTGTAGTCGGAAAAAAGAATCCGGATTTTCCTGTTTTTTCTCTGATCAACTGGGCATCCTGAGCCAGTTCATCGTATGTCTTTGGGTATTTTGGAAGGCCGTTTGAATCTACCAGTCCTGCTTTCTTAAATATATTCATGTTGATCCATATCCCCACATAATAACCACCCGTAGGGATACCATATATCTTGTTGTCCTTGCTGCATATTTTAAGCATGTCGGGGTTAAGTGCCTTGTCAAACCCGTATTTGTTCATATACTCTGTAATATCGGCTGCGTAACCTGCATCTATGATCTTTTGCGGCTCTGTAAACCATGTTACAAATAAGTTAGGCAATTGCCCGCTTTCGGCTTTTGGCACGAATGTATTCGTATCATAACCATATGTGTCGGCTTTTATGGTGATGTCCTTGTACTTTTTTTCAAATTCCTCTTTAAACTTATTCATCTTGGGCAAATTTTGATCCTTGGGGTCGCTCGGCCAGTTGCCGACTGCCAAAGTGATTTTCTTGCTACCGCTAGTGGAGCCTTCATTTGTGCTCTTTGGTACACAGCCTGTGAGAAACACAGACATTAACATAATGCAAAGCAACGAGATAGATATAACCTTTTTCATACTAATTCCCCTCTCCGTAAAATTAAATTTTGATCTTTATATAAATGATAGAATTCTCATATGGATAATAAAATGCTGCTGGATTGTTACTTTGTTTGAAGATTTGCTCAATTTATAATATAATAATAATGGTTATTGGAAGGGAGGTATTTTTAATATTTAAGCATTTAACGAAAAGGATTTTTTTGATATCGATAATATCCATTACATCATTGACTTTATTAGTCGCATGGGTGTCATTCAACTGGTCAAAAAAGATATTATATCAACAGTTCGTAAAGGTTTCCTCAAATTATTTTACAGGAAGCAATAATAATATTTCGCAATTTTTAAACGGCATAGCCGAATTGTCAAAGCTTATTTCCGCCAATCCGGCTTTGGTTTATACACTTAAAAATGACCGATTTGTCCCTGGAACCGATCAGATATTGAAATCTACTGCCTCAGGTTTGAATTTGGATGTAGTGGGCATAGCAATCTACGGCAAAGGCTATTCATATTCATCCATATCGGGCATGACGCCCCTTGATACATTGCTGAAAAATCCTGCCATAGAGGACTTTTCTATGAGCCCTGAAAAAAACTCGCTGTGGGTTTCAAGATATAAGGATATATCCCTTCTGTACAACGATTCAATTGATTATAGAGACGGAGTGCTGTCATACTTGCTGAAAATGTATGACAAAGAGAAAAATGTCGTCGGATATGCCCTCGTGGATATCGATGTTAAAACTATATTCAATTTTTTTGACAATCAAAACAGGATCTTCGATGGAAACAGCATATACATAATAAGGGACAAAGAAGATGTGCTGCCATCGCCCTATAATAATTCCAGCGAGAAAATATCCGGTGCCGATCTGAAAAAAGTGAAAGATACAAAAGGGTATTTTGTATCTTCCGATGGGAAAAAACTTATATTATATGATAATGTTGCAGACATGGATATTAAGACAGCGATGGCTATCCCCATAAAGAATGCTTTTGGGAAATCCACTGAATACATAGGTATATTCATAATATTTACGGCGGTATTTTTTGTCTTCTCCATTTATATAGCCTGTGCGCTGGATAAGAGCATTACAAGACCATTGACTCATATATATTACAAAATGAAATCTTTTAAGTAGGGCTGGAACTTTTTATTTTGACTATGGCTTTCGTACCGCTTCCTATTTTGCTGTATATATTTATTCCATAACTGTTGCCATATTCCAGCTTTATTCTTTCATCCACATTTTTTATGCCATAACCTCCGCCTCTGTATGATTTAGCGACATTATCGGCCATTTTAGGGTCAAATCCTATTCCGTCGTCATAAACCTCAAATGTTATATCATCACCGGTTCTATAGCCTCTTATCTGTATATGCCCTTTGCCCCTTTTTTCGCTTAAACCGTGAGTTATGGCATTTTCAACAAGAGGCTGTAGGATAAGCTTGAGTATCTTTATATTTTTTATATCATCGGATACATCGTATGATACGTCAAATTTTCCGGGAAATCTCACCTGCTGTATATTCAAGTAACTTGCTACAAGCTTGATCTCTTCATTTACTGTAATAAATTTTTCCCCTTTATGCAGGCACAGCCTGAAAAATGTGGCTAATGCTATAACCAGGCTTTCAATATCGAATTGGTTTTGTACTTTAGCCATCCAACCTATGGTGTCGAGTGTGTTATATATAAAATGCGGGTTTATCTGGGCCTGCAGTGCCGTCAATTCCGTCTCCCTCTGCCTTTCCATCGCTTCCTTATTCTGCTCGATTAAATCGTTTATCCTGGTAACCATGTCGTTAAAGCTCTTTTCTATTACCCAGAGTTCGTCCTTATTGCCAAGCTTGAACAAGCTTACATCAGCGCTGTTTTTTCCGAAAGTTCTTAGCTTTTTATTCAGCCTGGAAAGGGGATCTATTATATTTCGGGATAATAAATATGCCAAAAACAGAGAAAAAATGATTATTATTGCTTGAAATACAGCGGCGAATATATTTATTCTTCTTATATTTTTGAACAATACCCCGTCCGATATTATGCTGTACATTTTCCAGTCGATTCCCAAACTTTTCAGATCGTCTCCCATGTCGTACATGGTTATTATGGTATTATTGCCGTTATATTTTAATATCTTGTAATACTCATTTTGAGAAAAATCAAATGTGTCTTTGTCAAATATCCTATCGCCTATAATGCTTTTATCCGGATATGATATAATATATCTGTCATGCTCGACTAAAAATGAATAGCCCCAGTCCTTTATCATGCTGTTATACATATTAAAAAGAGAACTTTCTTTTATATATATAACCATATACCCTATGCTTTGGCCGGTGTAAAAATTATAGAACTTTCTGCCGTTTAGAATATAAGCATTGCCGTCATCATCTTTTTTTATGGAGCCCCATTGAGGGACGCTGCTTCTCAAACTCTCAACATACTTTTTGTCTGGAGGCTCTATATTTTGTTTATCGCCATAAAAATATACATTCCCGTCCTTGCCGATTATATATATATATCCTATTATATTCTTGTTTATCACCTGATTGTCTATTATATTCTTTAGCCCCTGCTCCTTCGAATCGCAAGAGGACTTCTTGTCATTCAGCAGGATATATATATCGCTGTTTGTAAGCAACCTTGATGCAAACATATTTACCTGATCTATCTGCAGTTTGAGATTTCTCTCAATTTCGCTTTGAGATATGTTAATATATCTGAAAAGATAATCCTTTATAACATTCTGAGTAATAATTTTGTATGATTGAAAAATAATTGTGGCAGATAATGTTAGCACAACAAAGAAGATCGCAAATACCCTCTGTCTTATCTTAAGAAAACGCAAATTAAACACGTAAGCTCTACCTTTCGTATATGGAATTTACGCTGTACTCCTTCGGAGTCATTCCGGTAATCCTTTTAAATACCTGGCTAAAATATCTCGAATCATTGTAACCCACCATCATCCCGACTTCATACACCTTATACTTTTTATCCCTTAAAAACTGCTTGGCCTTTTTTATCCGGTACTCTGTTATATAATCCCTGACGGTTATGCCTGTAATCTCCTTGAAAATATGGCACAAATAATACTCGCTGATATATAAGGCATTTGCAAGCGTATTCAGTTCAATATCTTCATTATAATGACTTTTAATATACTCCATAGCCTCTTTTGTCTGCGCGTTGGCGGTATTTGCCTTGAAATTCCTCTCCTGTTTTAACAAATTAATAAAATCATTTAAAAGTTTATTCCTGACAATGCAATCGGTCATACTTTCCTTCTTTATAACATCCGCAACCTTATTTAATGTTTTGATAAGATTTTCATTCTGTATAGGCTTCAATACATAAGCGGATGCGCCATAATCTATGGCACTTTTGGCATACTGGAAGTCGTCATACCCGCTTAAAACTATGATCTTTGACTCGATTTTATTATTCCTGAGCAAGCGCATGAATTCTACGCCGCTCATAAATGGCATTTTTATATCCGTGATTATTATATCGGGTTTCAATTTTATGGCCAGCTTTAAAGCCTCTTCCCCATCCGAGGCCTCATCTGCGATTCTGAACCCATGCTTTTCCCAATCGATGCTTACCTTTAGCCCATATCTTACCCAATATTCATCATCGACAATAAGTATAGTAAGCAAATTAAATCCCTCCTCATTTGAACAAGGCAAAAATATAATATGCCCTTTTTTTATTTTATACCAGTTAACCTTACTTGACAATTAATCTGAAAAGAACCTTCGAGTCGTAAATTTAGCTTATGTCATTTTGAACACTCATTCGCCAGATTCAAGTTTTGTAAGTTCTAAGGC
>ENA-UOOI01002890-UOOI01002890.1-fermentation-metagenome-genome-assembly--contig:-NODE-2890-length-13875-cov-3.587265_pt1 | contig 13875 bp, 11 predicted proteins | sample MGYA00245779_ERZ724027 | MGnify/ENA primary metagenome ERZ724027 (study PRJEB28704, sample SAMN03018318) | fermentation metagenome | biome: anthropogenic terrestrial biome; feature: soil; material... | reverse complement strand
ATATATTATCAATGTCATTCCGATCAGGAATTGGAACTAAATCCAATTCCTGATCGGAATGTCATTGATAATATATGGGCTGGAAGATTCGAGAAGAAAGGAATTGTCGTCGACGAGACGAGAATGAAACAGAAAACAGAAGCTCTATTGAATGATCTTGGGTTCAATCTTCCACTTGAGAAAAATGCCAGGTACTTATCGGTTTCATCCCTACAGGCCATGGAGATTGCAAAGGCTGTTTCTTATGATTCAAGAGTCATCATTATGGATGAGCCGACATCTTCTCTGACTGTTTCTGAGACGAGGCATTTATTCAGGATTATCCGGAATCTCAAGAAAAAAGGAATATCAATCATTTACATTTCTCATAAGCTGGAGGAGATTTTTGAGATTGCCGATGAAATTACAGTTATGAGGGACGGCAGATATATTGGAAAGTGGGAAGCCTGTGATATTACCCTAGATGACTTGATTCGACAGATGGTTGGACATTCGATGGAGCAGCGGTTTCCGGCACCTGAGTCTAAACCGTCAAGTAATATCTTACTAAAGGTAGAAAATTTTACCAGTGAGGAATGCCATTCATTTGAAAATATAAACTTCGAACTGTGCAATGGTGAGATATTGGGAATCGGAGGATTGGTTGGAGCTCAGAGAACAGAGCTGGTGGAGGCAGTCTTTGGGCTGAGACAGATTAGTTCTGGAAGATTAATTATGAACGGACATGAAATACATAATGGATGTTCAAAGGATGCTATTCATAATGGATTTGCGCTTTTGACGGAGGAGAGAAGGACAACTGGAATTATCCCGATGTTGTCGGTTTCTGATAATGCTTTAGCTGTTGCGTACAAAAAGTTAACCGGTAATACGATTGGTTATATTAATCAAAAGAAACTTGGAAACAAGGTTGAAGATGTATGTAAAGAACTGGATGTCAGAACCGCAGGTATGAATTCGCTGATTATGAATCTATCCGGAGGAAATCAGCAGAAGGTATTGATCGGAAGATGGCTTTTGGAGGATTCAGATATTTTGATTTTAGATGAACCAACAAGGGGTGTTGATGTCGGTGCCAAGTACGAGATCTATAAAATTATGCGAAGACTGGCCAAAGCCGGTAAAGCGATTATCATGGTCTCTTCTGAAATGCCTGAATTAATTGGAATGTCAGATCGGATTATAGTAATGTGTGAAGGCAGACTGTCAGGAATTCTGGATGCCGCTCAGGCAAGCCAGGAGCAGGTTATGAGATATGCAACCAGATTTACCAATAAAGCGAAGGAGGCACTCTGATGAAAACAGTAAAGATAAAACAGTTATTGATTGATAAAGCCCTGCTGATCGTATTATTTTTTATGATTATTGGAATCATCATCATAGAACCTTCATTTCTTCAGCTGCGGGTTTTGACAGATATCATGACACAATCTGCAGTGAAAATGATCTGTGCCCTTGGTCTGATGTTTCCGCTTTTGATAGGCGGAACAGATCTGGCAGGCGGCCGACAGGTTGGACTGGCAGCAGTCTTGGTTGCATCTTTATCACAGATGGGATCTTATTCTAATAAATTCTGGACGGGTCTTCCTGAACTGCCTATTATAGTCCCAATCGTGATAACAATTGCAGTCACTGCTGTGATTGGTGCAGTTAATGGATTTATGGTGGCGAAACTTAAGATGGCTCCATTTATTGCTACTTTCGGTATGTCTACCATTGTCTATGGAATTAACTGCCTGTACTTTGCAAAGAAGCCGAATAATTCTCAGCCAATTGGAGGTATTCGCGATGAGCTGAGATTTCTGAGCAGCTTTAAGCTGTTCGGTCATGTTAACTTGTTAGTGCTTATGGCTGTTACAGTAGTGATACTGGCCTGGTTTGTTCTGAATAAAACGGTATTCGGAAAGAATATTTACATTGTCGGTGGGAATCCAGAAGCGGCAAGAGTTTCAGGTATTAATGTACATAGTATTACAATCGCAGTATTTGTAATTGAAAGCTGTCTGGTTGGACTTGCAGGTATTATGGAAGTAGCCAGAACCGGTGGTGCGAATAGCTCTTATGGAACGGCATATGAATTTGATGCTATCTCTTCCTGTGTTGTTGGCGGTGTTTCCTTAAGCGGAGGGATTGGGAAGGTATCCGGTGCGGTAATTGGTGTTATTATTTTTACTTTTATCAGTTATGGATTGGCGTTCATCGGTGTGAATTCGAACTGGCAGCTGATCATAAAAGGAATCATTATTTGCAGTGCTGTCGCATTAGATATGAGAAAAAATGCATAGATGATAGGAAGAGCAGAGATATATGAGAGGAGATCTATATGAGACAGGTGACGATATCAGAAAAGCTTTCACTTTCTGCAATTGTACAGGGGTTTTGGAGGCTTGCTGATTGGAAATGGTCTGCAGATGAGCTTGTAGATTTTATGAATGCCTGTATTGAAAGAGGAATTACAACCTTTGATACGGCGGAGATATATGCAGATACTTTATGTGAATCATTGATGGGTGAAGCTTTTAAACGGGATCAATCTATCAGAAAAAGAATAGAGCTGGTTTCGAAAACAGGAATATTCAGGCAAGAAATAAATAATGGTCAATTTACTTATTACGATACAACATATGACAAGATTAAGACCTCTTGTAAAGAGAGTCTAAAACGACTGAATACAGATTACCTTGATTTATATCTGATTCACAGAGAAGATCCGTGTCTGAATCCCTGGGAAACAGCCCGGGCACTGAAAGATTTAAAGAAAGAGGGACTGATCAGAGAAGCCGGAGTTTCTAATTTTGATCCCTTTAAATTTGATGCTATGAATCAGGCGATGGATCATGAGCTTGTGACAAATCAGCTTGAATGGAATCCATTATGTTTTGAGCATTTTAATAGTGGCATGATTGATTACATGACCGTGAACAAAATCCATCCCATGATCTGGTCACCTCTTGCAGGAGGAAAGCTGTTTGATTCTAAAGATCTTATTTTCAGAAAAGTGATGAAAAAGATACAGGAGATTGCAGACAGGCATGATACAGAACCTGCCGCCATTGTATATGCATGGATTATATATCATCCGGTGGGAGCGCTGCCGATCTCTGGAAGTAATAAATTAAAAAGATTAGATTTGGCCATTCGTGGACTGGATATAAAATTGGACCACTATGAATGGTATGAGATTTATACGGCAAGCGGACAGCAGGTATTAAGGTAAACTTATAAAGGTGATTAAAGCACTTATTTTTGTGATGAAACAATATGGCTGCAAAAATGAGTGCTTTTTTTCACTATTTACTCCTATGTACAAATACGTTATAGTTAATATAACAGAAGCAAAGGTCTCCTTGGGAGACTCTTGTTTTTCCCTATAACTATGATAAAGGAGATCGCATTTCATGAAACAATCACTGGCAGTAAACAACATACGTTACCTGGTGACCTGCGACGCAGAGGATCGAGTGCTGGAACATGTAAACTTATATATCGAAGATGGTGTGATTAAAGATATTACAGATAAACCAGTGCAGGCAGATGAGGTGCTGGACGGTACCGGTATGTGTCTTTACCCGGGTCTGATCAATGCGCACCATCATCTGTATCAGATCTTTACGCGTAATCTGCCTCAGGTTCAAAACATGGAACTCTTTCCGTGGCTGGTATCACTATATGATTTATGGAAAAACATTGACGACAATGTGATTTATGAGACATCCCTTGTTGGCATGGGAGAGCTTGCGAAGAATGGATGCACGACCTGTTTTGATCATCATTATGTCTTTCCGGACGGACAGACGGATTTGATCGATACACAATTTCACGCTGCAGAGAAACTCGGGATTCGCATGCATGCATCCAGAGGCAGTATGTCATTAAGCAAAAAAGACGGTGGTCTTCCGCCTGACAGTGTGGTACAGGAGACAGATGATATTATCAGGGATTCTCAAAGACTTGTGGAAAAATTCCATGATCCCAATCCGTTTTCCATGAGACAGGTCGCCCTCGCACCTTGTTCTCCTTTCAGTGTGACACCTGATCTGATGAGAGAATCTGCAAAGCTTGCAAGAAGTCTGGGAGTCCGTCTACATACACATCTGGCGGAGACAAAGGATGAGGAGAAGTTTACATTAGAGACTTATGGAATGAGGCCGCTTGCCTACATGGAGAGCCTTGGGTGGACCGGTGAAGATGTCTGGTTTGCCCATGGGATTCATTTTAATGATGAGGAGATACAGCTTCTGGCTGATACCGGGACAGGGGTGGTACATTGTCCGATATCGAATATGAAATTGTCATCCGGAACAGCCAATATCTCAGAGATGTTAAAGCGTGGAGTCCATGTGGGGCTGGGTGTTGACGGAAGTGCAAGCAATGATGGATCCAATCTTCTGGAAGAAATGAGAGTCGGGTATCTTCTGCACAGATTAAATGATGGGAATCAGGCACCGTCCGGATACGATATGCTGAAACTGGCGACGACAGGCAGCGCCAGTGTTCTCGGCAGAAATGATATAGGATCCATTTCGAAGGGAAAAGCGGCAGATTTCTTTCTGGTGAATTCCAACAGACTGGAGCTCGTAGGGGCTATGGAAGATCCGAGGTCTGTCCTTGCTACAGTAGGTCTGAAAAGTCCGGTGGATACTACTGTGATTAATGGAAAGGTTGTTGTCAGACAGGGACAGCTGCAGACGATCGATGAAGAAAAAACACAGTACGAGGCCGAACAGTGTTTTCAGAAATTTATTGAGAAATAGGAGGTTTTACAATATGCGGATTTTAATGCTGGGTAACAGTTACACTTTTTATCATGATATGCCGGATATGCTCGCCGAACTCACCGGGGCGGAAGTTGTCGCGCACACAAGAGGCGGTGCCCATCTTGCGGAGCAGTTGAATCCTGAAACGAAGATGGGAGCGTCGACACTCGAATCACTGGAACATGAGAGATGGGACTTTGTAATTATGCAGGAGATGAGCAATGCCCCTGTGACATCAAAGGACAGTTTCATGAAGAGCGTATCTTGTCTGTGTGAGAAGATCCATTCTGCCGGAGCAGTTCCGATTCTTTATGCTACCTGGGCATATAAAGAGGACGGCGAGAAGATGGATTCCATGGATATAACATATGAGCAGATGTATCAAGGCATGTATTCAGCTTATCATGAGGCGGCCAAGAGCAATCAGGCGTTGATTGCAGATGTGGGAAAGAAATTCTATGAACTTTCCAAGAATCAGAACCTCTATGAGGAGGACGGATCCCATCCAAATGAAGACGGGTCTAGAATCGCCGCCAAACTGCTGTCAGAGCAGATCTTAACTGCTTCCGGTAAACAGAATAAATGAGATGAATGGAAAACTGGAAAATGAGGAAATTCAGGTTCTTATTCGGAGTTTTATGATGGAGCGATTTTTGGAACGAGTGCGGATGATGTTTCCTGGAATATGATAATGAATGCGGTTTTTAACTTATTCCAGGAGATTTTAATATAAACCGTGAGATGGAAAATATTAAAAACCAGGCAGTTGCCGATTCTCAAACAACTGCCTGATTTTTTACGTTCTTGTATTGTCTAAGTATCTGTTTCTATGCCATTTTCTCCAGAATGCTGTTCGCTACGGACAGCCCGTTGGCGGATGCCTGCTGAAGGCCGCGTGTTACGGATGCACCATCGCCGATGGCGCGGAGTCCCCTGACACTGGTCTCGAAGTCTTTGTTCACAACAACTTTGTTGGAGTAGAACTTGACTTCTATGCCGTAGAGTAAAGTTTCGTCACTGGCGATGCCGGGAGTTACTTTATCCAGAGCAAAGAGCATTTCTTTCAAATCGACCATAATACGATGCGGAAGTACTAGCGATAAATCACCCGGAACTGCATCTTTTAGGGTCGGAATCAGATTGTTTCGGCAGAGACGCTCCTCTGTGGTACGGCGTCCGCGCTGAAAATCTCCCAATGTCTGTACCAGGATCTTTCCGTCGCAGAGCATATTACTCAGCTGAGCGATATGCTTTCCATATTCGATCGGAGTCTTAAAAGGCTTCGTAAAGTTCTTGGATACCAGAAGAGCGAAGTTTGTATTGTTCGTCTTGTGTTCCTTGGATTTATAAGCATGGCCGTTGACAACGGCGAGCCCGTTTTCGTAGTATTCCGTCGCAACCTCCCCGGATGGATTGGTACAGAAAGTACGCACCTTATCGTCAAAGGTCGGTGTATAGTATACAAGCTTGGCTTCATACAGGTTTTTATTCAGGAATTCCATGACTTCATCGCGGACTTCCACGCGGATGCCGATATCTACGGTTCCCACCTGAGTATGTATGCCATGGTTATTACAGATATGGCTGAACCAGTCAGAACCCTCGCGTCCGATGGCAGAGATGATCTCCGGTGCACAGTACGTTTCGTCTTTATCTGTCACTACTGCCTTTGCTTCATTATCTTCAATGATAATGTCCTTCACCATCGTGTTAAATTTCATTTCAACGCCGGCAGCGAGAAGATGCTCCTGCAGACGAGTATAGATCTTATATCCTTCTTCTGTTCCCAGATGGCGGATTGGACATTCGATCAGCTTCAAATTGGCAGTGATGGCCTTGCGGCGTATTTCCCGAATCTCTTTTTGTTTGTCGATACCATAAACGTTGGTGTCGGCGCCGAACTTTAGATAGATATCATCCGATTGTTTTAAAAGATCCAGTGTCTGGTCATATCCCAGTATCTCTGGGAGATTTCCGCCTACATCCGGAGAAAGTGATAGTTTTCCATCTGAAAATGCACCTGCACCTGCGAACCCTGTGGTGATCGCGCATGGTTTACATCCCGCGCAGACACCTGTCAGGCGTTTGGGACAGTTACGTTTTTCGATGGGACGACCCTTTTCAACCATCAGAATCCTGAGATCCGGTTTCACGGCGATCAGTTTGTATGCACAGAAAATTCCGGAAGGGCCGGCTCCGATGATAATGACATCATAGCTTTTTGAAACATTTTTCATAGAACATTGCTCCTTTTTATCTGTAAATGATAATTAGTGGTTGAATGTTGCATGACCGACTGACATAAAGATACTAGTCTAGCCGATTTATTTTAACATAGATCAACAGAAAATGAAAGCGATAAATAAAAATCAACCTTGAAACAATGCGGAAAATAATCTGGAAATCCGAATATTTCCCCCTTTTGTTGTTTAAACAACAGCATCATGAATACTCCTGTGATATAGTGATTATAAGGGTTAAAAGGCATAATTTTGTGACCCGAACAATATGGGTAAATTCTACCAAAGGAGGCGTTTTATGGGATTTTGTGCAACGGAAAAACAGATGAACCAGTTTATAAATGCATTGAAGCCGCAGTATCAGATCTATGCTCCGAAAGTTTATTCCGGCGGGGGTAGATTCTCTGATACGGACTGTATCCGATATGGAATGATCGATGCTGCAGACGAGATTGTATTTGACCGTAAATCGGATTATTCCTTCAAGGAAGTATTGACACCGATTTCACAGACATTGTTTTATTTCACGGAAAAAGATGTGAAGGAGCCGGATCTTTCGCCGAAAGGAGCCGTGATTTTCCTCAGGAGCTGTGATCTGCAAGCAGTCAAAAGGCTGGATGATATGTATCTGAATAATGGGGAACCGGATTATTATTACAGGAAACTGCGTGAACATGTGAAATTCATTCTTATGGGATGTGATCATTCGTTTGAGAATTGTTTCTGTGTCAGCATGGGGACAAATCAGTCGGAAGATTATGATCTCAGTATTGATTTGGTCCATGATGAAAAGGAAAACGCTGTTTTCCAGATGGATTGCAAAGATAAGCAGTTTCACGGGATTCTCGAAGAGCTTGGGTGCCAGGCATGTGATGTTACCCCGGCTTATGTCACGGAAAATGAAGTGAAAGTTGATGTTCCCGAAGATTTGGATTTCCGGGTTGCGAAGAGCAGCATGTGGGATGAATATGACGGTCGCTGTATCAACTGTGGACGCTGTAACTATGCCTGTCCCACTTGTACCTGCTTTACGATGCAGGATCTCTTCTACAGTGAAAACGGAAGAGTCGGGGAACGCCGGAGGGTATCGGCATCGTGTATGGTAGACGGGTATTCTGATGTAGCCGGCGGTGGAAGTTACCGCCAGAAAAACGGACAGCGGATGCGCTTCAAGGTTCTCCACAAGGTTTTGGATCATAAAAAACGTTTTGGCCATCAGATGTGCGTTGGATGCGGACGCTGCGATGATATTTGTCCGGAGTACATATCATTTTCCAACTGTATTAATAAACTTGAAAACGGAATGAAGGAGGTAACAGCCGATGACAAAGAATGACTATCTGCCATTTCCTTCGCAGATTCTGGAAGTGATCAGACATACAAAACAGGAATATACCTTTCGGATGTCCTATACGGGAAATGTAAAGCCGGGGCAGTTTTTTGAAGTCTCTCTGCCGAAATTCGGGGAAGCACCGATCTCGGTCAGCGGCATTTCGGAAGATTCCATTGATCTTACCATACGAAAAGTTGGCAAAGTGACGAATGAGATCTTTGAGAATTATGCCGGCGATTATCTGTTCCTGCGTGGACCGTACGGAAACGGCTTCGATCTGAATGAGTATAAAGGCAGAGATCTGGTGATTATGGCAGGCGGGACCGGACTTTCACCGGTGAAAGGTGTGATTGATTACTTTGCCGATCATCCAAAGGAACGTGGCAGGATGACAGTGATCTGTGGATTCAAAACTCCGCAGGATATTCTGTTTCTTGAGGATATCGGCCGCTGGAAGAAGACGATGGATGTGATCCTGACGGTTGACTGCGCCGAGGAGGATACTGCCTGTCACGTCGGTCTGGTTACAGAGTTTATCTCAAAGATTGATCTCGAGGATCCCGAAAAAACAGCGGCTATCGTCGTAGGACCGCCGGCAATGATGCATTTTTCCACACAGGGGCTGCTGGGAATTGGAATTTCAGAGGAGAACCTCTGGGTATCCCAGGAGAGAAAGATGTGCTGCGGACTTGGGAAATGCGGGCACTGCAGGATAGGAGATACCTATGTCTGCCTTGACGGACCTGTTTTCAACTATAAATCGACGAAAGCCATGATAGACTAGGGGGGACTGCAAATGGATATTAACACAAAACAATTAAAGAAAAATGCATTCCGTGTGACGAAGGAGCGTGGTATCACAGCTTCCCGGATCCGGGTACCCGGCGGACATCTGGACGCGAAATATCTGGGAAAGATTCAAAAGATCGCTGAGACATACGGAAACGGGCAGGTACATATCACGAGCAGACAGGGATTTGAGATTCTTGGTATTCCGTTTGAAAAGATTCCGGAGGTAAATACAGCGTTACAAGAGCTGATTGACGGCCTTGATATCAACCAGGAAGATCCGGGCGAAGGATATCCTGCTTCCGGGACCCGCAATGTTACCGCCTGTGTCGGAAACAGAGTCTGCCCTTACGGATGCTATGACACAACAGTATTTGCAAAGAGAATAGAAAAAGCCATATTTCCAAATGATCTTCATTTTAAAATCGCACTGACCGGATGTCCCAATGACTGTGCAAAGGTGAGAATGCACGATTTCGGTATTATGGGTATGACACAGCCACAGTTCGATCCCGAGCGCTGCGTCAGCTGTGGTGCCTGTGTCAAGACATGCAGGCGAAAATCGGTTGAGGCATTAAAAACCGTAAACTACCGTCCCGTGCGGAATGAAGAAAAGTGCATCGGATGTGGGGAATGTGTCTTAAGCTGTCCGAATGCCGCCTGGACCAGAAGTGAAGAAAAATATTATCGCCTAACACTTTTTGGACGTTCCGGGAAGAAGAATCCCCGCATGGGTCAGGACTTCATCAAGTGGGCAGACGAGAAAAGTATCCTCAAAATTATCCTGAACACCTACGATTATGTGGAAAACTTCATCGACAGATCCGCTCCCGGTGGAAAAGAACACATCGGTTACATCGTTGACCGGACCGGATTCGAAGAATACAAGAAATGGGCCCTCAAGGATGTACACCTTCCTGATATCGCGGAAGTGTATACACCGGTTTACTGGAGCGGGGTGAAATACTAGAGACAAAAAAGGAAGGAAATTCATTTTTTGCCCGCTTGATTTTTTGAGAATGCATTGTATAATAAATATGGGAATGAAGTTCTCCCATGGGAATACCTAAACTGCCTGTAGGCTGATGACTTCTGTGTTGATCACGGAGTGGTCAGCTTTATTTTTGTGTAAAATAAACTTTGGAATGGAGAGTGCATATGAAAGAGAAAATAACAAGAGTTTTTCGAACTTACGGCGGACTGGTTCTGCTTGGCGCCGCCGGAATTCCGATCGGTGCAGTCGTGGGTGTGATTGAAACATTTTTTGGAAGGGGACTGCTTCTGGTTTCCCGGATTCGTGAACAGCATCCGTTATATTTTATCCCGTTTCTGGCTTTGGCCGGAATCTTTATCGCTTATTGTTATATGAAGTTCGGCGTTAAGAGCAGCAAAGGGATGAATCTTGTCTTCGAGGTTGGAAGAGGAGAGGAAAATATCATACCAAAGAGGCTGATTCCTTTCTCGATTCTGGGGACCTGGCTGTCAAACCTTTTCGGAGCCAGTACCGGAAGAGAAGGCGTTGCGATGCAGATTGGAGCAACATTTTCACATTGGGTCGGGAGGCGTCTTCCCTTTCGAGACGCATCTGAAATTTTCCTGGTCACTGGTCTTGCGGCCGGTTTTGCGGGACTGTTTCAGACACCGATTGCGGCGGTCGTGTTTGCCATGGGAATCATGACGGCAGGAGTTCTGGAATACGAAGCATTGATTCCGGCATTTACGGCATCCTATACGGCCTGTGAAGTTTCTAAGGCTCTTGGACTTAAGAATGCGGCATTCACCTTGAGCGTGGATCATACAATGAACGTCTCTGTTTTCTGGAAAATGATTCTTCTCGGCGTCATCTTTGGAATTGTAGGTGCAGCTTTTGCCTGGTGCCTGAAAATGACAAAACAGGTTATGGCAGATAAGATTAAGAATCCAATAATCCGTATAGCGGTTGTGGGTGTCGTGATCAGTATCTGTATGTTGATTTTGTATCAGGGACGTTACTCTGGTACGGGATCGAACCTGATTACAAACAGCTTTACACGAGGGAAGATCTATTCCTATGACTGGCTGTTCAAGTTTATTCTGACGGTTATATCTCTGGCCGCCGGTTTTCAGGGCGGTGAGGTCACCCCGCTTTTCGCGATCGGGTCAAGCCTCGGTGTGGTTCTTGCGGGAATCTTTCATATGCCGGTTGAACTGGTCGCGGCCATGGGTTATGTCAGCGTTTTTGCAGCCGGGACCAATACGTTTTTCGCGCCGGTGCTGATCGGCGCAGAAATATTCGGGTTTCAGTATCTGCCGCATTTCTTTGTCGTGTGCACGATCGCATATGCATTCAATCTGAATAAATCGATCTATACACTGCAGAGAATAAATTCTGGAGGAAAATAACCGCATAATAATTGGGTTCAGGACTGAATTTGGTTCTTGATTTTTCAGATGGGTATGTTACAATTGAGTTATCAAAGGTGGTACTAAGTTGTGCCCCTTGTCAGTGATTTACAGCGAAAATAGCCGCCTTAGAATTCCAACTCAGGGGCGGCTATTTTTTGTTATCTATCTCTATGATGAGACCTATGATTGAAACTATTAATAAGGAAAATTGAATTAAATTTTCATATGTAACATACATAGGTATTCCCCCCTTTCTCAAGGGGCCAGCCGTTCCCACAATGACAGCATAACATATAGCAATTCTATTTCCAATGAGGCCCTTTTCAGATTTGGTTTCATTGGTTTATCTAGAAAAAACATAGAGTTTTTTGTATTTCTATGGTATCATAAACCTATAAAACCTGACCGTACAGTATATAGCGGCCGGGGTCATTGAAAGGAGAGGTTTATTTATGAAAACTTTAGTTTTACTTCGTCACGGTGAGAGTGAATGGAATCTTGAGAATAAATTTACCGGATGGACAGACGTTGATCTTTCGCCGAAGGGGACCGAAGAGGCGAAGAATGCAGGGAAACTTTTAAAGGAAAAGGGCTATGATTTTGATATTGCCTATACTTCTTATCTGCAGCGTGCAATTCATACTCTGCAGCTGGCGTTAAAAGAGATGGGTCATGAAGATCTGCCGGTAGTGAAATCCTGGAAGCTGAATGAACGCCATTACGGAGCCCTTCAGGGGTTGAATAAATCAGAGACAGCTGAAAAGTTTGGTGAAGAGCAGGTTCACATCTGGAGGAGATCTTTTGACGTACAGCCGCCCAAACTGGAAGCGGATGATGACAGAAATCCTGCGTCACAGGAATTATACAAAGACGTTGACAAAGCTGATCTTCCACTCACAGAAAGCCTGAAAGATACGATTGCCCGTGTGATTCCTTATTATGAGACGGAGATACTTCCGAAGATGAATGAAGGAAAACGTGTGATCATTGCGGCACATGGCAATTCACTGCGCGCTCTTTTGATGTACTTTGAAGGTCTGACCGAAGAGGAGATTACAAAAGTAAACATTCCGACCGGTGTGCCGCTTGTTTATGAATTCGATGACCAGGGAAAGATGAGCAATAAGTTCTATCTCGGGGATGCCGCTGAAATCGAAGCGAAGATGAATGCCGTGGCGTCACAGGGAAAAGCCAAATAAGTGTAAATGTGAGATTAAATGAACACAAGGTTTATGCCAGCCAGGTGTGCTGTCATAAAAAGGGAGCTATCCTGCAGGATTCCGATAAATTTCAGGGATTCTACAGGGACGCTCCTTATTTTTATCATGAAAACTTCAGATGCTGTCTTTCCCGTACACTTCAATCTGTGTCAGTGCCGGGAAGGGGGAAGGGTTATCGGATGGAATCAGATCTTGGAGTTTCAGGCAGCTGATTTTCTTCTTTTCAAAATGGAACTCTTGTTCAGAAGCTGTTTTCTGCAGATCGATGTTCATTGAAGAATCATCTGAGAAAGTGATTTTTGCTCTTTTCCACCAGTTGTCGTGTGGAAAATCAGCACGCAGGCAGAGAGTGATGCAGTCGATCTCTACTTCTCTGCCAAAATCAAGTGTGAGAGCAGCCTTTGGATCGCGGTTGATTCCCCAGGATGCATAAGGCCATGTCCCGTGGGAAGTATTTGCTGTAATACCGTCAATTGCATTTTTGGCGGCGAAGACAGACTCGCCCCGAGTCTCCACATTTGCGGATGCGTGTGGATAACAGGAACTGTTTTCGTGAGAGTCATTGACATTAAAAGCAAGATTCCGGTAAGAAGCGATTTCGTAATCCTTTGCTTTTTTCAGATGAATCAGGTGCTTATTTCCGGAAAATGTCTTTGGCGAGAGATTGTTTCGCATTTCTCCGAAGGGGATATGATATTCATAATCTCCTTTCAGATAATTGAGTGACTCTCCCAGGGCGTCATCCAGCTGAATCCACAGGAAGTCAGATTCACCGGAGGTTTCGATCAAAATCTGATCGCCTTCATGATATTCAGCTGTATAGACGAGGCTGATCTCCTCCTCACCCCGCTCCAATGCCTGTGTGCAGCCGTTTTCGTTCATTACTTTAATGCAGTACATATGTAAAATCCTCCTTTTATTGGTCAGTCTGAGATTTTGTTCTCTTTTCGGTAAGCGGATGGTGCCAGATCGGTAATCCCGGTATCATAATATTCTATCATTCAGGAAAAGGGAAAGCAATGCCCGACGATCAGGAATATGGATTTCCAGCCCGAGAATCTAAATTCTATTTTATAAATAAACAATTCATGGTATGATACTAGGGTAGAAAGGTTATGCGTTTCATGCTTGCATGAAAAAGCATAACTTTG
>ENA-UOOI01002887-UOOI01002887.1-fermentation-metagenome-genome-assembly--contig:-NODE-2887-length-13882-cov-6.278947_pt1 | contig 13882 bp, 21 predicted proteins | sample MGYA00245779_ERZ724027 | MGnify/ENA primary metagenome ERZ724027 (study PRJEB28704, sample SAMN03018318) | fermentation metagenome | biome: anthropogenic terrestrial biome; feature: soil; material... | reverse complement strand
TCTACCGGTAACTGATGCATTTCCATTGAATGCCAAGGTTCCCACTCAACCAGCCCATAGCGTGCCGGCATAAAATCCAAGGAACGTACTTCTTTTCGAATGCGACCCACCTGCCCTGCAGCGGTCTCCGGAACAAGAAGTTCATTGGCGATATAGGAATAGATTTCTCTCAAATCGTCAAGTGCATTCTGAGAGTAGCTTACTGTAAAGTTTTCTGTCATATGCCAAATTCCTTTGCTAACGCCGCATCGACTTCATCGGCGGAATATACCTTTCCGGTTTTAATGGAATCAACACCTTTCTGAAGCTCAGCGTCGAGCTGTTCTCTGGTCATCGCACCAATAGCTAACGGCTTTGCAGAAGGAAGACGTAAGTCGAATGGAATGCCCTTAGTCAGTACAATCTGGCTATAAAGCATCTGGATTGCACTTGATGGAGAAATTCCAAGCTTTGACAGAATATCTTCCGCACTGTCCTTCAGATTTGTATCTATTCTCGCATATACAGCGGATGTGTTTGCCATAGTATCGCCTCCTTTTTTCTTATTATTATAATTGCAAACGCTTGTGATTGCAAGCAAATGCAATAACCATTTTATTACAAAACTATAAATTTTATGCGCCCAACGAGGCAGAAAGGATTATTTATGGGATTTTTATCAGGGCTATTTCATTCCAGAGATAAGCCAAAAGACAGTCTTTCCGGTCGCCTCTCCTTTTTTTGGATGCAGAAACCTGGATGAATGCAAAGAAAGCGATAGAATTGGGATTTGCGGATGACATACTACATGACAATAAGAAAGAAGCCATTGACGGATACTCATTCTCCATGCGGACGGTTGCCAATGCATTATGGAATAAAGCAAGGCAAGAGAAAGCAACGAATCCGCCACAAACAAAGGAACCCAAAATTAGTCTGGTTCAATAAACATTTTTCATAGGTCTGATTTTCTATAAAATTACTCAGAATACGCTTCGTCCATCCATATCTTTTTACCATCTGTATGTAGAATTCTCTTTGCAAATCATCTTTGCACTTTTCCATAATAATATTATTGCTCCAGCTAATTTCTCGCACCAGTGGTGCGAGTTTTTCAGATTCGTAATAACTAAGATAAAAATTTCGCATTCTCCAAAGATTTGCAGCCGAATATCCCTTTGCTCCTGGGAATTCTTTCTGTAGCTCCTTTGAAAGAATCTGTACAATAGATTTTCCCCAGCCTTTCTCTTGTTGCTGTCTGTAAATTTCTTCACCTATTTCCCAGTATAAGTTTATCGTTTCTGCATTCATTAATTTCAGAACCTGGTACTGCTTTTTATTGATTAACTCTTTGATTTCATCCACTAATGGCTGATATCCAATTATCTCGTCCAAATTGTTCCTCCATAACTAGCACCAGTGGTGCGAGAATTAACATTTACAACGTATTCTTTATGCCTTAGGTAAAGAATACATGACAAATACCTCCTAAACATGAATTACATTTATACCTTTATAAATCAATCTGCAACATAATCAGACTGATCTATAACCTTTTCAATATATAAAAACTTTAAATATATAAAAAACTTTAAATACTCTTAAGCATTAGCATAATCTTGCTGCCATATTTATGTCCCACACACTTTTCATTTATTATACACATTTCAACAAACCATTTCCATTATATTACTTTTTTGTAAGATTTAAATTTTCAACTTTCCTCGCTATACTATCAATAGGAAGCTGTCCTTCTTCATCCCCAAACTCTACATTTATGTTAATATGTGTGTCTGCTTTTTTGTGGGAGAGCGAATATAATCTCTTGCGGCAAGAATTATATCCTTGGGGGCATCGTTATCTGCCAGAGCCATCATTGCAAGGACATATCCTACATATAGTCCATCTAAATATCCCTCCTGATGAAAATTTGAAATCAAAAGATTATCCGACAAGCCATTATAGCCTTTTGCAACGAGACCTTCCTCAAAGAGATGTTCAGACCATAACGCAACTATTCTCTGCTCTGTCTCTGGACTATTGCGTAGTCGTTCAATTGTTTCTGGAAAGTCTTTTACTTTACCTTCGAGATAATCAAAAACAGCATCTATAACTATTTTTACTAATCCCTTTGCCCTGCTGTTGATGTCAACTTTAGCTTCATCAAGCACTCCATCACCAAAATGCACATTATTGTCCACAGGTTAACCTCCTTAAATTTTTCAAATTCTATAAACTGGATGTTTCATCATTCATCTTTTCCTGGCACTCACTGCATTCCCTGTCGTGAATGGAAATAATACCGCCACATTTTAAACAAGTATATTTTTCTTTCTGCTTTTCCATAAACGCTTCTAACCCATGTTTCCGGACAAACTCACTATTTCCCATAAGGCTTGCTTGGTATCTCTTGTTATAGCTTTTTTCAAGATTCTTTATCAGTTTACATGGATAGTCAAAACACTCGAAGCAATAGGACAATCCTTTGTCTTTGATGCAGTCTTTTATCTTGCATTTGCGGCAATGTGCCGGCTTTCCTTTATCGCTGTTCAGACAGCCGGCACATGGATTTTTATGATAACAATGCTTATAACACACCTTACAATTCATTCCGCAAGGGGCGAACATGATAGTATTAATATTTTCTGTTGGCATTTTCATAGATTATTACCCCTTCCGATTTCAAACTCCCAAACCAAACGGAATTTTATCGTTCTGACATATATTTTTGTATTTCATCAGAAGTCAGTTTTCGTATCTGCGTATTTTCATATTCTCTGTATTCTTCGACAGTGAAAACAGGCGCTATACTTTCACACGTTTTTCCTTTATTCTTTTTTAGATATAACTGCAAGTCCTCGCTGCCTGCAAAAATTTTGTATGAAAGTCTGCCATTTTCACTTTTTATCTCATAGATACCACACGGCTTTTTCATACTGTAATCAGCGGTACGCAAATATAATTTTGCAATTTCCAACGACTTAAAAGGGAAATTCCACCGCTGTAATCCACGCTTAGGGTCATGCTCTATACAAATACACCGCCCACAAGTTCCGCATATGTACTGTGTGTGATTTTCCAAACAATCAATCGGATTTAATAATGGAGTTATTCTATTTTCATCAACATAACATTCCATACACATATCGCATTCCCTCTCTTTACAATTCCGACTTGACTATTTCTGCCTGAATTTCATGTGTCTCAAATTATCTTTCAACAAAAAATCTCACTGTTTCCTTCAACTGATCACTAAATTCTTCGAGATCCTCATAACTAATTGCGCCTTCATTCAAAAGCGAAATAATATTATAAATCAGGTTCGACCGGCTCATTTCTACTCTAACACCTGCTTTCTTTCTATCTTCCTTTATTCTCTCCTCCAGGCTCCAAAATTTATCGGATGGATTCCCATCTTCACTTAGCAAGTGTATATATTCCTTATTGAGCCTGTCCATATAGGCTTCCTGCCAATCCGCTATCTTATTTCTAAAAAGCTTCCAGTCTTTTTCAGTAAATCCTCTTTCCTGCAAAATATCACCCCTCCTAATTAACCTTGAACTATTCGGAATTTCCGAACAGTTCAGATGAGCATTTATTCAAATTTTTCAAATAACTTATTTTTGCTGTTTTCCCTTTTGTTCCAGCAGCTTTATGCTTTCCAAATAGTCCTTTTCCACACTGCGAAGGATCTTTGCTTTATATTTTTTATACTCCGTCTGCGCCTTTTCCATAGCTTGCAAATGACTGATCATTCCATTTCCAATGAGAAGATTTTCACCTGTTGAAGTCAAAATCCCGTCAAGATGCTTTGCCCAATCTTCCATTGTCATAGGAATTTCCCGTTCCGCCTGTCTTTCCGCAAAATCAAGATATCCTGAAACAAGCTGCCCCATAGCCCTTAGCTCTTTTTCATCCAGATAATTCTTTGCGATTTTCGCTTCCCGCAGTGTTGGCTGCCCATATCCGAAACTGCACGCCACGCTGTGATTTTACACGATATCCGACAGAGATAACAACATCAAGATTGTAGAATCTTGTAATATTGCTTTGCTTTTTGCCTTCCATAGCACCGTGCTGACTGGTTGTTGCAAATTCTGCAACAACCACTTTTTCATCTAACTCTCCCTCAGTAAATATGTTTCTAATGTGGCGCGAGATAGTAGATTTGTCTCTTTGAAACAGTTCTGCCATCTGCTCTTGTGTAAGCCACACCGTTTCATCCTGCATATTGACATCTATTTTAGTCAAACCATCTTCGGTCTGATAAATCAACATTTCTCCATAATTATCCACTGCAGTGTTCTCCCTTCGGTTTTACTGGTCAAGATTTTCCGTATCTATCAAGTACAATCTTTCTGAATTTTTCTCCCCCATAAAAATACTCTGTTTTTCCATCTGTCTTCATCGTAAATAACCACTTGAAATTCACATCATGGTTAATCTCCATCGAATGTAATATGCCGCCACGAATAAACTCATAAAAACGATACCCATCATCAGCAAACCTGCTCTGTGTCGTATTAAGGGTGGCAATTGCACTCTTATCTGTAAGTTTCGCAAAGCAGGTCACAAAATTCCCTTCAAACATCTTTTTAAGCGCTTTTGTCATTTCCCTGTCATTTTTATATAGTTCGAGCAAATAGTGAGCCATCATGTCGCCAACATTTTCTAAGTCGGCCACTTTAATATCTATCAGAAACAGCGTGAACTTACTGGCAAAATTTACAACTTGAATGCACTTCCTTCTATCGAAATAAAATAGCTTTGCACCCCATTCCAGAAGTTTATCGCCACTTTCTTTTTCAATCACTGCTTGAGTAATCCTATTAATTGGAGGGGTTAATTCTACCGGAAGTTTTAATTTATATCGTTCAAATGTCCGTTTTGTAGCATAAATAATCATAGCACACCGCCTTAATCATTTCTCTTCACATAGGTTAGTTCAATGTCATACCCAAGAGCCTCCAGCATCTGTACAAAAGTCTTATTCACAACACCGTCTTGCTTTTTGATGATGCGATTGACATATGGACTTGTAGTTTTAATCTTCTCCGCAAGCTGTGCCTGAGTAATACCACTCTCTATACATTTCACCTTAACATCTAATTCTATATTATTTTTCAACATAAAAATCTCCTTGTCCGCACTGCTTTCAACGAATTACACAAATCAGATAATTTATTGTACCGTACTTCCATGACTTTTTCAATGAATTTCAGAAAATTAAGCACCCCGCTTTCCGGCAGAGTGCTTACCATCGCAATTCTAATTGATTATCCTCTAATCTCAATTTGAATACCCGACTTGAACAGGAAATCCAAATGATCATCATACACGGTGATTTTCTCAATCAGCTTCCGCACCAGCTGTTCATCATAGGCCGTGACCCACTTCGGCTGTGATTTCAAATATTCAATCATTTCCTGAATACGTTCCTTTCCCGCCTTGTAATTCACGTTAGCTACCATCGCTTCTTCTTGCTCCTTCTGCAGGGCATAAATCTTATCCACTACTTTGGAATAATCCTCCGATGCCACAGTCATTTTTACAAGAAGTGTCTGCTGCTTTTCTATTTGCTTCCTGATTCGTTCCAATTCCTCACTGTAGGCATTCCCAAGAACCTCGGAAATATTAGTTTCCAGAACCTTAATGGCTCTCTGCTTGCCGCCCAACACCTTGTTGATTGCTTCAAGCACCAAATTCTGAAGCTGTACCTCTGACAGTGTTCTTGCCTGACATTCTACTCCCGGAGCGTTCAACCTTGTAACGCACCTCCAAACAATCTGCTTTTTGCCGTGATTATTCCAATGAGTTCTACGGTACATATCACCGCAATGCCCGCAAAAGACAATGCTTGATAATGCATATTTGCTGCTGTAGAACGTGGTGTAAGGTCTACCAGTTGAGCAAGGTACTCCTGTGTCCAACCTTTCGCTTCCCGAGCCCTTTTTATCGCCATACCTATGGGCTTGAAATCAAGTTTTCTTTCGTCTTGGTACATTTTAATATCACCCTATATCATTTTACATTTCATGTGATGATATGAGAACGAAATAGAATTTGATATTAAGTAGTGTATAACTTCATATTGTTAAATTTTATAGGTTAAAATTGGTCAACAGAAATAAAAGCAAGTAATTCATAAAAAATGGTAAGTTAACTGAATATTCTTGTGAAACAGAGCCATGATTCCGAAAAAATGAGAGCCACCGTTCCGGCGGTACAGAGCCACCTTGATTTGGCTTAACTACTAGTTATAATTTGGCAGGGAATTTGTCAAGGCCTTGCCGCTACAGCGGTGCGAAGCAGCCTTTACAAATTTCATGGCGAATTATATCTTATTAGAAGCCAAAAAGGTTATGATTTTTACTGGCTCTCCTTCACCGGACGGCTGGCTCAAAAGTATACGGAATATTCAGTTAACTCCTTTACTATTTTACCTTATGTCATGTATTAACTTTCGTATATGGTAGCTATATTATGTATTCTACGCTTCATTTCTGCACGGATATGCAGCGGTTCTAAGCACTCGCATTTATCTCCAAAGCCGAAAAGAATATTGTAGTAGTAATCGTTCTCTTTGAAAGGAAAGTTGACAATGTAATGCTCATTGCCATCGGGAGAAAAATCTTCGTAAGAGCAAAAATCAAGAACCATGTCCATCACAGATTTATGAATACGGATTTTAATTTTTGTTTGAATCGTTTCCCAAATTTCTGCAAAGTCCAAAATTGGCTTTTGATAATCTCGTGGTGTAAAAGTTTCCTCTTGTATTTGTAGGTTTGACATACGAGATAGTCTGAATAGACGATAATCATTTCTTTTATTGCAATACCCTTGTAGATACCAATGACTACCTTTTAATACAAGCTGATACGGCTCGACTGTTCGTGCAGATTTATTTCCGTGGTGGGCTATATATTCAAAGGTCAGTAGCTTGTTTTCCTGCAAAGCTACTTTGATAATTTCTAAATATGATTGTATGTTGCTATTGCCCATCCACGGACTTAAGTCTATACATATCTGATTTACTTTTAATTCAATGTCTTTTGCTCTGTCAGCAGGAATAAAACTCTTGACTTTTGCAAGGGCGTTTACCAGTTCCTCACCTTGCATCATATTGGCAAAATTGGAAAGCCCCATCAAGATAGCGGAAAGGTCGGCAGTCGAAAAAACCTTTTTATCAACTTTGTATTTCTCCATGATTTCAAAACCGCCGCCTACACCAGATGTTGAACGAATAGGAATGCCCGCCATGTTGATGGTGTCTACATCACGGTAAATTGTGCGAGGCGAAACTTCAAACATATCTGCTAACTCCTGTGCACCAATACGTTCTTTATCAAGGAGTATCATAATAATACTAACAAGCCTGTCTACTTTCATTTGATTGCCGCCTTTCCTAATTTCTTTTGACTACTTTAGATTGTTGCCATAATGCTGTCAACAATTACATGATACAATAAAAAAGAAAACAAATCAAGCAACGCATCAGGAGGATAAAACTATGCAGAAAAAAGCATTAGTAATAATCGACATTCAAAATGATATTACAAAGAATTATAAGGAAATTATCGAAAATATCAACAAAGCAGTCGATTGGGCAGTCAATAATGATATTCATGTTGTTTATATTAGGCATGAAAATTTATCAGACGGCACAAGAACTTTTAAGCCCAATACACATGGAGCTGAATTAGTTTCAGACATGAAAATAGTATCAAATAATATCTTTACAAAATACAAAGGAAACGCATTAACCAGTGAGGAGTTCACAGGCTTTATTCATAATAATGAAATATGTGATTTTTACATAGCAGGAGCAGATGCTGTTGCTTGTGTTAAATCGACCTGTTACAACTTATGTAAGGCAAATTATGGCGTTGATGTCTTATCAGACTGTATTACCAGTTATGATAAAAAGAAAATTGACGAAATGCTGCGCTATTACGAAAACAAAGGCAGTAAAATCATTAGTTTAAGTGGCTTGTTGCCTAATTAACATCTTTGAAGCAAAATATTAATAATTATAAAAAACGAAAATGGAGGAAATTATGATTACAATTTATGTGTATATTCTTGATACTTTAGCCGACTGGGAACTCGGATATGTTATTTCGGAGCTGAATTCCACTCGCTTTTTCAAAAAAGATGCACAGAGTGTATCTCTAAAAACTGTCAGTTATTCAAAAAACCCAATCCGTACAATGGGCGGACTTACAATTATGCCGAATTAGATCGGAAGAGCACACGTCGAATTGCTTGATTGAGGAAATGGTTGTGAGTGAAACAAGTGTATTGCTGTTGCCGGGTGCAAATACTTGGAACGACCCAAGACATGGAGAAATTATCGAAAAAGCAGGTGAATTCCTTTCAGTAGGAGCCATGGTGGGTGCAATCTGCGGAGCCACCGCCGCACTTGCCAATGCTGGGATTTTAGATAATCGCCCGCACACCAGTAATGGGGCAGGATTTCTCGAAATGGTTTCTCCCAATTATAAAGGACAAAGCTTTTATATCGATAATTCATCTGTAGCAGACAACAACCTCATTACCGCACGTTCTACTGGTGGCTTGTTGTGGGCAAAGCAAATCCTTGAACATTTGGGCGTATTTCAATCAGACACACTGGAAACTTGGTATAACTATTTCAGTACCGGAGAACCTGAATATTTCTTCGCCCTCATGCAAACTTTGCCATCTATCGATGATAACTGATACACCTTTGTCATAAATAGAATGGAAACATAGGCACATGGAATGTCTAACAAATAATCTTGAAATTTGCTTGCTGCACAAACGGAAATAAAAAAACCGTTGTTGTGGCAGCAGAGTAGCTATGCCTTAAACAGAATAAAGTAGCCTAACGGCGGTTTTGAAGTAACAATCAAAGCCGCCGTTTTTCTTTTTCAAAAAGCAAAACAAGGTGGGTGTATTAAAGTCGCACTTTTTTTAAGGATACGGTGGTATCTAAGGAGGTATCGCTGTGTTTACTTGTGCTCAATCGCTTGGTAATTTATCAAAAAAAGCCCTGTTCCATTGTGGGACGATTATGGGCAGCTACACGAAAATATAAACTACATAACACGAAATAAACACACCCGTGCCCGATTGAGATTTTATGAATCTCAGTCGGGCATCTTTTCGTATACAGACCCTCGGTGCCGTTCACCTCCCACCGTCCTTTCAAATTCAACTCTTAACCCAAATTTGAAAGGATGGTACAACGATGAAAAAAACAAACTTAAAAGATTACTATGCACATATCAGCGTAGACACATATATTGATATTCCCGACGATATGTTCGACATCTTTGAAGAATATCGCAAGGCAGAACAAGCCTATCATAGCAGGATACACTACCACAAAGCCTACTACTCCCTTGACCGTGATGACGGAATTGAACATAGTGCCATGTTCGTTTCCCTCTCACCCGACGAGATTTACGAACGCAAGCTGACAAATGAACAGCTCCACGCTGCTATTGCTACATTGCCCGATAAGCAGGCAAAACGCATTTACGCTCATTACTTTTTGGGAATGAGCAAAGTGGCTATTGCCAAAGCTGAAGGAGTTAGCAAGGCAACCATAGGGCAATCCATCAAGGGTGCTTTAAAGAGTATCGAGCATTTTCTGAAAAAATATTATTAAGCACATTTACTTTGTGGCTCTTTTTCTAAAGGTATATGAGATGAAGTTTTTTCTCTCATATACCAAACAGCACAAATTGTTCTTTGACAAGTGAATATACGATATTTTGAGTACATTACTTATGTGAGCTGAAAGGCATAGCGACTTAACAGACATCGCCAAGACCGTGGTATGGGGAGGTGAATTGAATACCGCCCGAGCGATAAAATGGACTGTTAGCCCGAGTTTGGCAACCCGTCCGCAATGACCCCATAAGGGACAATGATACTTCAATCCGTTTCGCCCCCGATACGAGAGAAACAGGGGGAGTTCCTGCGGTATGCGTGGCTTTTGAAAGGACAAGCTACGGTATTGTGGGGCTATGATGCTGTGCTAACAGCAGCTCAAAATATCCCCCTTGTCGGGGTGCGTGGCAAATACGACAAATAAGCAAACATAAACGCACCGCATTTTTATTTAATGTGAACTTGCGGTGCGTTTAGTTTCATTCATACTAATAAAACGACAAACTTTTCATAAATAAAAAAATTGCTTATACTTTATGTAAGCAATGCACTTGGAGGTGATTGCGAATGGAAAATATCAAGGAAACATCTAACAATGCTCCCAAATCTCCTGCTCCCAAGCAAACATTTGAGAAAACAAAAGCATATCAAGATTTCATAAATGTACTTTCTCAAATCATTGAAAAACACGGTGCAGAGGTTTTAGGTGAAATAAACCGTGCGAACTGAAAAACGCATTTGTGCATTGATGTTTTCCAATAATATATTGGAGGTATGACTATGAATGAAAACCCTAATCCCCCAGCTAAGCTGGGTGTTGTCCGGCATTTTACCTGCCTTAAATATTTCTTTTTTCACGCAAATTAAAAGAAGGTACTGGATAAATTATTCTGATGCATTATGCGTCAGATTGTTTTATCCAGTACCTTCTTGTGTTATCATGACTATGTTCCTAATAAATAAAGCAGCAGAAATCTCTCCGTCCAAAGTTTGATTTCTGCCGCATGCCTACAAGCTCTGTGGTAAACCACAGCCTTGCTACATGCCTATGATAACCTTTATGACTGATTTTGGCAATCCCATTTCGCAGGATTCCTATGATAAAACAATAAACAATCTACAGTTCCACCAGATGACCTGCTCTTGTGGGCATTCAGGCACTCTTACTGTCCACGCTTATTATGACAGGGGGGTCAAATCAGGGGCGGGTGCTGTCCGTCTCCACATCTGCCGCGTAAAGTGCAGAAACTGCAATAAAACCCATGCGATTCTTCCGGCTTATATTGTTCCCTACTCCCAGGTAGCTCTGCCAGATCAGGCGGCTGTCATTTCCTGTTATGAGAACTCTGAAAGCTACTCTGACATCATGGAGAATACCCCTTCCATTGACGAAAACTGTATCCACTCCATTATTCGACGCTATGTCCTTCACTGGCTGCAGCGAGTTCTTTCTGTCGGTCTCTCCATTTCCACTTCACCTCTCTTCATAAGGCAATGCTTTTCACATTTCAGCCGCCAGTTCATGCAGATAAAAAGAACTCCAAATATCTTATTTCTAACACCCACATAACCTTACACGACATCCCTTATGGAACCGTCTATACTTAAAAAAACAAAGGAGGATTCCATTATGACCCAAGAACAAACCCACGAAATCGCATTAATGCGTTATTCCGTCATCGCTCCACTTATTTCAGGACTCCAGGAAAGCTTTCCATCCAATGAAGCTTTCTTTCGTGATGCCTCTGCCAGAGGTGTGGTGGCTCCAGATGGTACAACAAAGCATTATGCACCAGCCACTATTAAGAAATGGTATGACAAGTACAACAGGGATGGCTTCGATGCACTTATCCCTTCTTCCAGATCTGATCTCGGAAAACCAAGAAAACTCGATGATGAGCTTCAGGAACAGATCAGATATCTTAAGAACAACTATCCACGCATGTCTGCCGCAGCTATCTACCGTCAGCTTCGTGATAATGGCAGCATTCGTCCGGATGATCTGTCCGAATCTACTGTGAACAGATATCTGAATACTCTGGCTCTGGAGCTTAAGACAACTACCAATCCAGATATGCGACGCTATGAACGCCCTCACATCAATGAAGTCTGGTGCGGGGACAGCAGTGTCGGTCCTTATCTGAAAACAGAAGACGGTAAAAAACATAAGGTATATATCATTGCCCTCATTGATGATGCCAGCCGTTTTATCGTTGGCATCGATGTCTTCTTCAATGATAACTTCGTGAATCTGATGTCCGTCATGAAATCCGCTGTCTCCAAGTATGGACGTCCACAGCTTTTCAATTTCGATAATGGATCTGCCTATCGAAATAAACAGATGGAACTGCTTGCTGCCCGCCTGGGTTCGGTCATTCATTACGACCAGCCGTATACTCCAACTCAGAAGGCCAAGATAGAACGATGGTTTCGAACCATGAAGGATCAATGGATGGCTGCTCTTGATATCCGTGACTTTCATTCATTGGATGAACTTCGTGGAAATCTGCTTGCTTATGTGAATCGCTACAATCAGTCCATTCACTCATCTTTAAAAAGTAAAACTCCACAGGACAGATTTTTCTCGGAACCTGAACGTATCCGCCGTCTGTCCGATGAAGAGATTGAACACGATTTTCTTCTTGAGATTGAACGCCGTGTATCTGCAGACAGTGTCATTACTATTGCTCAGGTCGAGTATGAAGTGGACTGCCGCTTTGCAAAGCAACGCATCCGCCTGCGTTACTCACCAGATATGGAAGAAATCTTCATTGTAGAATCTGACGGAACGCTTACCCCGATCCGCCTCTTAAACAAACAGGAAAACGCTTTTGTTAAACGTGAAAAAATACATTTATGCCGAGGTGATGAATAATGGATTATATCGTACGTTATGGTCTGGAATTCAATCCATTTTTAAAGAATTCCAAAGAAGTACTGATTCAAACAGATGAATACAAAGAAACTCTTTTTCGTCTGGATTATCTGGCAAAAACAAGAGGCTTCGGACTGCTCACTGGAAGCCCCGGAAAAGGCAAGACAACAGCGGTAAGAAACTGGGCAGCCGGATTAAACCCTTCTCTTTATAAGGTGGTCTATTCCAGCCTATCCACACTGACTGCCAATGATTTTTACCGAAATCTTGTGGCTGAGTTTGGTGCACAGCCTGCTTTTCGCAAACCAGAAAACTTTCGCATCATACAGGATGAGATTACCCGTCTTGCAGTAGAAAAAAGGAAAACACCTGTCATTATCATTGATGAAGCGAATTACATAAACAATGCAATCCTGAATGATTTAAAAATCCTTTTTAACTTTGAAATGGATTCCAAAGACCGTGCAGCTGTTCTCCTTACCGGACTTCCCACCCTGACTTCTACACTAAAACTGGGGATTCATGAACCACTGCGTCAGAGAATCGTCATGAATTATGAACTCGGTGGTCTGTCCAAAGAAGAAGGACGGCAGTTTATCGCAGAAAAACTGAAAGGTGCCGGATGCAGTCAGCTGGTTTTTGAAGAGAATGCCATTGAAGCTATTTTGAATGCTGCTGATGGAACACCACGTATCATCAATAAACTTTGTAATACCAGTCTTCTGATTGGAGACAGTGCAAAATCAGACCTGATTACAACTGGTATCATTATGAAGGCTGTCAATGACAGTGAACTTTAAAGGAGGTCTTACATATGGAACTTGAATATACCTGTATTGGAACACCGGAAATGAAACCAATCCATTGGAACGGACATATCAAGCTGCTTCGAACAACGGATCCTTACGAAATGGAAGTCACTGCCAGACACAGCAGTTTTCACATCCTTTGTGGGCGACATAAATATGGTAGTTTTATCTGCATTCCAAACTGGAATATAGGAACAGAACTTGCCAGCCTCTCAGACAGCTTTTGGAATCAGGAACGACTCACTACGTATTATCCCGAACTTTCCCTTGTGGATGTCATCAGTATCGTGGATTCTCTTGCAGTACTAAACGAATATATTTCTTTTCAGGAAGAAGCGGGGTAACCTGCTTTTTCTACTGTTCCTCTAATGTGCATTGCTTGAATTCACGATCATTTAATGTGCAAAATCAGAAGCGAATAATTTGATTGATATATCTGTCAGACAGCTGATTCAAGACCATATAAACTGCATGGCGTTGGAGCTTCTAATTTGCTGGACAACAACTGGCAGAAACTCAGATCAAAGTCTTTTAAATACTTTGGATATGGAAATCCTGC
>ENA-UOOI01002886-UOOI01002886.1-fermentation-metagenome-genome-assembly--contig:-NODE-2886-length-13882-cov-60.885803_pt1 | contig 13882 bp, 14 predicted proteins | sample MGYA00245779_ERZ724027 | MGnify/ENA primary metagenome ERZ724027 (study PRJEB28704, sample SAMN03018318) | fermentation metagenome | biome: anthropogenic terrestrial biome; feature: soil... | reverse complement strand
GCGGCATGTTATAGATAACCTCACGGCATAGATCCGGGGAAACCCCCGACGAGGGTTTCCCCACGCAAGAACAGTCCACCGGACTGTTCTTGCTCCCCTTCCTGCGTTTTCCTTGTGTTTCAGGCCTTGGGGCGCCGCCCCAAACCCCGCAAGCTTTTGAAAAAGCTTGACCAAAACTTTAATGTTTCTATTCTTTCAGTTTTTTTCAATTCGATCTTTCGATAACTTAGATTGCCGCTTCGCGGCATGTTTCGGAGACTGCGATGAGCTTACAGGTTGTGAAAAGAGGATATGTCCCGAAGGACCAAACGGAATTCGGGGAGGCATGGAAAGCCCGGATGGATGCCGCCGCCAACGACGTCCGCTATCTTCTGGATCACGGCTATCCCGTTTCCCCGGCCGTCACCTTTATCGGGAACCACTATCTGCTGTCCGAGCGGCAGCGGATGGCCCTGACGCGCGGGCTCGCGAGCCGCGAGCGGCTTTGCGCCCGCCGGAAAAAGGAGCTTCAGAGCCTTTCCGGCACCGTATCGGTCGACGGCTTCAACACCGTCATCACGCTGGAGGTGGCGCTTTCCGGCTCGCTGCTCCTCGGCTGCGACGACGGGACGATCCGCGATCTGGCCGGGCTTCACGGGACTTACCGCATCGTGGACAAAACGGTCCGGGCCGTGGAGCTGATGCTCGGCGCGCTGGAGCGGAGCGGCGCCGACAGGGCCGTCGTCTTTCTCGACCGCCCCGTTTCCAACTCCGGCAGGCTCAAGGCGCTGATCGAAGAAAAGGGCTCGCACCGCCGCCTTGCCGTGGATGCCGAGCTGTTTTCCGATGTGGACCGGCAGCTTTCCGGCAGGCCGCAGGTCGTCACGAGCGACGGGGTCATTCTGAACCGATGCGGCGGGTGGTATAACCTGAACCGCAGGATCATCGAAGAGAGCATTCCGGAAGCATGGATCTATTCTTTTCATTAAAAAATAATTGAAATCATTGCGAGGCGATCAGTATGGAACTGCTGGATATCGTGGACGAAAACGGGACGCCGACCGGGCAGACGATCGGCCGCGGCGAGGCGCACCGACTTGGAATCCGCCACCGCACATCCCACGTCTGGCTGGCGAGGAAGCGCGGCGAAAAAATCCAGGTGCTGCTGCAGAAAAGAAGCCAAGACAAGGACTCCTACCCCGGCTGCTACGATATCTCCAGCGCGGGGCACATCCCCGCCGGGCAGGGATTTGTGGAATCCGCCCTGCGGGAGCTGAGGGAGGAGCTCGGGATAGAGGCAAAAGCGGAGGAACTGATCTGCTGCGGCCAACGCCGGTTTGAATTCCGGGATGTTTTTCACGGGAGAGAATTCCGGGATGCGCAGGTCAGCAACGTTTACCTGCTGTGGCGCGACATGGAGGCGTCGGGGTTCCGGATTCAGAAATCGGAGCTGGAATCCGTGATGTGGATGAATCTGGACCGGTGCTTTGAGATGGTCCGGACCGCCAAACTCCCGAACTGCATTTATATCGAGGAATTGGAGATGATCGCCTCCCGCCTTCGCGCAACGGAGAAAAACCCGGCGTGAAAAAGCCGCTCCCTGCTTTCCAGACCTTGGGGTGCTGCCCCAGCCCCCCATGCTTTTGAAAAAGCGTGACCTAAACTTTCGATTTTTTACAGTTTTTTGAAATTGATCTTCGATAAACCGTGACCCGCTCCACAGGATTTCGATTCTGTGGAGCGGGCCTTTCTCTTTCTCGCCGCGTTTTTAAAATCGGGCCGCGAACAGATTGAACGGGAAAATCCGCTTTTTTTATCCCCTTGCTACCTTTGCGGGATACCATTTTGCAAACCATGCCGTGAACGCACCCATCAGGGCTGGCACCGCGGAATTGAGCAGGCCGGTATAGCCGGAAACGGGGCTGTTCATCAGAAAATACGACCCAATCGCGACCAGCAGGAACAGCGCTCCCCACGCAGCGGTCAGGATCCGGTTGGTTTTGAGGAACAGCGGGTTGCCGAACGCCTTTTCGCCGCCGTAGCCGTTGCAGGAATAATATGCCGTCAACGGGATTTTCGCCGCGCAGGACGCCAGCCACAGCGCCCCGAACAGCAGGTAGGAAACGCAGATGACGGCCGTTTGATCGGCCCCCAAAAGCGCCGCCAGCCCGAATGCGGAAACCAGAACGCCGCCGACCCGGTCGTAAACGGTCAGCCGGAACCGGAGGCCGAGCAGCGGAAGAACAGAGCAGGCCGCGATCCGGCGGCGGCGCCCCAGACGGCGTTTACCGGCAGCAGCGCCCACAGGATGATCCACGGGAGCAGCAGGAGGCTCATGTTGGTTTTCGCCGCTCCGGTTGGAGCAGGGGTTTCCGCAGCGGGCTTCTGCGTGCCGAAATAGTCGTCCATTTTCAGCATGGTGTCGAAGCTGCCCAGAACCCGGTACTGTTTTTTCATCATGGCTTCGGCCCCGTTGATTTTTCCCTCCGAAATCCGCAGCCAAAGCTCAAAGGATGTTTCGATCCTGGTGGTATAAGGGGTAAAATCATCGGTCCGGACCGTGCACTTTTCCTTCCCCAGCAGGAGCTGATAGGTTTTGTCCAGGTCGGTAAAATACAGCTCGAGCACGACATCCCCCGAGTACCCCCGCGGGTTGTAAACGGCGGCCATCTGCCGCACAAAGCGGTAAGAGCGTTCCTCTTCGGGTTGGCTGTTCCGGGAAGGCTCCTGAATCTCCCAGCTTGCGTTCGCCATCTCGACAAACGTTTCCGGGGGATACAAAAGCTCATCCAGCTTTTTCTGCGTATCGCCGGAAAATTCGCCGCGCAGGGCGAACTCCTCCCCCGCCTTTCTGACCTGGGACAGATATTCGTCCACCCTTGCCGAAAGCTGCGGCACCCGGAGCAGTTCCCCCTCCGGACAGAGGATTTTGGCAAAGCGGCCTTTGCTCAGAATCTCGAACTGCCGCAGCAGGGCGTCGTAATTGTTCTTTCTGGAATAAAAGCCGCAGGTCGAGATCAGGACATGGCGCTGGTTCGACAGATCGTACCGCGCGGGGTGTCCGCTGGTCCCGTCCCCGTTTACCGTCATGAAAGGCAGGTTCGTGGGCAGCAGGCGGTCGAGGAAGGCCTTCATCTTGGAGGGCATGCCGAAATAATAGAGCGGAAAGCTCCAGACGACCACGTCGGCGCCGACGTATTTTTCGATCAGGCCCGCCATATCATCCGGGATGACGCACCGGCCGGGCGTTTTGGTCCAGCAGGCGAAACAGCCGCGGCAATGCTCGATCCGGGCCGCGTAAACGGGCACGATCTCGACGCGGCCGCCGTTCCCCGCGTTCAGCCCGTCCAAAAACGCGTTTGTCACTTTCAGGGTGTTGCTCCGCCCGCCTTTGGGGCTGCCGTTGAGCACCAGGATATTCATTTTGAGTCCTCCAGTGTTTTGATCGCCCGGTCCGTCCAATCCAGACACATTCTGATGTAGGAGATTCCAAAGGAAGCCGTAAGCCCCCAGTAAAGCGCCTTCTGATCCGTTTGGATGTTCCGGCGGTAACGTTCGATGCTGCCCCCGGTTTCCTTCAGGGCGGCAACGGCATCCTCGCATCTTTTTCTGTAATTTTTCAGCATTTCCACCGTTTCATCGACGCTTCGTTCGCCGGAGAAAAACAGCTTCATCAGAAATTCGCTCCGCACCCGGAACTCGCTGTCCGGGATGCTCTCTTTCAGCCAGCCCTGCAGCTCCGACCTGCCGGGGCCGGTAATAGAATACCTTCTTTTGTTCGGCCTGTCCGTCTGGACCACGATCTCGGACTTCAGCCACCCCAGCCGCTCCATCGCGTTGAGTTCCCGGTAAATCTGGCTCGTCTGCGCGTGCCAGAAAAAATCGAGGGAATCCCGGAACGCCCTGTCAAGCTCATACCCCGTCATCGGGCCGTAATTCAGCAGGCCCAGAAGGCCGTGCTTCAAAGACAAGTCATCGCCCCCCCAAATCCATATTACACAAATATGATATTCCATAAATGTAATAATAATATGAAGGGAAGGTTAAATTTTGATGGAAGCCAAAGAAAAAGCTTAGGCCTTGTTTGTAAATTAAAAATCGACGGATTTTCGAGGTAAAATTGTGGCCGGCAAGGAAAAAGCGCAGGAATCCTTTCCGGATTCCGAGCATTTTTGACGCAGGCAGGCGCGATTTCAGCCGAAACAGACAAGACTTTGGATTTTACAAACAAGGCTTAGATGAATCAAAGCATTGCACAAAATGTCCGAATACTTTCTGCGAGTAAAGTCCGATGCGGCTGTACGCCCGGACGGCCCCGCCGGGAGGGCGGAATCGTATCAAATAAAGGTATGGACAGGCGAAAAAGAGTGCGATATACTGAAAGGCAGAATCAAATGCAAAGAAGAAAAAGGGGGACTCGACATGGGCTGCATTCCGACCATGGAGCAGGCGCAGAAGCTGCTGGAAGAGTACAATCAGGATGAATTTCATTTGAAGCACGCAAAAATCGTTTCCGGCGTGATGGGGTATTTCGCGAAGGAATACGACGGCGAAAACGTGGAGTTCTGGAAGGTGGTGGGGCTTCTGCACGACCTGGATTTTGAGCGCTACCCGGAGCAGCACTGCGTCAAGAGCCAGGAGATCATGCGGGAGAAAGGGCTGGACGAGCGGATCATCCGCGCCACCGCCAGCCACGGCTATCAGATCCGCGTGGACATCAAGCCCGAGCATATCATGGAGAAGATCCTTTATGCGACGGACGAGCTGACCGGCCTGATCGGCGCGGTCGCCGCGATCCATCCTTCCAAAAGCGTGGCGGACCTTCAGCCGAAATCCGTCAAAAAGAAGTTCAGATCCCCGAGTTTTGCGGCGGGCTGCTCCCGCGATGTCATTCAAAGGGGAGCCGAAATGCTGGGATGGACGATGGACGAGCTGATCGGCCGCACGCTGGAAGCGATGAAAAGCCTGGTCGGCACGATGGAAATTTGAGCCTTGCTTGACCGGCCGGGAGCCTCGGGACGCAATTCGCGTACGGGGCTTTTTTATTTCAGCGCCCGCGGCCCCGTATTGCCGCTCACCCTTTAAAACGACGGATTTTCACTGACATCTCTTGATGCCTTTCAGAAGAGAACGTTCTTTTGGGCCCGGTTTTTATGCCGGTTCCCAAAAGGGCGTTCTTTTTTCCCCGCTCCCAGCGGAAAGCCGGCCCAGCCCGGGGAAACCCTCCGGAGCCCGAGCGGGCGCGTCCTGGCAGCTCCTTCCGCAAAGCCCGGAAAAATCCGGTTTTCCGGGCTTTGCGGCCCATTGGGATGGCCTCTTCCCCGCGCGGGATGGACGGGCCGGCATCCTCACCAATGTTCCCGCGCCGACATATAATATTTTTAACAGCGAACATTGCTGATCCCTGTAACTGAAAAGGAAGAGGTGAGCGTATTGGACGTTTTGATCGTAAAGGATATTGAAGAAAATTACCAGGCGGAAAACGGTGAAATCACCGCCCTGAAAAATATCTCATTCTCCATGAAAAAAGGCGAATTCATCAGTATTGTGGGTCCAAGCGGCTGCGGAAAATCCACGCTGCTTTCCATTATAGCGGGACTGCTCAGGCCGACTTCCGGCGAGGTTCTGGTCAACGGCGAAAAGGTGGACGGCGTCTCCCCGCACATCGGGTATATGCTTCAGAAGGATAACCTGCTCGCCTGGCGCAGCATCTACAAAAACGTGCTGTTCGGGCTGGAGATCCGCGGGCAGATGGAGCCGGAAAACATCGCGCGGGCGGAGCGCCTGCTGAAAACCTACGGGCTCTACGAATTCAGGGACAAATACCCCTATCAGCTTTCCGGCGGGATGCGTCAGCGCGTGGCCCTGATCCGCACCCTTGCGGTAAACCCCGATATCCTGCTGCTGGATGAGGCGTTTTCCGCGCTGGATTACCAAACCAGGCTGACCGTGACGGACGACGTTTACGGGATCCTGAAGCAGGAGCAGATCACCACACTGATGGTGACCCACGACATCCCGGAAAGCATCAGCATGGGCGACCGCGTCGTCATTTTAAGCCAGCGGCCGGCCACCATCAAGGAAATCCTGGAAATCGACTTCGAGGATGACGCACGCACCCCCCTTTCCTGCAGGAACAGCCCAAAGTTCAGCAAGTATTTCGAGCACATCTGGAAAGAACTGAAAAGCGATGAATAACCAGCCCGTCTCTCAAGAACGCATCAAATATCTGACGAAAAAAAAGAAAAGGAAGAAAATGGTTCTGGCCTGGCAGATCGGGATCCTGGTCTTTCTGACCGCCGCATGGGAGATCGCCGCGCGCGTGGGCCTGATCGACAGCTTTATTCTGAGCCAGCCCTCGCGCATCTGGAACACCTATGTCAACATGGCTCAGAACGACCTGCTCCTCCACATCGGCGTCACGGTCTATGAAACGCTGACCGGGTTCCTTCTGGGCGTGGTCACGGGCACCATCCTGGCCGTGATCCTGTGGTGGAGCGACTTCATCTCCAAGGTGAGCGAGCCGTATCTGGTGGTGCTGAACAGCCTGCCGAAAATCGCGCTCGGCCCCGTCATCATCATTCTGGTGGGCGCCGGCACCGAAGCGATCATCTTCATGGCGCTCGCCATTTCCCTGATCGTCACCGTGCTGGAAATGCTCAACGGCTTCCGAAGCACCGACAAGGAGTACATCCGCATGGCGGCGACCTTCGGAGCCACAAAGCGCCAGATCTTCACGAAGATCGTGTTCCCCTGCAACATTTCCACCCTGTTCAACTCCCTGAAAATCAATATCGGCCTCTCCCTGGTCGGCGTGATCGCCGGGGAGTTCCTGGTCTCCAAAGCCGGGCTCGGCTACCTGATCGTCTACGGCGGCCAGGTGTTCAAGCTGGACCTGGTGATGGCGAGCGTCATCATTCTTTCGGTTGTGGCGGCCCTGATGTACGAGGGCGTCGTGCTGCTTCAGAAGCTGGTCATGAGATGGTACGGACACTGAACCGGGGCCGGGCGGGAAGTCCGGCCCTGCAATTCCCGGGGGCGGGAGAAATCCCGCCCTTCTCAATTTCAGAAAGGAGCAATTCCATGCGTTTTCCAACAAAAATTGCAAGTGTATGCCTCTCCGCCGCCCTGGCACTCGCCCTCTTTACCGGCTGCCAGAAGACGGAAAAGAAACAGAAGGTCACCGTCTGCGAAGTGACCCATTCCATCTTCTACGCGCCGCAGTATGCCGCGATCCAGCTGGGATATTTCGCGGATGAGGGCCTTGAGCTCGAGCTTTCCAACGGACAGGGCGCCGACAAGGTGATGTCGGCGGTGCTTTCCAACAACATAGAAATCGGCTTCGCCGGCCCGGAAACCTCCGTTTATGTGTACAACGAGGGCAAAGAGGACTACACCCAGGTTTTCGCGCTCATGACCCAGCGCGACGGCTCGCTCTTGATGGGCCGCCAGCCCGACCCCGATTTCACGTGGGATAAACTGCGCGGAAAGACCATTCTGCCCGGCCGCAAGGGCGGAGTCCCCTATATGACGCTGGAGTATGTGCTGCGCAAAAACGGGCTGGACCCGGCGAAGGACACCGTGCTCGACAACAGCATCCAGTACGCGCTGATGACCGGCGCCTTTACCGGCGGCACCGGGGACTACGTCACCGTTTTCGAGCCGACGGCCTCGATGCTCGAGCAGGAAGGAAAGGCTTACATCGTCGCTTCCATCGGCGCGCAGAGCGGGGAGATCCCCTACACCGCCTATTTTGCGAAAAAGAGCTTCATCGAGAAGAACCCGGATCTGATCGAGCGCTTCACCCGCGCCATTTACCGCGGGCAGCAGTATGTGGCGAAGAACAGCGCCAAGGATATCGCAAAGGTGGTAAGCCCGCAGTTCCCCGACACCGACGAAAAGCTTCTGGAAAATTCGATCCAGCGGTACAAGGAGATCGACGCGTGGAGCAAGACCCCCGCTCTGAGCGCCGAAACGCTGAACCTTCTTCAGGAGGTCATGAAGCAGGCGGGCGAGCTGAGCAAAACGGCCCCGCATGACAAGATCGTGAACAATACGTTCGCCGAAAAAGTGGTATCCGAATCCAAATAAGCTGCTCCCGGAGCACCCGTATCTCCGAGCTTTACAAGGAAACTGTCACTCTAGAGTCCCCCGGCACAACCGGGAGGTTTCGCACGATAAGGAAGGAAGGCGCCCTCCCCATTTTCGGGGAAGGCGCCCTCCTTTTGTTTTGTTGAAAAGCGGCGAAAGGGGATTCGTCGATTATGATAAAAAAGTGGTTCTGTCTTTATGAAAATTAGATGATTTTTTAAGATTCAGCCAGATCTTTCCGAAAAGCAATTGACACTGGGAAAAGGATAGCATATAATATTGTTAAAGTATTAACAATCAAGAACGGGAGGCTGTCACAATGGAAAATACAAATGCGACCCCGATCAAAGAGGAAGGCACCTGCAGAAAAGAGATCGACACGCTCGTTTCCAATGCGCAGAAAGCCCTGACCCGATTTCTGACCTTCGACCAGGGAAAAGTCGACTCGATTGTTCACGCGATGGCCCTCGCCGGGCTGGACGCCCACATGTACCTCGCAAAGCTGGCGGTGGATGAGACCGGGCGCGGCGTTTACGAGGACAAAATCATCAAGAACATGTTCGCCACCGAATCCGTCTGGCATTCCATCAAAGGCGAAAAGACCGTGGGCATCGTGGATGAAAACGAGATGGAGGGCTATGTGGACGTGGCGGAGCCGGTCGGCGTGATCGCGGGCGTCACTCCCGTGACGAACCCGACCTCCACCACACTGTTCAAATCGCTGATCTCGGTCAAGACCAGGAACCCGATCATATTCGCGTTCCACCCCTCGGCGCAGAACTGTTCGGCGGAGGCCGCGCGCATCGTGCGGGATGCCGCGGTTCAGGCGGGGGCCCCGCAGCACTGCATCCAGTGGATCGAAGCCCCGTCGATCGAGGCCACATCCGCCCTGATGAACCACCCCGGCGTTTCGATGATTCTGGCCACGGGCGGCGCCGGCATGGTGAAAAGCGCCTATTCCGCCGGGAAGCCCGCCCTCGGCGTGGGGCCGGGCAACGTGCCGTGCTACATCGAAAAATCCGCCGATCTGGTGCGCGCCTGCACCGACCTGATGCTCTCAAAAACCTTCGACAACGGGATGATCTGCGCTTCGGAGCAGGCGGTGATCGTGGATGACGAGATTTCGGCGGAGTTCGAGCGCTTCATGAAGGAATACGGCTGCCGGTTCCTGAACGAGGACGAGATCGAAAAAGTCTCCGGCTTTGTCATCGATTCCGAAAAGGGAGCCGTGAACCCGGCGGTCGTGGGGCAGAGCGCCTTCTGGATCGCCGAGCATTCCGGCGTTTCCGTCCCGCAGGATACGAAGATCCTGTTGGCAAGGCTTGACGGCGTGGGGCCGGAATACCCCCTTTCCCGCGAAAAGCTCTCCCCCGTCCTCGCCTACTATGTGGTGAAAAGCCGGGAGGAAGGGTTCGCCGTGGCGAAGAAGATGCTGGAATTCGGCGGGCTCGGCCATTCCGCGGTGATCCATTCCCTTGACGAAGAGCTCTGCCGCCGCTACGGACGGGAGATGAAGGTCGGCCGAGTCATCGCGAACTCCCCGTCCTCGCAGGGGGCCATCGGCGACATCTACAACACCAACACCCCGTCGCTGACGCTCGGCTGCGGCTCTTACGGGCGCAACTCCACTTCCTCCAACGTCTCTTCGGTGAACCTCATCAACAAAAAGCGGCTGGTAAAAAGGAGGGTCAACATGCAGTGGTTCAAAGTGCCGCCCAAAATTTATTTTGAAAGGGACTCGATCCAGTACCTTTCCAAAATGCAGGATATCAGCCGCGCCTTCATCGTTACGGACCCCACCATGGTGGAGCTCGGCTATGTCGACAAGATCCTTTACTACCTGCGGCGACGCAGGCAGTACTGCCACAGCGCGATTTTCTCCGACGTGGAGCCGGACCCGGACCTGGAGACGATCCGCCGCGGCGTGGCGGCCATGAACGAGTTCTCCCCCGACGTCATCATCGCGCTGGGCGGCGGCTCCGCCATCGACGCCGCGAAAGGGATGTGGCTGTTTTACGAGCACCCGGAAACCTCTTTCGACGGGATCCGGCAGAAGTTCATGGACATCCGCAAGCGCGCCTACCACTTCCCCCGGCTGGGGAAAAAGGCAAAAATGGTCTGCATCCCCACGACTTCCGGGACGGGGTCGGAGATCACCGCCTTTTCCGTCATCACCGACCGGCGCAGCGGAAACATCAAGTACCCGCTGACCGACTACTCGCTGACCCCGGATGTCGCGATCATCGACCCGCAGTTCGTGCAGTCGCTCCCCAAAACGATCGTCGCCGACACCGGCATGGATGTGCTGACGCACGCGCTGGAAGCCTATGTTTCCAACATGGCCTCGGACTATACCGACGGCCTTGCGATGAAAGCGGCCGAGCTCGTGTTCCGCTACCTGCCTCTCTCCTATCGGACCGGCGACCCGGCGGCGCGGGAAAAGATGCACAACGCCTCCGCCATTGCGGGAATGGCGTTCACGAACGCGTTCCTCGGGCTGAACCACTCCATGGCGCACAAGCTGGGCGGGGAGTTCCACATCCCCCACGGGCGCGCGAACGCGGTGCTTCTCCCCTACGTCATCGCCTACAACGGCTCAAAGCCGGTGAAATTCGCCGCGTTCCCCAAATACGAGCGCTACATCGCCGACCGGAAGTACGCCGAGGTCGCCCGGCACCTGGGGCTGCCCGCGCAGACCCCCGGGGAAGGGGTTGAAAGCCTCGTGACCGCCGTGAAGGGGCTTCAGAAGGAGCTGAACATCCCCGTCTCCATCCGGGAATGCGGCGTGCCGGAGCCGGATTTCCTGTCCCGGCTGGATGCGCTCTGCGACCGCGCGCTGGAGGACCAGTGCACCACCGCGAACCCGCGCTATCCGCTGATCCGCGAGATCAGGCAGATCTATCTGGACGCCTATTACGGGCGCTGACCCCCGCTTTGTCCGAAATCCTCCCTTTCCGTCTTCCCCCGGCTTGAAAATCCGGGCCGAATCGTTTATGATAAAGGGGAATACATCCGGCCGCCGTATTTCCGGCGGCCGGACGCATCAGGAGGATTCAATGTCATGCAATACGAAGGAATTATTTTCAGGCCGCCGTCTGAGGCGGAAAGCCTGCTCGTTCAGGTGACCGTCGGCTGTTCCTGGAACAGATGCACGTTCTGCGATATGTACACGGATAAAAAATTCCGGGTGAGGAGCCTGGATGAAATCAAGGCCGACCTGCAGGAAGGGGCGCGCTGGCGCGACCGCATCCGCAGGATCTTTCTCTGCGACGGGGACGCGCTCGTCGTCAAGACCGCCGACCTCGTCGAAATCCTGAAAACCATCCGGCAGCTTTACCCGAATCTGGAGGGGGTGCGCGTCTACGCCTCCGCGAGGGATATCCTGCATAAGCCCGTCGAGGATTTGAAGCTGCTCCACCGGCTTGGGCTGGATATGGCGTATCTCGGCCTGGAATCGGGGAGCGACCGCATCCTGGCCCAGATCGACAAGGGGATCACGAAGGCCGAAATGATCGAGGCCGCCGCGGCGCTGAGGGAATCGGGCATCCGGCAGTCCGTCAGCATCATCGCCGGGCTCGGCGGCGAGGAGCTGTGGCGCGAGCACATGCTGGAAACGGCGGACGCCCTGAACCGGATGCAGCCCGAATTCGTTGGGATGCTCGTCCTGCACGCCGGTAACGATTCCCTGATGTACCAGCGGATTCTGGAAGGGAACTTCCGGCTTCCATCCGAACCGCAGGTTTTGAAGGAGATGAAGCTCCTGCTGGAAAACCTGAAGCTGAAAAACTGTTATTTCACCAGCGCGCACGCCTCGAATTACGTCCACGTGCGGGGGCTTCTCCCCCGGGACCGGGAAAAGCTGCTGCGCGACGTCGACCGGCTGATCGAACTTAATGGAAAAGGATGACACGGCCGGAATAAAAAGCAAGAGGGACGGAAGCCAAGGCTTCCGTCCCCTTGCTTTTTACGGTTCCAGATGATCCGCGTAAATCCGCATGGCCCGCTTCAGAAACCGGGACAGGCCCTCGCCGTATCGGTCGATGTTCCGGGTGAACCTTTCATCCGCGACATAAAGCTCCCCGAGCCCGGCGAACGCCCGGGGTGTGTAGCGGTATCCCAAACCGTTGAAAAACCGGTAAAGCTCCCCCACCTTCCGCTGCACCGGCGGGGACGCCGGGTCTTCGCCGCACAGCCCTGCAAGGCCGGAGAAAAGGGCGTCCATCCGGTCGGAAAGGCCCTTTCGCTGCTCCTCCGACAGGGACGACAGATAATTCCCGCCCGCGTCCACCGCGGCGTCGCCCCAGCGCCGGCGGGCCTCCTGCTCATAGGGATTCTTCCAGCCGAAACCGCCGAATTTTTCCTGCTCACTCATGGTGGTCTCTCCCTTCATGGATCGAATCGAGCGCTCGAGTGTTTCCAGCATGGTTTCGATCCGCTTTTTCTCAAACAGAAGGCAGTTTCTTTGAAGCTCGAACGCCTTTTCGCGGTCGAAAGAGCCGCTTTCCATCAGCTCCCGGATCTTTCCAAGCGGAAACCCGCACTCGCGGAAAAAGAGAATCTGCTGAAGCCGGTCGAGGTCCCCGCCGGAATAATCCCGGTATCCGTTTTCGCTGCGCCGCGGACACAGCAGGCCGATCTCATCGTAGTGATGGAGCGCGCGGACGCTGATTCCGGCAAGCTTTGCCGCCTCTTTGACATTCATTCAGATTTCCCCCTTCCTGCGCCGATTATAATCCATGACGCCGCGTCAAAGTCAACCCTTTTCGTGAAAAAAATTAAGCCTTGTTTCAAACAGCAAAAAAGTTACGGTCTATTGTGTCATCCGGCGCCAAAATATGCTTAGAATACAAAAAAGATTCACGCAATTATGGGAATGACCTCTTCCTTACCAAGGAAATTGCTATTATAACCTTCATTCTATCATTTTATTTTTCTCATTCAGTGCATTCAACGATAACTCACCGGCGAGCTTGAACAAGGCGTCTGCCATGACCTGTTCCGGCGGAATTCCACCGCCGTTTTCCCCGACTTTTTTATAAAACTGGTATAAATAATCATCAATCAGGATCATAACTTTTTTCAAGTGCTCGCACCCTCCCGCTTTTAATTCTGGACTAGTATTAGTCCCATTATATCATCCATTTCTTTTACAATCAAGACAAATTGAACTAATTTTGGTTCAGATTCGGAGGGCGTGACATGGGCGGTCAGAAGATCAAGCAGGATGAAATTCATATCGGACGGAACATCAGAGAAATAAGGCTCAAAAAGGGGATCGGCCAAACAGAGCTGGTACGCCGGCTCCAGCTTTCCAATATCGCGATGACGCGGGAGACCCTTGTAAAAATCGAGCGGGGAATCCAGCACATTTACGCGGCACAGCTCCGCGGGATACGCGACGCGCTCGGGACAACATACGACGAATTGCTGAAATAGAAGCGTTCGCTTGTTGCCCGTAGATTCATAGAAAATCCGGCAAGGCAAATGAGGTGAGTCATTTGTATTTTCAAAGGCTGCGGGATTTGAGAGAGAACAAAGGCCTGACACAAAAAGAGGTTGGAAATCTTCTGCACATCAGACAGAATGTGTATTCCTGCTATGAGCTGGGCATTCGGACGATTCCAGTGGAATACTTATTGGTTTTGGCCGACTTTTATCAGACTTCCATTGACTACATTTTGGGAAGAACCAATAACCCCAATCCCATCGGAAAGTGAAAGGCGGCATTTACAAGGCCTTAGCCGGATACGTTGAAATTGCACTGTCTGGCGACGCTGTCCGCCGTGACCGTGATATGCGCGAACCGGGTCTG
>ENA-UOOI01002885-UOOI01002885.1-fermentation-metagenome-genome-assembly--contig:-NODE-2885-length-13884-cov-6.994794_pt1 | contig 13884 bp, 9 predicted proteins | sample MGYA00245779_ERZ724027 | MGnify/ENA primary metagenome ERZ724027 (study PRJEB28704, sample SAMN03018318) | fermentation metagenome | biome: anthropogenic terrestrial biome; feature: soil; material... | reverse complement strand
TCCCAATGGCTTTTCTATACCTTCGCGAAATTGCGAACTTTATTGTACTCTATCCTCATGAGTTTAATGTCCTATATGTGTTTTACCAAATGTTAGTGAAAGAAAATAAGTCATCGCTGTATTTTTCCTTTTGTGTATACACGGGAATAAGTCCATGGTTAGAAGTTGAGTGAGCGAGATTGATGTCATTTTCAAAATAAAACGGAACGGTTGGATAGGCTGAATATCTTTGCCGATTACAATCAGAGGAATATGTCCATAGTGAATTTAATGAGTATTATCCGTGGCGGAAATATGTCTCTATGGCAAGGTTTAAATCTTACCGCATCCGTTGCCTCCGTACCCTGCCGTGGAATATAATTAAAGGAATACAACTTTAATTACCACACTGCAAGACCTTTTGGATCATTAGAAATTAATAAACCACATGGTGTGTAAATGCTGAATCCTCCTCTAAAACATGGGTGTTAATGACTTGGCTGCCAGCATACATTAAGTATTTGACTCCGCTTGCCACAGCCATCTCTTCGGCGGCTGCCTGCTTTGCCTTAACCACGGTATCGTCGATCTTGTTGTCTCCTTTGACCTCGATCAGCTGATAAGAACCGTCTACCATCTTCGCAAGGAAGTCAGGATAATACTGACGTATTCTGCCAGATTCGGGGTCGTAGTAGTGTATGGAGAGATCGCCTTGGTTGGATGTGAACATTCCCGTAAAATAGACCTCCTTGACCTTACCGCTCGTGATGTACTGCATAAAGCATTCCTTCTCCGGGATGGAGTCGAAACAGTAGGTGTCGGCGTGGAAGCTCTTATTAAGCTGCTCCGGCGTGAAGCCCGGATAACGGTTTGTAAGCACGAGGTCATCCTTGGCGGAAAACTCGTAGTAACCGGCATCCTTCGGCTCACGCAGCAATACCAGTTCCTTGTCCTCAGTCTTCAGTTCTGAGGTGATGTCAAAGAGCGCCTGAAACACAGCTGGGATGATATAGTCATCCAGGACAGCGTTATAGCGGTTGACCGCCTCAAGAACCGTGTCGATTCCATCCACGGATTCGCGGAGGATTCTCGCGGCAAGGATACACGAAATGTTCAGATAACGAGCAATTTCTCCCGCGAGGGAAAACTCGCTGAACTTCATGTTCTCCTGGAGATAGTCGATGTTCTTTTCCTTTACTGTGGTATCGCGGGCAAGGCTGTCACGCTCGTACATGATGCTGGCGTACTTGGAAAGGTCAGCATTCACCAGATTGAAGTCCACAGGCTCGGAGTATTCCTTTTCGTGCAGCGTGTACTCATGCCATACACGCTTGAGGGTAATCGTCCTCGGTGGCGGCAGAACACGCACCTGGTATTTGTGGCGGTCGGCATTGGACGGATTCTTGATGTCCTTGATCTCCATATTGAAGTTTTTATGAAGTTCATCGTCCAGGGTGTCGTAGTTTTCTTTGGACAGGAACACCGTAGCCGTCAGACGCTCGTCTGTGATTGCACGAAGGCAGCGCATCGTAGCTTGGAGTACGAATATCTTCGACTTCGGACTGCGGAAAAGCGCCACGCCAAACAGAGAGCGACAGTTCCACCCTTCCTTGCCTTTCTCAACGAGGATAATAAATTGCTTTTCGTTGCCTTCCGTACCAGGCATGTCAAGGTTGTTGAAATTCCTGATGTCATCGTTCTTTGTGTATTTCACATCGCCGACGTTCAGAAGAATCTTCGATGCCGGGATTCCAAGTTTAGCGAGTATCTTCTCAAGTGCGGGTTTTACCTCCGTGGCCGCTTCCTCCACGCCTGCTGCGTAGATGGCAAGTTTTGGATTCAGTCCTTCGTAGGTCTGACCACCGTACCTCTCCCAGAATGTGGTTATCACGGCGGTAAGAAATTCATCGCTCTTGACGTTCTCAAAACCAAGCGGGTCAGCATCCTTTAAGAAGCCGTTCCAGATGGATTCACGCAGACCATAGGCATAGATCACCTCCGGAAGAAGCTGATTCTTGACATACGGTGTGCCAGTGTAATTATAGCAAGCCACAATGGAGGTATTCGCTGCAAGCAAGTTGATGGTATCACGAAGGCTTGTCTTATTCGCTTTGCTCGATCTGATTTGCTTTTCGAGGTCTGCTCCGAAGAGGTGATGCGCCTCATCAACATACACGCCGAGTTGCGGAAGACGACAGAGCTTCTTGAAACGTTGGTTATCCATCAGCGTGGTATCATCCCAAGCATCATTATCATCTTCATCGCTACCTGTACCATAGACAGCGGAAAGCAAAGAACCAGAGCCGCTGAAAAGAGTCTCTGCTGCAGATGTTTCCTTACGCTTTTTCTTTACGATGATTTTCTGCGTGTTCGAGATGATGATATTAAAATCAGAATCATCGATCGTGTGCAAAATAGTTCCAGTTTCGTCTAGGAAGTGAAACTTTATATTTGAATCAAGCACACGGGCATACTCCGGTGGCACGACCTTCGTCTTATCAAAGGTCATGATTTCACGGAGCGACTGAAGGACGGTCTTGTCCGGCGCAAACACGAGGGCGTTGTGACAGAAGCGCTGATCCCTCGGATACTTCTTCGCAAGCAAAAACTCATAGAAGATGCAGGTGGCCATGAGGATGGTTTTGCCAAGTCCCATCGTGAGGGCATAGATGTAGTTCGGATAGTTCTCACGGTATTTCTTCATCTGCTTAAAGAGCGTGTCGGTCTGCTTTTCGCTCGGAGCATCAAAGAGACGAATCTGACCGCCTTTATCGATGGAATAGTATGATGCATCGGAGAAGCGGTCTCTCTTATGACGCCAGTCATCGAACATCTCATAGACCTGCTTGTTGTTCATGAATTCCTTCACAAAGACATACATCTCCAACGCCTCAAACTGCGGCTTACGCAAAAAGGCGTGGGGATTCTCTTCGTTATCGTTGTATGCGAGGAATTTTCTTGTAAGGTCATTATAACGGGAACGAATCTTTCCGCGGTTTGTGGAGTAGTAGTACCACAACTGCTGATTAAAGGCTAAGTCCGATTCGAAATTTACAGCCATTTAAATCACCTCCACTTCCAGCGACTCGGATAGCAGGTCTGTTATCTTGACTTTAATCGTGCCGGAACCATCCGGGATGTCGTAGATGCCCTTTACCATCTCGTTTTTGCCGGGGACATCGGTCACGGTCGGCTGCATGACTACGCCATCGTAGTTCCAATCAATCATGATGGAATCAACCAGCTGGCGCCAATCCTCCACGTACTCCTTCTGAAGAGAAAGTTTCTGCAACAAGTTCATCGGGTAGAAAGCGCGGATTACCAGCTTATCACCTTCACGGACGATTTCCGCCTCGGAGTCGCGCTTTAACTGAATATCCGCCTTATCACGGAGAATATCCACGATTTGGACATCAATCTTATAGTCGGAAAGTTCCTGTTCCAGCGCGCCTTTGAGGTCAGGCTCGTGTCCCATGCAGACGATGGTTATCCGCTCCACGGGTTGATTCGGATTCTCCTCCTTACGCTTCTCGTATGTCTTGTACGGAAGATTGGCAAGAAGCTCCTTTAAGTCAGCTTTGGTAGCGATGCGATTGACGGGCATGATTTTAACCATTCTGCCGTCCAGCTCGCCGTCCCAGACATCGCTCTGCGGGAACGGCTGGATTTCCAAGGCGGCAATCAGCAGGTCGCGAGCTTCCACAGGATTACGAAAGAAGTCATAGTTATTTACGTTGTAGACCTCAAAGCCCGTGTACTTCACGTCCTCCTCCAGAGACGAGGTATCCATGCCCTTTGCCTTAAAAAAGTCGATAACTTTACTACGGTCTTCAGCACTCAGTTCGGTATCTCCGCCTGCACTTGCCGCAGCGAGGTAAAGGGCGGATTCCTCCGCAACCGCCGAAAGCTGTGGCTTTACCATCTCGTAGGTCACAGGCTTATGAACGGGCTTCAGTTCTTCCGCTACGGATAGCAGTCGTTTGGTAGTGGTTTGGATAGCGCCGAGGTTGATATCCGCACCAATAAAGCGTCTGCCGAGCTTCATGGCTACAGCTTGTGTTGTGCCACTACCCATAAAGCAGTCAAAGACAATGTCTCCTGGATTGGTAGAAGCACGTATCAGTTTCATTAGTAATTCTTCTGGTTTTTGAGTCGGATAATCTGTTCTTGTTGATGATGCTTGATTTTCAATATCAACAAAGAAATAGTCACTCGCAGACTTTCCAGGACGTAGATAGTCTCTTACAACCCATTCTGGATGAGTTATTTCATATTCTGGACTTACATCCTTTGCACTCCGTATTGGGCTTCCTGTAATATTTCTTCCGCAGAGGCGGTATTTACCATGTTCGTCTTCAAGCTTATATTTTTTTATTGTTGATTCAGATAATGGTTCCATCACCATTTCATCATCCCAATTAAACACGGGCATCTGATCTTTTTTGTAAAATAGGATGTCGTCATGCGTTCTCTTCCAGGTAGATTTAATTGCACTACGCGTTGAATATGCCCAAACCAATGAATTGAGATGATTGTCAGCACCAAACACCTCATCCATTATTGCTCTAAGATAATGAACTTTGTGGTAATCACAGTGCAAATAAATTGCACCTTTATCAGAAAGCAATTCACGCATTATTATAAGTCTTTCATACATGAACTGTAGGTATTCATCGTTCGTCCAAATGTCTCCGTACTGCTTTTCCTCAAACGAAGAGCTGTCGCTCGTAGCTTTGCCGATGCCTTTAAGGTCAATTTTCTTTTTGTAATCAGCTTTACTATCAAATGGAGGGTCGATATAAATGAGGTCAATTTGCCCGCGGTACTCCTTCAGCAGGTGGCTCATGACCTGGAGATTATCTCCCCAGAAAATCTTGTTTATCCAACCGTTCTTCTCTTCGCCGTAAGATTCCCGTAGCTGTGCAGGATAATACTGCGTGGAACGGTAAGGACGCTTGCCCGTCCAGCGAAGTTCAGGGAAGCCCTTGATCGTGGGTCTCTGTTCAAATTCAAAAGTAAGCTGCTCATCCATTGTGGTTATCCTCCGTTTTATCGTTTCTTGCGTCATATCCGTATTTCGCGGCTATAGTTGTTATATCGGCAGCTCTGATAGGAACGAGCTGCTGTTCCTCATATAAATCCCTTCCAAGCAGCTTGTGAAGCACGATGTACTTATCTGTTTCAAGCAGATTCGGATTCTCGCTCAGAAAGCCATTTACACGTTTCAGCATTGCGGGGTCTGTCAGCTGTGACAGAGTAGAATCAATATCGATTTCTCCGGCTTCGTGTAGTTTCTTAAGGCTGCTCAACATACCAAGCCAGTGATACAGGACTTTTCGCTTTTCGGCATCAGCCTCTTCCTGCGTCATCTTGATTCCTGCTTTCGGCTGTTTTACCGCCGCATCTGTACTCGCCTTTGATTTCGCCAGGACAACATCGGCCTTCAGTTCCTTTGTGGTAAGTGCCTCTTTTGCCTGATGGTAGAACGGCACAATATGTTCATGCCATACATTCGGTAGTACCTCATAAAAGAATGTATCTACAGCCCGATCGATGGCGGGTTCGATGTTTTCCATCGCTATATCTCGGACGGTGTTCTTGAGATAGTCTTTAACAGGTGAGCTTTTTCTGGCGGGAGCGGCGGGCGGCACAGAGGTTCTTTGCTGAACTGTAGGTGCATCTTCCACATAGTGTTTAAGTTCCTTCAGAACCCGATGAGGCTTGCGATTCATGAGTCGACCGTACTCATCGATAAAAGCCTCATCATTTTTCCACTTCCTGAAAAGCTCGTCATCGGGAATGATGTATATGATGTTGTTTTTCCTTACTCGATGTTCAGCCATGTTATCACTCCCTCCCTCATTTATTCCTGCAGTAAAACCGAAAGTCACACGCACTGCATACCTTTGGGTCTTTGGCGCAGCGGTGGAAATCCTTCTTCATAATCTTATGTACCGTATCATCGAATACCGCTATTGTGCCTTCCACAGCGGACTTCGTGTACGGATATGTGATAGTTGGCACTCCACCGTCCTCGCCGGTATAGTAGAGATGCATTTTGCTGACCTTTCGTCCGGTGCGTTCCTCCACGAGGTGAGCGTAGATATGGAGCTGCCGTCGATATCGTTCAAGCTGTTCTTGATCCTTCACCATGTCCGGTTTTCTCTGAGATTTAAAATCTACAATCTCAACGGTATCTCCTTCGCCACGAATCAAGTCAACCTTTCCCTCAATAATATAATCCGGCTTGACCAGGGAAACATCAACCTCCGCTTGCTGTATTTGTGACCAGTCGCCGTGCTGCCTTTCCACATAGCGCAGCACCTGTTTCAGAGCTGCCTCGCGCTGAGGACCGGCGAGATATGTATGCTCGGTTTTTGTAAGCGACACATAGTTTGAGTCAAACCAGCGGCTCACATTCTCCTCGGTAATCGTCTGTTCCTCGTGGCGCAGGGCGGCACGGTGTACATCCTCTATCGTCTCATGCACGAGCGTACCAAAAAGCATAGCGTTCGCACGGACGGGCATGAATTCCAGTTCCTTATAAAATTTGTACTGCAGGGCGCAGGTTTCATAAACCGTGATATGTGATGTGAACGAGTAAGTATTCTTAATGTTCACATCCCTTATCGGTTTGAAATCAAACTCCCTTAAATCAAATTCAGGACTGTCCACAGATTGCAGTTCCCCGTAGATGTCTTTGAAATAGTTGCTGGGCGTTCTCTTGTCCTCGCAGCAGGTCAGGATCAGCAAATCCTGTGCGCGTGAGAAAGCAGTGTAGTAGAGACGCCAGAAGTCAAAGTATTTCGTGACCTCATATGGCTCGAACGTCGGACGCTTGAAGTACCGCTCCTCGATCTGCATCATCAGATCATTTGTGTTCTTTCTCGGTACATTCGCCAGGGAATCCACAAGGACAATCGGAAACTCCATGCCCTTGGATTGGTGGATAGTGAGGAAGGAAACGCAGCCGCTCGGAGCGTACTCCGAATCATCCTCATACTCGGTGATTCCACCATCATAGAGCAGACGGAGATACAGATTAAAGAGCATCTCGGTGTTCTGATCGATACGACGTTTGCCACGGTACTTACCAGCATCCAAGACGTCCACTCGGTGGAGGTATTCGAACTTGCCAATGATCTGCGTCAGCTTTGCAAGATTACGAGCCGGGCGGATATCGACTATGCCGACATCTATCTCTGTATCAAGAATCCCTGCGAAAGGCTGGAATTCAAACAGCTGATACATCAGCCCGCAATAGGCATAGTCCGTTGCGCCGGTCAGACCGACATGGTCTTTACCTCTACGCCGTATCCATTTCAGAAGTTCAACGTTCTCCGGCTTTGTGAGATACTCGTTTGCCGTCATGATGCAGTTTCGGTAATAGGTCAGATGTTCTGGCTGGAGGAAAGTGTAGTCACCGTTCTCCAAACCCTGTACATAGCGCGGGAACATGAGCATGAGACAGCCGATGGCAAGCCTTATCTCGTCACGCTGGAAGAACATATCCGAACGCGGTGAATATACATTTATGTGGTTCTCCTCCAGGAAACGGGCGAGAGCCGTAACTCGCGGATGCTTCACCGAATTAAACAGAAAAGCTATCTGATTATAGTCCATGAGTTTTCCGGAGGCTTTCAGGTCGTTTATGAAACGCAAGATTTTCTCGTGCCACTCGTCCGTATCTTCCACCCCTGCAAGTTTCACAACCGCCAAGCTGTGGAGCGTGGTTTTTTCATGCGGTTTGATTTTCTTATCGTAGCGGAAGTTCTCCCAGCGGAACTTGAACTTCGCACCGTCTGTGGTAGTCATCCACGCGTTGTAGAAGTCAACGATGTCACTGTTGGAGCGGTAGTTGATGATCAGCGGAATGATGTGGCATTCGCCGTCAGCGAACTTCTGCGGAAACTCCAGAATATTACGGATAGTCGCTCCACGGAAGCGGTATAAACCCTGGTCATCGTCACCGACCACGCAAATGTTCTTGCGGTCTCCTGCGAGGAGAAATACCAGCTGTTCCTGGATGAAGTTCGTGTCTTGGTATTCATCGACCATGATGTGCGTAACCTTGGAACGCATCTCTTCAAGGATGTCGGCGTGGTCACAGAGTAAGTGGTAGGCTTCGATCTGGATAGACGAGAAGTCCATCATATTGCCTTCCGTGAGAACATCACGGTATTCCTTGAGCATCTGTCCGAGCGCGGCAATCGAAACGTCAGTGTCAGACATCAGCTCTTCCGGCGTCACCAATTCCTCCGAGAGGTTATTCACATAGTTGCAGATGGCTTCCGACTGTTTCCATGCGCCGCCGTTCGGTAGGGCACTCTCTACCTCCGGGATATTCCTAAAACGGTAGATGTTCTGAAACACCATGTACTGTTGGTCAAAAGCATCCAAGAGACGGTAATTCCTACGGAGCCTCGTAAACTCAAGATTCTCCTTCAAAATACGAAGGCATAGCGAATGGAACGTGCCGATGTACATTTCGTTGATATTCGCCACGATGCCGCGGTCCGACAGTTCATTCGTAATTCTTGTAATCAGTTCCTTTGCGGCCTTCTCCGTAAAGGTAGCAATGAAGATACTTTCAGGCTTTACGCCGCATTCCTCTATGAGGTAAATCGCACGTTGGACAAGTGTGTAGGTCTTGCCCGTTCCCGGTCCCGCAGTAATTAGGACGGGACCTTCTGCGGTAGCTATCGCTTTTCGCTGTCCCTCGTTCGCGTTTCCAAAATCAAACATATCGGTGCCTACATCCTTTCCTGTGGCTGTTCCTCAGATGCAGGACTCTCCTCCGGCACGACTTCCATGATATCAGATATGTCGCACTGAAGGGCAGCACATATCTTCAATAGAACCGCCGTGCTGACATTCTCTCCGTGCGTGAGTTTCGCCACAGTGGAGGAACTGAGCTGCGCAGCCGTCCTCAAGTCTTGCTTCTTCATGTCTTTGTCTATAAGCAACTTCCATAATTTTTTATAGCTGATAACCATGCATTATGCTCCTCAAACTCGTAACCCTTTGTTTCCAGCAAGGGCTTGTCTCTTTCAAGCAACTCAACAATTACAAATTATTATAGCATATTCTATTTCCAAATTCAAGACTTAAGTGCGAGAACACGAATTTTTATTTTCTAAAATTGGGGGTCAAGTTGTAGGCGCAGATTTAATCGTGTTCAAGTGTGTTCAAATATTCTTTGATTCCTATTGACATTTGAGCCAAAATGGTGTAAACTAAAAGTTACAGTCCAACACTGTGACTGAGAAAGAGGAATCGATAGACCATGAAAGCCGAATTGATTGCTAATATTATCGCCGCACACTGCTCCGGGGACGAGAGTTCCTTTAAGACCGCTGTAGAAGCTCTGGCGGCTGACGAGGATAAGAAAGGAAACAGCCGCGTTTCCAGTATGATCCTCGATGCATATAAAGGAAAGAACATTACTCTTATGAAGAAGCCCGATGTCGGGCAGCCTGCCGGGGGTGGATTTGCCGTCCAGTCAGCAGGTAGCAGTTCATTCACTCCGAGGGATAAGGACAGCCTCTTGGAACTGTACGATATAGTTCACTCGGACATATCGCTCTCCGATGTTGTGCTGCCGGAAAATCAGCGAAAACTCCTCCTGCAGATTTTGGAGGAACGCCAGAACAACAGCAAACTGGCAAAGCACAATCTCCCTCCTGCGAACCGTCTGTTGCTCTGCGGACCTCCGGGCTGCGGAAAGACGATGACGGCACACGCTATCGCATACGAACTGAATCTGCCTATGGCATATGTGAGGATAGATGGTCTTGTATCCTCATACCTCGGACAGACCAGCGTGAATTTAAGGAAGATATTCTCAAGCGTGGGCAATCAGAACATTGTCCTGTTTTTGGACGAGTTCGATGCCATCGCCAAGAAACGCGATGATGGACACGAGATGGGTGAACTGAAGCGTGTCGTTACGGCACTGCTCCAGAACTTCGACAATATGCCGTCGAATGTATTTTTGATTGCTGCTACCAACCACGAGCATCTTCTCGACCCGGCTATTTGGCGGCGCTTCAACTATACCATAAACATCGGATACCCGGATGCCGGCCAGCGCAGCGAACTTATCCAGCGGTGGTTCAAGGAGTACACCGTTGAAACCAAGATCGATGTGCAGAAGCTGACCGACCTTACCGCTGACCGCAGCGTGGCGCAGATCAAGGAACTGGTTATCTCTGCCGCCAAGCGGTACGTGACCACGGATAAGCCAGTCACGATGGAGGACATGATAGAACTGCTGATTCAGCAGTTGACGAATAATTCAAACGGCGCGGGCGTGGTGGACGCAGCCGCAGAACTGAAAGCCAAGGGAGTCAGCGTTCGGACGCTTGCGAAAGCGATCGGGATGCCGCATAACACCTTAAGCTATCAGATTAATAAATTAACTCAAAACAAAGAGGTGGAAGAATAAGTATGGCAGATGATTTTCGACCTCATCTCCTTATCACGGAGCACGATGTAGAGCCTCATGAAAATATTAAGCAGGCGCGGAGCAAGGATCTGGGACTGGATCGGATGGAACACGGCACAAAGCTGTCCAGCGGTCTACAGGAAATTGTCTCCGCCTATACTCGTGTGCAAGAGACGGATTCTCTTCGAGATGAAGACATCCGTATGTTTGAGGTTGTCCTGCAAGAGGGCGAAAAGTTCTCAAATAAAACCCTTCGTGAGTTTTTGGAACAGGAAGGGATGACCATAGCCTCTGTCCGTGATTCACGCCATGCCATCGTATCTTCACCGAAAGCCAAATTTGACTCTCTTCAGCAGAGGGTTGGGAACTACCGTGACAATAAACGCAGCAATAAAAAGTTCCAGTACATAGACAGCTTCCATTTCCCAGATCCGATTGAGAAGCAAGCTCCTTCCATTAAGGAGATGCTTGAAAAGGAAGCCGCATTTCCTCTCGATGTTGAGATTATGGAACAGCTTTTACCAAAAGGAACTGATCCGCAGGTACAGGCTCGTGCTGAAGAACGACTTATTTCTCTTATTCAGCAGAATCAAGGAGTCATTCAGGCAAAGCCGTATAAACTGTCTGACGGTACTCCTATTGTTCGTGCAGAGATTCCGCTTGGAAAACTTGAGAAGATATCCGGGGATACTATCGTCAGCCATGTCACACCGACAGGTTTTTATGCTACATCTCCGATGTATGCGGTTCCTGCCCAGAAGCAGATGTCGCTGAATCCGAATGTCTCTATTGACGAACTTCCTATCGTGGCTGTTCTTGATACAGGAGTAGATTTTCCTGCGGAACTTGAACCGCTGATCGTTGAGCATTGGGTCCCGCCGGGAGCAGCCCCCGGCGATAAGAAGCATGGCACCAATGTTGCGAGTAAAGTGGTCTTTGAAAACCTCGGTGAGCAGCTTGCGTCCGGCGTTCTCACACCGAGAGCGAGGATTATTGACTGCAATATCCGTGGGCTTGATCCTGATTCAAAAAAGCCGGATCGTCCTGACCTCATTTGCAACAGCACTATGATTGCACGAATCAAAGAAGCTGTTTTGAGGTATAAGAACATTACAAAAATCTTCAACTTCTCATCGAGTGAAGAAAGTCCTATCCAGGGTGACGAAATAAGTATCCTCGGTTATGAATTGGATGTCCTTGCGGTTCAGTATGGTGTGAAATTTACCATTTCTGCTGGCAACCACTATCTGTATCGCAGCCAGGATTCCCTCGAAGGCATTCTCCAGGATGATGATAACCGAATAGCGGCGCCGGCGGATTCTATGCTGAACATAGCGGTTGGAGCAATTGTCGGAGCGGAACATAAGGAAGGTTTGAGCCGGCAGTATGACGTTGCGCCGTATTCAAGAATCGGTCCCGGATTCAGAGGCTTCCGAAAGCCAGACATTGTATCTTATGCGGGAACGATGACAAAGACTGACTTCGTTCCTCCCGATGACTACGCCATGATGATTGCAAGCGGTGGTCAATGGGCATTTGAAGCAGGCACGAGCTTCACGGCCCCCACAGTTGCCGGTGATCTTGCGGAGATATCGCAGTCTGTGCCAGATCAGGATATCCTTATGTCAGAAGCACTTCTCTATCATGGAGCCGAGATGCCGATTCGTGAAGTGACCAAGAAGAAAATAACGAGGGATGATAATGCTTTCTACGGTAATCTCTACGGCAGAGGCATCGCTAATCCGCTCGTCAGTATGTTCTCTACGGCGCATCGTGTGACGTTCCTTCATCGTGGCACGATGAATAAGAAATTCAAGCAACACGCCAAGTTTCTTATGCCGGGTGTCTGCGATACACAGTTTGATATGAGCAAGCATGATAAAAAGATAAGGGTGACCGTCACCTGTGTGACGCAGCCACCTGTTGATAGGACAAAAGGTGCGGAATACCTCGGAGCGTATGTAAATGCTTCTTTGCACTCGAGGAACGGCAATGACAAGTTGATTACAAATAATCCTTCCGAATCTGACGGTCGCAAGGATTGGGATACCTGTTTTCACTTCGAGCAGGAGTTCTCAAGTTTCCACGGTGGAGATTGGGAGGTGTGGCTTGAATTGCATACACGCTACGATGTGGAAGATGACCATGAAATCGACTATGCCCTTGCTATAACCATTGAAGATTTGACCAAATCATTGCAGCTTTATGATGCTATCGTGAATGAAGCCCAGAACCGTTTTCCGGCGGTTCAGCTGGTACGTCTTCCTGTTCGCACATAAAAAAAGAGAACGGGGTGTCCTCTTTACGAAGATGTCACCTCGTTATTCTTTAGTCCTTACGCTGACTTTTCAGGAAAGCGATATATTGATTGACCTGGTCTATCTCTTCCTGACTCAAGTCTTCTGCATCTTTGATGCCGGCTGCGACAGTGCCGCCGTCCGATTCGGCAGTAGGCTCATCAATATATCCAGCAGCCGCCATCAAGTCCTCGTAAGGCACACCGAGCGCGGAAGCAATGGAGCGAAGTACTTGTGGTGATGTCTGCTTTCGCAAACCGTCCTCAATACGCTTCACTTCGGTGTGGCTGATATCGGCAAGTTCTGCAAGCCGTCTTATTGACAGCCTTTTTTCTGTTCTTTTTTCCTTTATATAAGTTCCGAGTTCGTTCATAATACAGTCCCTCCTCGCTTGAACCTCTCTCATTATACCATAAGCGTAACCTAAAAGCAACACTGTTTTTGAAAAACGCTTGTGTTTTGTAACCTAAAGGTGTATACTATAGAAAACGAAACCTTAAAGTTCCAAGTCGTGGCCGGCCACAGGTAGTCGGTCTCTCTTTTGGACAAAGTGGAACCTTTAGGTTTCAGAAAGGAGCTTGTCGTGAAGCCGAATATCGAATACATAAGAAAAGAAATGGCTCGCCGAAAGTGGACGGGCAGTCAGCTTGCCATGAAGATGAGCATTTCCCGAATGGAAGTCAGCAGACTTCTGCGTGGTAAACGAGTAGGCGGCAAGAAGTGCATCGGCGGCCTCATCAAAGCATTCCCATTTGCCGACTTTAATGACCTATTTTTTTTAGATTAAGTGGAACTTATTGTTTCCATAGAAAGGAGTAACGATGGAGCAGGTAAAGAACCTCGATAACAAGAGAGTCTGCGACAAAAGCAAAGACGGCAAGGTCATTGTAATCCGCAAGAAGGACTGCATTACCTGGATTACCGCCAATGCAGACAGGACACTCAAGGTTACCCACGAGTATGTGAAATAAGCAATACCAAGCAATCAAATAGAAATCCGTGAGAGCGCCAGACGACAGTGCGGATACCTGAATCAAGGTATCGTTCTGCCGTTTTTCTTTTTATTAATGCTTAATCTGTCCTGAGCAAGACGTTAAACTGCTCACCGCCAGATACCGCATCACCTGATCACTGATGGCTCAACGGTATCCGGCGGCACAA
>ENA-UOOI01002883-UOOI01002883.1-fermentation-metagenome-genome-assembly--contig:-NODE-2883-length-13893-cov-3.783784_pt1 | contig 13893 bp, 8 predicted proteins | sample MGYA00245779_ERZ724027 | MGnify/ENA primary metagenome ERZ724027 (study PRJEB28704, sample SAMN03018318) | fermentation metagenome | biome: anthropogenic terrestrial biome; feature: soil; material... | reverse complement strand
GTCCTGTCTCCGCAACTATCGGACAAGGGCCGGCTTTCCTATCGAAAGCCGGCTTTTTTATATGGAGAGCCGGCTTTTTTGTGTCCAGGGTATAAGAATAGGGGGTCAATCCGGATTCATTTACTAACTATTCACCGGACACCCAAACCAGTTGAAATAAGCATTTGCCTTACTCCCTCCCCCATGAATCATCGAGAAGCATTTTACCTGCACGGCACACCAAAAAAGTGCCGGAACAACATACATGTTGCTCCGGCACTTTTCGTTTTCAGTCAAAAAATCTGTTTATTTCTTTTCGTTCGAGAACGAATACGGAAAATCGGACTTATTGATGCCGCGTGTTTTATTGGGTGTGGCAGACATAGAGAAGTCGATTTTGGCCCCGTTCATCAACTGATCGTGCGTAAAGAAGTTCTTGGTATACTTCTTTCCGTTTAACCTGATATCGGACACGTACCTCGTCTCACGACTGTTATCCGGCGCATTGATCTCAAAGGTATTCCCGTTTTCCAGATGAACGGTCATCTTGTTGAACAGCGGAGAACCGATCACATACTGGTCGCTACCCGGACAAACCGGATAGAACCCGAGTGCCGAAAAGACATACCAGGCCGAGGTCTGCCCGTTGTCCTCATCACCGCAGTAGCCGTCGGGATAAGGTGTATAGAGTTTATCCATCACCTTGCGCGCCCAGTATTGGGTTTTCCACGGTTCGCCCGCATAGTTGTAGAGATAGACCATATGCTGAATGGGCTGATTGCCATGGGCGTACTGTCCCATGTTCATCACCTGCATCTCACGGATCTCATGAATGACTCCCCCGTAATAGCTATCGTCGAACACGGGAGGCATCACAAATACAGAATCCAGCATGCCGGTAAAGGCCTGCTTGCCCCCCATCAGGTCGATCAATCCCTGCGGATCGTGGAAGACCGACCAGGTGTAGTGCCAGCTATTCCCTTCTGTAAAAGCATCTCCCCATTTTGTAGGGCTGAAAGGGGACTGGAAAGAACCGTCTTTATTGCGTCCGCGCATCAGTTTATATTCCGGCGAATAAAGGTTACGGTAGTTCTGGCTCCGTTTGGCGAACCGGTCGATTTCCTCCTGGGGACGATTCAACGCCTTGGCCAGTTTATAGATAGTCCAGTCGGCATAGGCATATTCCAGCGTACGTGCCGCATTTTCATGGATCTTTACATCATAGGGAACATAGCCTAATGTATTGTAATATTCATGGCCTAAACGTCCGGTGGAAGATACTTTGGGATGTACATTTTCGGTACCGTGCAGCATCGCCTGATAGAGTGTTTCAATATCATAGCCGCGCAACCCTTTCAGGTAGGCGTCAGCTACCACCGAAGCCGAATTGTTGCCGATCATGATACCGCGATGGCCGGGACTTGCCCACTCGGGTAGAAACCCGCTCTCCTTATAGGTATTGATCAACCCCTGCTGTATCTCTGTGTTCACCGATGGGTACATCAGGTTCAACAGCGGGAACAGCGCACGGAATGTATCCCAGAATCCGGTATCGGTGTACATATAGCCGGGAAGCACCTCGCCGTTGTAGGGGCTGTAATGGATGATATTTCCCGCCGCATCGATCTCGTAGAATTTACGGGGGAACAGCGTAGATCGGTAGAGGGTGGAATAGAGCGTACGTCTCTGATCAAGGTCGCCGCCCTCGATCTCTATTTTTCCGAGGACTTTATTCCAGGCGTCCCGCCCTTCCTGCTTCACCGTTTCAAAATCTTTTCCCGTCACCTCTTTCAGGTTTTGCCAGGCTTGCTCATAACTGATGAAAGAGGAAGCCACTTTCGCAATCACCTTTTCACCCCGCCGGACAGAGAAGCCTATAAAGGCTCCGGTATGGTTTGCTTCCGCCTTATTACCCTGCTGCCGGATCTCTCCATCTTCTACTACCTGTTTATATTGAAACGGCTTGTCGAACACGACTACAAAATAATTTCTGAAATTTTCCGGCACACCTCCGCTGTTGCGCGTGGTATAACCGATGATAGCATTCTTTTCGGGCAGGATCTCCACTGCCGATCCCCTGTCGAATGCATCTACCAGCACATAGGCCTTCTCCGTTTCAGGGAATGTAAAACGGAAGATGGCGGCCCGTTCGGTCGGTGTGATCTCCGTAGTGATATCATAATCGGCCAGATAAGCGCTATAATAATAAGGTTTTGCCACTTCGCCCTTGTGCGAATACCAACTGGCCCTTTTTTCCTGATCGAATTCCATCCTGTCCGTCATTGGAAAAATGGAGAATTGTCCGTAATCATTCATCCAGGGACTGGGCTGATGGGTCTGCTTGAATCCGTTCAGTTTGTAATCGGTATACGCATACTGCCAGCCATTGCCGATCTTGCGGGTCTGAGGCGTCCAGAAATTCATCCCCCAGGGGACTGCTATGGCCGGATAGGTATTCCCGTGCGACAGGGCAAACTCGGACATGGTTCCCATCAGGATGTTCACCTCATCGACCGGACTACTCTTCGATTGTGCTGCTACCCTCCCGGTATATATCACAGACAGCAGTAGGACGGCCGTAATAACAAATAGTTTTCTCATGTTTCCTTTTTTATCGGTTTTCTTTTTATATCGAGTTGACTAAATCCATTTTCCCTTTACCTTCCAGGTCTACGATCAGTTCACCAAACAGGGTATTTACCCAGGCAAACCAACTCCGGGTGAATTTAGCCGGATTGTCCTTATGGAACGACTCATGCATAAAGCCTGTATCTGCATCCGTATCGCGCAGCATTTGCAGGCAATGCAGGATCTCCTCGTCACTGTCGCTGGTTTGTGCACGCATAATGATACTCATCGGCCAGACCATATCATATCCGATATGCGGGCCTCCGATCCCCTCTCCCGCCGTTCCTTTGAAGAAATAGGGATTGTCTTTGCTCCACACCAGTTTCCGCGTATTCCGGTAGATCGGATCATTCTGTGCGATAGAATCCAGATAGGGCATTGCCAGTAAACTGGGTATATTGGCATCATCCATAAAATAGGTATTACCAAAGCCATCCACTTCAAAAGCATACACTTTTCCATATTTGGGATGCTCTACAATCGCATATTGCTGAAGCGCATTGTTCACCTCGTCGCCCAGCGCCTTGCTTTCGGCTGCCAGTGTGTCATCTCCGACAACTTTCCCGGCAATCTCAGCGATCTGCTTCAGTGAGGTGACGGCAAAAAAGTTGGACGGAACAAGAAACTGGAAGGTTGTGGCGTCGTCCGAGGGGCGGAACGTAGAGACGATCAATCCCACCGGATTGACCGGATTACCATATCCGTCGTTGTTCACTGTATCCAATTGGCGTTCCGTGACCCGTTGAAATTTATAAGGACCAAGACCCTCTTTGCGCTGCTGCTCTTTGAATGTTTTTATCACGAGTCCCATCGCCTTTTTCCAGTCGGCATCGAAAACGGAAGTGTCGCCCGTCGTCTTCCAGTAATTGTAAGCGAGCCTTACGGGGTAACAGAGCGAATCGATCTCCCACTTACGTTCATGCAACATCGGCTTCATTTCTGTGCGGTCGCTTAGCCAGTGCCCTTCCGGATTGGGTTCGGCATAGAAAGCATTGGCATAAGGATCGATCAGGATACATTGCGTTTGACGGTTAATCACCCCTGCAATCAGTTGCTTCAGTTTTGCATCTGACTTTGTAAGCGGCAGGTAAGGCCATACCTGTGCCGATGAATCGCGGAGCCACATGGCATCGATATCGCCGGTGATCACGAAAGTATCGGGCCTGCCGTTTTTCATACTGAAGTTTACCGTTGTATCCAGCGTATTGGGAAAACAGTTCTCAAACATCCATGCCAGTTTCGGGTCTTTTATTTTTGCTTTCACTCTTGTAATAGTCTGTTCTACAGCAACCGAAGTAAAATGCCGGGCACCCGTTGCGGGACGGTTGGAAACAAATTGTTTCTTCACGGCTGATCCTCTCGCCGATGAGGCAGCCCAGGCAGGATGAACGGCCAACGCGGTTAGTCCTACGGCGGTTTTTTTTATAAAATTTCTACGTGTTGTCATAATCATGAGAGTTATTATAATATTTTGGTTGGATTTGAAAATTCTAAACAAATACGAAAAACAACGAGTGGACTACACCGTTATTTCCTCCTAGAGGAACGATTTGAAAAACGGGGACTAAAATAGAAGTTCCTGCGAAGGTACGCAACTATTTTATCCCTATATTCACATTTGATTGTATTTATTAATATTTTGAAACATCTGCTTACCCATACGCATCAAAAAAGTCACTATCACGATTTCTTTCCCCGATTGATCCACCGGATTAAAGGGTGGAATTCTTTTAATAAAAAAATAAGGTTGTCCAAAATTCATATCGTTATTCGGACAACCTTATTTATAGTTGCATTATGACGTTATTAAGTCCTTACCATCCCGGATTTTGTACCAATCCCGGAGTTCGTCTTAATTCATCCGTCATGATGGGAAAGAGATAATGCCTTGGCGTTTCGAACACACGACCTTCCTGAATTTCAAACCGTTGCATTTTATATTTTTTACCATTCACTTCTATTTCCCCATTTTCATCTTCCACGGGTCTCATTCCATGAGACCAACGTTGCGTTTTGGGATAGGGCCAGCTATCTGCATTTACATAAGCATTTTCAAGAGCGATTTCTGTCGGATCATCAGGCTCCAGATATAACCGGGCGTGCCATATACGATGATTCTCATAGAACAATTCCACACGACGTTCCCTTTGTATATACTCGTTCATCAACTCTTTATCCGTTTCTGCCTCCGGCGGAATGGGAGCCATAAAAGAACGTGCGCGTATTTCATTCAGTATAGTATAGATCTCTTCATTGGGGCCGGTCGTCTCATTTACAGCTTCGCAATAGATATACATTATCTCGGGAAGACGCCAAATAGCGGGACCGTTGATTATATGGGATCCGTCCCCCCTGGTCCATCCGTCCTTGTAAAATTTACGTAAATAATAACCTGTGTGGGATGCGTTGCCAAGATAGCTTCCGCTTACAGCATCGTTTCCTTCAGCGGTATTTAACGTTGTGCTCCGATAAACAGAACCATGGTAACGGATATCCCGGTAAAAACGGGGATCCCGCCGGACGCTTTCATACGGATTCCCATCATCATATCCGTCTGAGGCGGCCCTGTCGGCATATATAGGATACCCATACCCATCCGGAGCAATATACTCATACTCATCCACTTGTTGCTGAAGGGGCCGCTGTCTCGCATGTCCTCCCTGCGACGGGGGCAACACATCTCCCGACCAGCCGGTATCCTTGTCCCTTGTTACAAACCAAACCCATTCGCTCTGGATTGCATCCATATCAAAGAACATATTCCATAAACGCCGATGGACTTTACTCTCGCTTGTATTATTGTTGTTGAGGTCCCCGAAATCGGTTCCATCATATTTCGCATACAAAGAATAACGCAATCCCCCGCTGTTATCTTTGGCCTCCATCACCGCTTTTGCTGCCGTTTTAGCAGCTTCCCATCTACTTGGATCATATCCGTATTCATCTTTGTATAACCGTGTATCGTTCGGGAAATTCCCGCCGTTATACATAGGTGTGGCGGCAATCCATCTTGCCATGGCTTTCAATCCGAGACAGGCTCCCTGATCTACACGACCGAAATCCTGTCCTCCGTTAAAGGCTGCAACCCTGGCATATGCCTCATCGGCATCGGCGCAAATACGTTCCACTATTTCATGTGCCGATAATTGGGTGAATGACATATCACCATCAGGATTGACTACATAATCAACATAGGGAACTTCGCCATAAGCACGTAACAACAAAAAGTGGAGGTACCCACGCAGAAAATACGTTTCCCCGACCCTCTTTACAATATCCCCTTCCCGTCCCATTTGCGGATTATCAGGCGTGTTGTATTTTTCCACGCCTTCCAGTATGATATTTGCTTTCCGGATCTTAGTATACAGATCCCACCAATATTGACCTACACTGCTGCGATCAGGCATTCCCTGAGAGGGACCGTAATTACCTATATGAAACTGATGCGGGATAGCGGCTTCGTGGCTACTGGCACTGCATTCATCTGTAATAGCAGCAGTACCGAAGTGATTGAAATATATGAGCGGTTTATTGGCTGATTTAGCTCCTTCATACAAATCTGTAACCAACTGATTTACGTAATCAAAACGGGTGAATACCTCCTGTTCGTTTACTTTATCGTCCGGCATTCTGTCTAAATAATCATCACATCCCGTGAATAGAAGAGACATAGATGCTATTAATCCGGCAAATAACTTTATCTTGTTCATTGTTTTTATCTGTATTAATAAGTTATATCTATTCCAAAATTGAAGATACGTTGTACGGGATACCAGGAACCGTCGCCGCTCCTTGTTTCGGGATCAACGTCAACCTCTTTGAGATTATCCAATGTAAACAGATTCATTCCCTGTACATAGACTCTTACATTTTGTAATCCGGCGAATCTGATCGCTTTTCCCGGCAAAGAGTATCCGATTTCAAAATTTTTCAATCGCAGGTACGATGCATCATATAAGAACAAACTACTTTGTCCGTTCTTATTGTTATTATTGGCTCCGATAGTAAGACGCGGATAAGTAGCGGTATCCTTCGTCCCTTCCGTCCACCGGTTAAGATGCATGGGTTTTACTTTACCCGTCTGATCTTGCTCATACGCCGGAAAATCCCATACTGCCGCACCGTTCAAAAGCACACTGCTGTTCGTCGCACCCTGGAACAAAACGCTCAAATCCAACCCTTTGTATTGTATTCCCAAAGGGACTCCGAATTGTATTTCCGGAGTTCTTGGGTATCCCATATTCATGCGGTCTCCTTCATCATCGATTCTGTCGTCACCGTTCAGATCCTTATAGACGACATCCCCGGGATAGAGGTTGCCCCACGGTTGAAATCCGTTACCGCTGTTCATGGCATTCAGACGATCGGCATCCTCCTGATCATAGACAAAACGGTCGAATACATATACAAAATGTTCATCAATACGTTTACCGGTATTTCTCCGGTATTCCTCATCATAAGGGATTTCATTCATGAACTTTATTTTGTTGCGCGCAAAAGTGAAATTCGGTCTGATATAGTATCTTATATCTCTTCCTATACGTCCGTTCCATCCTATTTCAAAATCAATACCACGGTTCTCTACAATCCCTGAGTTGATAAAGGGAGCATCTTTTCCTACAATATCGGGAAATCCCAGTTTATCCCCTCCGCTTAAGCTGGTGATGATATCATAGCGATACTCATCGAAATAATCAACGGAAAAATTCAATCGCTGCCTGAAGAGTGAAGCATCGATACCGATATTCAGTTTCCGGGCCTTCTCCCAGGTAAGATTCGGATTGGCAAAATTACCTTCCCGTAACCCGCTGAGTCCGCTTCCAAACTCGTTTATACCAAAACTGTATCCGCTACCGCCTACGTAAAATTGCAGATAAGCAAAGCGATCGTCATTGGAATCCGATATTTTATCGCTTCCCACTAATCCGTACGATCCTCTGAGTTTAAGATTGTCCAGCCAGTTTTTCGTGCCGTCCATAAACGATTCTTCAGAAACTACCCATCCTACTGAACCGGCAGGGAACGTTCCGTATCGTTTACCGGGAGCGAAATTCTCTGATCCGTTATATCCGATATTGAATTCTGCCAGGTATTTATTCTCAAAAGCATAGGTCATCCTTCCCGTTATACCTTGATAACGGTATTCCACCCTGTTGTCGTAACTGCGTGTGGAGCGGTTAAATAAAACCAGGCCCGACACATCATGTTGTCCTCCGAACTGACGCAGGTATTCCAGCTTTAACTGATAATAGGTCTTACTCTGCGCAGCGTTATGGCTTAAACTGTTCCCTATTGTCTCATCGGTATCATACCAGGGATTACCCAATATATATCGGCCTTCATAAGAGGGATTATTCATATAGAACGCACCGTTATTTCCTTCCGCCGGCTGAAAGGTGGCATACCGGCCATAATTCGCGTAACCGTCTGCACGCGTTTCAAGCACCCTTCTTATCCAACGTCCTTCTTCGGCATCATAAGAAAATATACCTTCTATTTTTAAGCCTTCGGTAATAAAATCCAGCTTATGTCCTAATGCAAAAGAACCGTTCAAAAAAGTTTTCTTTTCATTTAAATAACCGGTACGCGATAATTCACCCAATATATTGTAACGATGTAAAAAATCACCATACAACAAACCATAGGGATTATTCAACACATAGGTCTCATTTTCCGGATTTTTGTTATCAGGCAGGGTTATAGGCAGATAGGGCGGCTGAGTATTGGCAATGGCTACCACTCTCGAAGCAGTGGTTCCGGGTGCGTTCCTGTCCGTAATACGCGCGCCAAGATCTACTTTCACATAAAAATCTTTGGTAATATCCACATCTACGTTCGCACGGAAATTATAGCGTTTGAATACCGCCTGGGTATCGTATTGTGTTAAATTCGTATGCTTATAATTACCACTTTGCTCATAGTAATTCCCCATCACAAAATAACGCGCCTGGTTCGATCCGCCCCTGACAGAAAGGCTGTAATCCTGCTGGATCCCCGGCTTAAAAGCATACTCGAAATAATCCCAGTTATATCCCAAACCATCCGAATTATCTCCTTTAGCTTTCCTGAAGTTTTCTATGGATTGTTCTGAAAACAGCGTAAGAGAGGAGGGATCGGTATTCGGGTTACTGTTTATCATCGCTTCATTATAAAGCGTGGCGTAATCGGCCGAACCCAAATACTGGGGAAATTTCACCGGATGATTCGTTCCCACGGAAGCTTTAAAATTCACTGTAGCCTTTTCCTGGGCCTGTCCCCGTTTTGTTGTTACAATAATAACACCGTTAGCGCCTCTGATACCGTAAGCGGCAGTAGCAGACGCATCTTTAAGTATTGTAAAAGTCTCTATCTCTTCCGCAGACAAATAACTCATATCTCTCTCAACACCGTCAACGATTATAATAGGGGACTTATCTCCATATGTTCCCATACCCCGAATATTGACATCGGCCACATCCACTCCCGGCTCTCCTCCATTGAATTGATTGACCATTAACCCGGGCATACGCCCTGCTAAAGCGTTATTGATGTTTGCCGTAGGGCTCTGCTTCAGGTCTTTCGTGGTTATAGTCGCCACCGAACCGGTGATGGTTGCTCTTCTTTGTGTGGTATAACCGACCACCACCACCTCTTCCAATGCTTTGCTGTCTTCCACTAATTGCACGGTTATACGATCCCTTCCTCCAAGCGCTACTTCCTGCGGCTGAAAACCTACAAAAGAAAATACCAGGGTTGCATTCGCATAAGGAACTTCGAGCCTGAAATTACCGTCAATATCCGTAATGGTTCCTGCATCGATTCCTTTTACCCGTATATTGACACCGGGAAGAGGGTCTCCCAAATAATCAGTGACGATTCCTGTCACGACTGGTCCCGATTGACGTATGGAAGCAACATTTTCCTGCTTTTTAACCAAAAGAATATTTTTCCCTTCTATTTTTGATTCAATATCCGTGTTGAAAAAAATATCCTCCAGCACCTTGTCAATAGACTCATTATTAGCACTCACTGAAACTTCCCTATGGGTATTGATCTCATCGGAACTGTAAACAAATAAATAATCTGTCTGCTTTTCTATTTCCGCCAGCACATCTATAACAGGCTTATTATTAACCGTTAAACTCACCTTTACATCCTGAGAATTTGCACTCAGGGAACACGTGAATAAAGTAAATATGAGAAGTACCGATACACGTATATTATGTGTGCAGAGCCTTCTCATTTTCTTAAAAATGCTCACTCTTTTCCTATTAATATGTTCCATTATTCATTAAATTAATGTTAGATTATTAATAATTAGTCGTCTTACTCATGCTCTTACATTCTGACAAAACATCTCTTATTCCATAGGCATTCATTTAATTATAATTGTTTTACCCTCCTGATGCATTTCATATGATTATTTTATTTTTTTATTTGCAGATATGGGAATATTTACGATGAGCTAAATGAGCAGAAAGCAAACTTGCCTGAACTGTGCCATAGTGAGCAAATATCTCACTTTAGTGAACGCGCAGGCTATCATGTTCTTTTATGTGAATAATATTTTTGCTCGTTTCATATGAAAATTTATTTTGAATCTGAAGTACATTCAGAATGTGCTCAACTCCGTCCTGAATACGGAATTTTCCGGTATATTTTTTATGTTTTTCCACACTATTTTCTTCTATTATGAATTTGATATCGAAGTATTGCTCTAATACCGGTAGTATTTCATAAATGGATTTATCATCAATAAAAAGAATTCCTTCGCGCCACAAAAATTCATCTTTATTAAAAGAGGTTATATTCAGTTTGCTGTCTTTTCCGATAGCCCGCTCATTCGGCTTCAAATACAGGTCTTCCGACGTTTGCTCCGATGTGACCATCACACTTCCTTTTAATAGAGAGGTCTCAAAAGGCTGTGATCCCTCATAAGCACGGACGTTGAATTCCGTCCCCAGTACTTGTATGATATATTCCTGAGTTTCCACCCTGAACGGACGATCGGGATCGGGAGCCACCTCGAAATATCCCTCTCCCGAAAGTCGTACAGCTCTTTCAGTAGGGGTGAAATGAAGAGGAAAAATAAGTGTCGATTTAGAATTAAGCCATACTTTTGTACCGTCGTCCAATACCAATTCGGCGTATTGCCCGGTAGGCACACTCATTTCCTGCATTCCTGTATCGGATTTCCCTATCCTCCATTTGATGTCTTTGTCCGTCACCTCCTGATAAAAATAAAACAGGACCACGGTCAGTATGCATGCGGCCGTAATACGGACAAATAGCCTGAAGTTCCGCTTTTGAGTTTTTTTCCGTACAACAGGAACAACGACTGCATTCCCCCGCCATATGACAATATCATGTAACCGCCTCAACGCTTTGAATTTCTGCTCATTTTTATCTGACTGTCTGATCCATTCAAATACGTCTCTGTTTTCCATTCGATTGGTATCTCCTTCCAGATATTTTTTTAATAAATCGTCCATTTTTTGCAAAAGCAAGTTAAATCATCATCGTTATAACTAGATGACGTATTACACCCCGGCAACCCTAAACAAAAAATGTGTTTTTTTAAAAAACAAAAAGGAAATAAAATAAAGGAAGGTAATCTTTCAGGTTCTTACGAAATAGATTCAAGGCTTTAGTAATATGATATTCAACACTTTTTACACTAATATCCAACTCCGCGGCAATCTCTTTATTGGAATAATTCTCATAACGGCTCAATATAAAAATCCTCCGGGTTTGCGGAGACAACTGGGCCAACGTCGCATCAATTATACTTTGTATTTCTTTGGAAAAGATCAGACTGGGGTCACATTCCTCTAAAGTGGAGATCCGGTAATTCAGTTCCTCGTTATCCACATTGGAATAATCTGCATGAGCTTTATCCCTGACAGCTTTTTTACGCAGATAATCCAACGATTGGTTTTTCAATAAGGTCAATAAATAAGCGGGAATATTTTCAATCTCTTCTTTCTGCAGTTTCTCATATAACTTTATCAACGCTTCCGAGGCGATATCTTCCGCTACATATTTGTCATGAACATAGGATTTAGTAAACAAAAAGGATTTTTTATAATAAGCACTGTATAATTCAGCAAATCTATCCGATGGAAATGTTTTTTTCATTCAATTGTGTAGATAACTTACGATAAAAATATCAAAACTGTTTTTAATCACATCGGATATTCTTTTCTAAATATCTTCAAACGATCCGCATCAACAAAACCTGTGAATTCAATCCGATCTACTATGCTTCCAGGAAATTTTCGATCTATTTCTTACATATCGACAATCTCTTTTTATATTGTCATAATAAGCCGTGCTCTACAAAAGTAAAACAAATATTCCTTTCTTCTAAAAAACGAGGCTGTATATCTTCTATTTTAACAAATTCAGAATAAATAACGAGTGCAGGTATAAAAAGGCAACTTTGATAGGCAGATAAAAATAACGCTCCCGGAAATATGCTCTATAACTATCCGGATATTACGGGACCATAACTTCCGCGACAATAACCGTCGAAAGAATATCAAGCAACCGTCAACAAGACAAATGCAATAAAAGGTTATTCAAAAATCACTCCTTCTTTTCAATAAATTGAATGGGTAGTTTTTTCCGGAACCCTTCTTTAAAACAGATCAATGTCTCGGTCCTTGACAAACCGAGGGGTTGCAATTCCGTGTGGATGATGCGCAACAGATCCTTGTTGTTTTTCGCAAACACCTTGATCAAAACATCGTACTGCCCGGTAGTATAATAACATTCCACCACTTCGGGTATCTTCTCCAGTTCTTTTACAACATACTCAAAGGTCGAGGGAGAGGTGAGAAAGATACCCACATACGCGCAGGTCTCATAGCCGATCTTCTCGGCATCCAGGAGAAACTCGGAGCCTTTGATCACTCCTAATCCGGAAAGTTTTTGTACGCGCTGATGGATGGCCGCACCCGAAACTCCACATGCCCGTGCCACTTCCAGAAAAGGGATACGCGCATTATCCACTATCATCCTGAGAATTTTTTCATCCAGTTCGTCTAATTCATGATGTGCCATAGATCTGTTTTAAATTGAATATTATTAGTGTAATTGATGTATTACCAGTCCCGAACGCAATTTCGGTTCAAACCAGGTGGTTTTGGGAGGCATGATATTGCCCGTATCGGCAATATCCATTAACTGTTTCATGGAGACGGGGTACAAGGCGATGGCGAGTGCCATTTCCCCGCTATCCACCCGTTTCTTCAGTTCTTCCAGGCCGCGGATGCCACCTACGAAATCGATCCGTTTATCACTGCGGAGATCTTTGATACCCAATATCTCATCCAACACCAGGTTGGAGGTGATGGTCACGTCGAGTTGACCGATGGGATCGTTATCGTCGTATATGCCGGGTTTTGCCATCACGCAAAAAGAGCGTCCGTCGAGATAAAGGGAGAATTGATGGAGATGCTGAGGTCTTTGTATCTCCGATCCGGTGGGTTCGACCGCAAAGTTCTTCTCTAATTTTTGTATGAATTCATCAGGGGTGAGTCCATTCAGGTCTTTCACCACCCGGTTATAATCGATAATGGTCAGTTGGCTGCCGGGAAAGCAAACAGCCATAAAATAGTTGTATTCCTCATCCCCCCTGTGATTGGGATTGTTTTTTGCTTTTTCGGCTCCCACAAGCGCTGCGGCTGCGGAACGGTGATGCCCGTCGGCAATGTACATCGCCGGAATAGTCTCGAAGATCTCCGTGATCCGCCGGATAGCCTCTTCTTCCGGTATCAACCAGAAGTGATGCCCTACCCCGTCGGCCGACACGAAATCATATTCGGGTTGGCGGGCCGTGATCCTGTCAACAATCTCATTCAACCCCCTGTTGTCGGGATAGGCGAAGAAAACAGGCTCCATATTGGCATCGGTGACCCGCACATGCTTCATCCGGTCCTCTTCCTTGTCACGGCGGGTCAGTTCATGTTTTTTGATTTTTCCGGTCATGTAATCTTCCACGCAAGCGCCTACCACCAAACCATATTGAGTTTTGCCGTTCATCGTCTGTGCATACACGTAATACATCTCTTTATCATCCTGCACAAGCCAGCGATTGTCCTGAAACTTCCTGAAATTTTCCGCCGCTTTTTCATATACATCCGCGTCGTGTTCATCTTTTCCTGACGGAAAATCGATCTCCGGTTTGATAATACGGTACAATGATTTCTCATTTCCTTCAGCCTCTTTGCGGGCCTCTTGGGAATTCAGCACATCATAGGGGCGTGATGCCACCTCTTTTACCAGGGTTTTCGGCGGGCGAAC
>ENA-UOOI01002881-UOOI01002881.1-fermentation-metagenome-genome-assembly--contig:-NODE-2881-length-13903-cov-3.761265_pt1 | contig 13903 bp, 7 predicted proteins | sample MGYA00245779_ERZ724027 | MGnify/ENA primary metagenome ERZ724027 (study PRJEB28704, sample SAMN03018318) | fermentation metagenome | biome: anthropogenic terrestrial biome; feature: soil; material... | reverse complement strand
GAAAATCACAGAACGCAATTTCTCCATGCTGTCCGCGAAGTACCAGAACGAACAGGCGGAGCTTACGGAGAAAGTCCAAAACTTGCAGGAACAGCTTACGAAGTCCGAACAGGAAAGCTGCGATGCCGAAAAGTGGATCGCCCTGATAAAACAGTACGCCAATCCCGCGGAACTGACCGCCCCGCTGCTAAACGCCCTGATTGAAAAAATTGTGGTACATGAGCCTACCACCGGGGAAGATGGAAATCGGGAACAGGAGGTTGAAATCTTCTACCGCTTCATCGGCAAAATTGATTGATACGTTACCCATTGACGCCAATATCCTTAACTTTGGGAAACCGGGAGTGGGTATCCGGATATAACCATCATTCCAGATTTGGCAAAGTTGTTAGGAATATCCGATAGCGAACTATTGCAGGTTGAAAGAATAGGCAGGGCGCAGAAAAAAAATCAAAGCTCTGCCGCTAGCATTGAAAAAAACGACATGATCGTAACCAACCTGATAGAATATGCGAAAAAATCACAGGAACAAAAACAGGTAAAGGAAAACAGCAAGGCCTTGAGCATTGTTTCGGTTTTGTTTTTGACTTCGGTATTTGTGTGCATTTTATGCAATAGCGTGATTTCTAAAAAGCTTGACTGGTCACTTTATGTTGTAAGCGGCGAAGTAATGGCATGGTTCTTTCTTGTACCGCTTTTGTTGAGGAGAAAACATGCGCTAGTTTTATCACTTGCAGCACTTACAATTCTTATAGTTCCGTTTTTGTTCTTATTGGACTCCTTGGTACCGACGCATAATGTGATTTTCCCATTTGTGTTTCCTATTCTGTTGATTTGTATTGTCAGTTTGTGGGCCCTTGCATTGCTTTTTATATATACAGAAATCAAACACATTTTTTTAATAGCAATTTGTTTTATAATTGTGGGAGTTATAGACAATTTACTCCTGAATCGGTTTTGCCAACAATATTTTCACCTTAACAATGCCAATATTTCTGTATGGATCAGCGCGCTATCCTGCGGATTTATTGCGGTAATTCTTTTTATCGCTGGAATTTCAAAGAAAAGAAACGTTAAGTGAGCCGATAAGCATCTCTGTATATTAGGCGAACCTATCACCACGTTATTTAGAAGGAATATGAGACGCCGACTTCATCGGCCTGCGCCGGGAAGCCGTTGGATGGAAACTGGCGTAACCTGGAAATAAATCCGGCGTTTTTTAATCGCTGTTATGCATAAGGAATTGACAAGGTACGGTAAAAGGCTCATACTGTGACTGCAATATCAAACCCGACCATGCGGTAGTTGAAATGGCAACGGCTTTTACATAGCAGGAAGAAGCAATTATTGCAGCCTGTCAGAAAAGTCACTGCGGCAGCGGCGTGCCGAAAAAGGGATAAAACAAAGGACTTCCGAGGTTATCGTACCAGTTCGATGCGAGCTTCGGAAGCCCTTTTTCTGTATATTCAGCTCATAGCGTAGGCTGCTCATTTCGGATTTTCTTACCCTGCAAAATCGGCAACCGAGGAATAATTAAAAAGTGTGGAAAACAAAAAATTTATTTCCTCATTAGCTTTCCCACCACTTTCCGAGAACCAGACTGACTAATGCTGAACGGTGTAAATAAAGCATACTCCCAAAATTACAGGGAGCGGTGAATAATCTTTTATTGTTACCGCTAATCCAAAGCAACGGGGAAAAGCAATAATACCGTAAGCGTTAAGGGCCAAACAATGCAACCACTTGCTTAAACTACATTTCACAATTTTAGAATATCTATCAGCGAATTAGCAATGGAATCTGCGTCTTTTTCTGTGTTTTCCGCACCGAAACTCACTCTGATAGTTCCTTTCGCGTACTCTTCCGGAACACCGATTGCCTTAATCACATGCGAAATCTGAGTATTGACAGAATCGCATGCTGAACCTGTGGAAATGCAAATTCCTTTCAGATCAAGCCTATGTAGCAACAACTCTCCATCGGCACCTCTGATGGAGATGTTGATACTTCCAGGAAGATGGTCACTATTACCATTCTTAATATAATCAAGATTTGCCGCCGTGAGATTCTCCAAAAATCGTTCTTCAATCCGATGTAGCTTCAGCGCGGACTCTTCCATTCGTTCACAATTTTTCTTCAGCGACGACGCCATTGCAACAATAGCAGCTACATTTTCTGTTCCAGCTCGTTTGCCGCGTTCTTGTGACCCGCCATCTGAGAACGGATGGATATCAATTCCCTTGCGGATATACAGAAACCCGCTGCCTTTCATGCCGTTAAATTTGTGCGCAGAAGCCGAAAGCATATCCACGCCAAGACTCTTTACATTAATTGAGATATGTCCTACGGCCTGCACCGCATCGGTATGGAATAAAGCACCATGTGCATGGGCTATATTACACAATTCCTGAATCGGCTCAATTGTTCCTATTTCGTTGTTTGCCATCATTATTGATACCAATGCAGCATCATCATGAAGACTGGATTCTAAATCGCCAGACTTAACAATTCCATTATTCCCCACCGGCAAATATTCTACCGGCACATGAAGCTCTTCAAGAGAATGGCATGCATTCAGCACCGCATGATGTTCGATCTGAGAGGTTACGACCTTCCTCTTGCTACTTTTGGTAAAGAGTACGGATTTAATTGCCCAGTTATCGCTTTCTGTTCCTCCGGAAGTAAAATAAATTTCTTCCGGATCTGCGCCAATACACTCCGCGATACTTTCACGTGCTGCCGCTATTGCTTTTTTCGCTGACTTTGCAAAGAAATAGGGCTGAGAAGCATTGCCATACTCCTCCATGAGGTACGGCTTCATTGCTTCAAACGCATCTGCATCTAGTTTTGTCGTGGCAGCATTATCCGCATAAATCATCCATTTCACCTGCCTATTCGAACAGCTTGCATCCTTCATCCTTGAACTCCTCGATCTTTTCTTTCAGATCGTCCACTGTTGTGTCAAGATAGGATGCAAGGCAATCAATACAGTAAAAATTTTTAACCTCTAACCCGAGGAGCTTCTTGTTAATACCGATCGTGTTCTTATCAAGGTTGCTTCGTCCGCAGCTCACACAATCAATTTTCTTCATCCGGAATCTCCTTCAGAGAGAACTGCGGCATCTGCTTTGCTGGTTTCCTGTATTCATCAGGGTCAAGAATTTCGAGCTGTTTCTGAATAATAGCCCGCATCTTTATCGCCGGATGCAGGCAGTACTGCATAAACAGATGTGCATCCACATCCTTTACCGAGCGAACATTCGGAAAGAACAATTTCAAATACGCTGTGGTGAGACGCTTAACCGCCTCCACATGCCTTTCATAAGCGCCTTCTGATACCTGTACCAGTCTGTCTACAATAGCTCTATAGCTGATATCATTACGCAGCAAATGCAGAATAGAACAGAAGTATTCTGTATTTAATGCCCAGTTGGAAATTTTAAGCTCCGGTTTCATAGGCGGAATATCCCAGCCTTTTATAAACCCATGCATACGGTCAACCAGTGCACTTTCTTTAAAAAGCGTAGGAAGCTCCGTAAACATGTTCTTATACTCATCCATATTGTTAGTTTCGATATTTCCCAAAAAGACAACGCCTGCGTCAGAGGTCACGCTAAAACCATTGACATCGCATTTGCCACTTTCCATATAGCCTTGGAATATGGACTGCATTTCGCTGACATCACCAAATTGTACTTTCTTTACCTCGTCGATAGCCACGTAATCATGTCCCACAATAAAGCCGGTAGCTCTGCGTGCCGTATCATAGAACATCTTTGCCCTCGTGACTGTCCCTCCATCAACAAGCAGACCGAACTTGCTGATATTGCTGAATACATAAGATTTACCTGTGCCCTTGGGCGCAAGTTCGATAATATTCAGATTCTTCTCTACGAACGGAAGAAGCCTCTTTAACATTGCCAGCTTTTCATGCTCGTCCTGATAACCATCCGGATTGTAGTCCACTGCTCCAAGTAGGATGTCAATCCACTCAGAAATTGTAAATTCAGAGCGAACGTCCTTATAAAAATCCAAATCTATGCTGTAGGGAGTGAAACTCGTAAAGTCTGTCAGTTTAATTTTGCCTGGAATCTTCGGCTTTGCCGTATCATCCGGAGGGCGATATCCCAGTTCAACCACACCCCAGATTTCATTTCCTTTGACAAGCTCGTCTTTCACATTTTCCCAGACGTGAGCCTCAATCACGGTCTCTTTATTATTTAGGCCAAAGTCGGGCAGAGAGAAAGAAACATTTCCAGTCTTTATATCGATGTCAATGTCAATTCTCGTAAGCAACTTTACATGCTCATATTCATTTATGATGCGGTTCTTAATACTCAGCCATTCCTCTTTCCGAGGCATATAAGAGTTAACAAACTCCATCAATTCCTCTACATCAAACTTCCCATCATCGTCTTCAAATTTCTTCAAAACCCAGTCGCGAAGAAATGATGGGAGCTTTAATGTCTTGAGAAAGCTCATTTCTCTCAGATCTTTATAGACGACCATCTCGTCAAAGCATTCTCTGAGTTTGTCAGTCACTGAAGCCCACCTCCTTAAAGAAGCTTTCTTTCACTAAAGTCCGAATTTTCCGCTGTGAATTTCAGACCGGATTTCAGCGGGTTATTATTGTAGTAAACGTCAACGGAATAAGTCCCGGCTTTCTTCAACTCCGGCAGGGCAACAACAAATGTCTGTCCGTCCAAGGATGTGCCTTCGTACTCATTGCTTAAGCCGGAGACACGTATGCTGAGGTTGTCGAGCTTTGTCTTTGAGAAGACTCTGATTGCGGCATCCTTTTTGCGTCTGCTGAATTCTATCTTTTTATCCAACAGGTGAACTTCAATCTCATCAGGTGAATATGTGATCTCAATAATCGGAACAACCACTTCCTCCAATGTCGCGCCACCATGAACTTCTACGTTTGCCGGGCGGCCACCCTTAAATCGGTCATAATTTGCAAGCACCCAAAATCCGTTGTCTTCCGTCGAGCATGATGGCTGCTCATCAATATCGCTCACCGGACAGCATCTTCCTGAATGCTCGCCTTTCGAAGCCATCTCCCATTTATTTTCTTTCTTACTAATGACGCACAAGCGGCTTGCTCCGTGATCTGATATCATCACGGCTCTGGCATAGTCACCATTCATCAACTTGGTAGCAATTTTATCGATTGTTTCCCCGATAATCTCAAGTTCCCGCGAGAGATAAGTTGGAAGCTCATTATTTCTGAAATCAAACTCATCCTCGCCGTGATGCTTAATGTCATCCAGCGCTTTAATCCCATTTTTATCGGGAACAAATGTGGCCCCACCTTCAGCAAAAGATTCAATAAACTCTTTGTTAAATGAAGTGATCGAAGGCAATTCACAATGGCATAGCGTCGCATATGCCATTAACTTTTTAAGCCGACATTTCTCCATTATGTAACTGAGGTATTCCGCACCCATTGCATCCATGAAATATACAATCGTTCCCTGCTTGGGAATCACATCTATCTTCTCACTCCTTGCAGGAAGGATGAGATTAAAGTCCCGCTTTTCTGCCTGCTCATCGACCACTTTCTCAAATTCGGGAAATACCCGGTTGACAACCTTCTGATATTTGTAATTCTGAAAATAGGAATCAAGCAGCGCATTTCTATACCGATACGGCTGGAGATAGAAATACAGCGCAGGATATACATTTTTCAGAATTACCATTATCTCATCGCGCTTAAACTCATCTGCATATCTAGAAAGCATTTCAAATATAAGGTTTCGCTCGGCGTTAGATGCGTCGGTGAGATAATACAGGACATATTTCCCTTTACTTTTCACCATGGCGCAATAATCCGCTACTTCAACATCGGGATTACCGAACGATTTAATTAAGCTTTTGCGTTCAGCGTAACGTCTCCAGAAATTCCTATCATCTGGCGTTAATGACAAGATGCTTCTGAAGACCCCCCGTATGAGCATGGAGCTTTTCTCGGTGTCTTTGACAGCTTCACTGAGACACCAGTTATTCTTCACGCCATAAAGTTTCAGCGCGATAAAGTAGAGCCACTGTTTATATGAATCAAATGACTGCCAGATTCCCGCAGCAATCTCCAAATTTGCATAAGCTCCAAAGACATCAGATATATACTGCATCCAGGAGCCGTAACTATTTAGCCTGTCGAGGGCAGTATCCCACTGTGTTTGAGTGCCATACGATTCCTTCAATTGACCCGTCGAAAAATCTAGACTACACAGGGCTTCAAAAGAATTGTTCTGTTCCTTTATGGTATAGAGCGAGAGTGGGTATGAAGACTTATGCTTGCCCGTGCGCACATACAGTTCTTTAACCGTGTCGCTCTCAATAAATGCAGCAATATTTTCAATTCCCTCCACAAAAGCTTTCTCTGCGGGAATCGGCATGCCAAAAGCCACGAACACAAGTTGTGGGAGATCTTCCGATTCATCATCCACTGCGTATACAAACTGAGAATACCGCGTATCCAGCTCGGCAAGCAGTTTTTCACACTGATAGCAAACCACGACAAGATGTAGGTTAACCAAAGACACCCCTATCATGCGGTTCAGAAAATCACGGAGTTTCTGTTCACCAAGCATCTTGTAATAACTGGAAAGTCCTATTAGGAACACCGCTCCGCTGGCACTGCCCAGATAATTGAACAGAGCATCTTCCGAAAGGTTCTCATCTGGCAATGAAAAATCGGATACGGCTTTGAATGCGTTTTCTCCAACGTCAAACTGCTGTAAAATCGTGTCTGCGTCTTTCGGATTGTTTACATTGACAAGACGCGGATGTGTGTCGCTGGAGCGTAAATATCTCCCAATCCGCTTTATAGCATCTTCCTTCTTAAGGCTCATAACATGTGCCTCCTCACTTTCCTTTAATGATCTCCATGCCGACGATCATGTTGTCCTTAATAAGACGCTTCAGATACTGCTTTACGTCCGCAATATCCATATTGTCGATTTTTTCAAGAGCTCTGTCGCAGCCCGTCGCGTTATATTTGAATTCGGACATTTCTTTCAGCTTCTTGTCAACTTCCGGTAGGCCAAACCAATCGTACGGTTCGACAGCCATCACCTTCAAGAGATGCGCTCGTACCTCGTCCAAATCTTCAAGCATCACGCTGTAAGACTTCACAACTGAGTCCCGGAAGGCATTGTCCCGTTCTTTCTGACTTCCCAATCTGTCAAAGAAATCAGCACGCTCCAAAAACTCAATTGCCTTGTCTATGGATGCCGCATCCGGCTGCCTTTTGTTCAGCGTGCTGAAGGCGGCTCTTGCAGCAGGTACATCCTTATCCGCAACCATACACAGAATTGGCGTGCGATACGTCTTCGACCACTGTCTCGGGGTATCCGTTTGTGTTTTTTCAAACCAAAGTTCCTTTAATTTTGTAGCGCTCTGCTCACTGACATATTTGTCTACAGCAGTCTGTACTGCAGACTGGTAATCAGATTTCTCCGCAGTAAAAAGGTTGCTGGGAAGAAGCTTAAAAATGTCTCGTGCTTCTTCCTCAGAGAACCGCCCGACAATATACGAGCAGGCTTTTCTGAACAGTTCTGTCTGGTTGTTGTAAAATCGAATAAATGCATCACCGTTCGATGTGATCTGTTCCAAAAACTTCTGCCGCTGAGAATCAAGCAGCGTTCCGGATTTCTTAACATTATACAACATTTCCACTAAGTCAGACAGGTCTTCCCAGTAATTCTTAGCATATAGATATGAGACACGGATCAAGCTGCACTTGTCTGTCCATTCCCGGATGGTCGCATCAAACGAGATGTTTTTGGGCAGAATTTTGTTGCTTGCTACAATAATCCGGTACTCTAAAATAACTTCATCAATTTTTTGATTCGCCGTGTCGGTATTCCATACCCAGTTTGCGGCATCCGCATCAAATTTTTTCTTTAGGCGGTTAATGTACTGGCCGCTATCACCGACTTCCTTTGCAAGACAAAGGAGCTCTCCACTTTCATATTTTGACAGATATGCTTTCATTCCGTCAGAACATTTATCCTTTGTCACGAGCACCGCCAGATCGTCCGACACTCCCGGATTATCCATGCAGAGTTTGCCAATGGCCATCGCAATATCGCTGTCGGTTTTGGCAGCGCCGAAGTTATTGTTATTTGCAATTCCGCTGAAATCATCTATCAGCTCTTCGACCTTGTCCTTGCCGGTTTTCAGCTCTGCATCGTTCAGAACATATTTCAACACCCAAATCGGGAAGGACATTTCCTTCATCTTCTGGCGGATGCGTTCTCTAGTATTCTCCACAGAGGAGCACAGGTTTATCGAAATCTCAAATATCTGTGAAGATGCTTCATTAAAGGCCTTTTCTTCAGCTGTGGTCGTAACAATATACTTGTCCTTATAGCGTGGTATCGGATTGACCTGATGCTTAATGATTTCAGAGACCATCTCTTTGAGTTTTGTCACGTTCAGAACATCATTGTTCAGACCATCGCTGTAGTTATATGTTCCGTCCGTATACTCTTTCAGAAGGAACCCGACTACGAACGCTGTTAGGTTACACGGCATAAAGCCATACTTCCCGTTTTTATCCTGCAGAAAGTCATAGATCTGCGCGATAGAGATCCGATCCCCTGCCGCAAAGGCATCCTGAATCAGTTTGTCTACCTCAATTTTTATCTTTGAGATAGGCAGATATGGTGCAGTCTTCCAGTATTCAGGAACCTTCCATGCCTCTTTGCCGATATAATTTTCAAGTTTTGTCTGATCGTTGCCGGAACGATACTGATATTGTGTAATTTCTTTGGCACCGTATTCCACACCTGCCGGGAGAGAAGTAGACTGCCACATCGTATCGTTTACCGATCCATGGGTCTCGAGCCCTTCGCTGTAGCGCTTTCTGTCAATGGCAGATAGATACTCATACAGCTGGTCGAACGTAGCTGTGCGTTCTCCCTCCGGCTTGTCCTGTGTATATACGATGAATTCTCCATTGGAAACCTTCCCGCGCCATTTCTTTAAGGTCTCTTTAGCGTTTGACTCATACTGCGCTGCAAGGCCTCTGTCCTGTTTTAAGTTCACGATAGAATTTGCCATCGCGTCGACGTACTGCTCCAGTAAATCGCTGCCCAGCGGCGTGATAGACGCATCAATAAACACAATGTGATAACTACCGTCAGAGATTGCTTCCTTGATTGCCTTTCCAATTGCGGCGCCCTCAGCATCGTCTTTTGCGAAGGTCGCAACCGCCATGATTTTGTTACCGAGGGAGTCCTCTTGATTCCTCAGCTGATTGATAGTGATTTTGAAGTCGCTGGAAGCGGCACACTTCACCATATAGCGAAGGCTTAGCGCACCACTAAGAGAAATTGCCGACTGCATGTCCGCTTCCTGCAGCAGCTGAGAAGTGGACTTTCTCCTTTGTTCTTCCTTCTGTTTGTCAATCTCTACGGCGCTTCCCGCATTGATCAGAGCAGAGTACTGCGTCTTGCCGCCCGGCATAGGCTTCTTAAAGAGAATGTCGGGGACCATACTGTCTGCGATGCGGACAGGCTCGTCGTTTTCGAGATCAGAGCCTTCAAACGCATTATTCAGGTTCCTCTCATTCGGAATAAAGAGGTCGACGGAGTCCCCAGCCCTCTGTGAAATTGCCTGCAGGAGCAGCACGGTTTTCAGTACACGCTGCCGCTCAGTATCCAGATTCTTGTTTGCCGCAAAAACATAACAATCCAAAATTGCCCTGATATCCGGAACAAGGTACTCTTTTCCTTTCTCGTAGAAGAAGTCCCAGAGCATGTCGATGGTCAAGAGCGGATTTGCGTCATACGGGCCACAATTATTTATGAACCACTGGAAGCCCTTAATATCATCGCCACGGTCGTTCTTAATGAAATCGAACATGCTCCTTTGGTTCGAATCAAAGGCTGAGGAAATATGCTTCAGCAACAAAGCGGCGTATGGGTGAATCGGCAGGATATTTTTCAGTTCCTTATCCGTAATGTTGACCTTCTGCTTGACCAGCTGTCTAGAATCGTGCGTCCGGTCATACAGCTCATCCCGTGTTTCCTGCCAGTCCTCCTGAACCACGGGATCACTGTTTTTTTCCATAGCATTACCCATAAGACGAAAAGCCATATTCTCTGGAAGCTCAATATTGCAAATAGGCTGAACAAAACGCCCCATCGTTCTCTTCCAGTCCTTATCTGATTCCGGGAAAATATGAGTCACGTTGTGGGTAACGATGATGAGATAAAACGGCTTGTCTCCACTGAAGTCCGCGATTTCTTGAAAGCCGGTCATCGCTCGCATGTTGTTGCGGAAGTAATCTGTAAACTCGTCCCAGATGAACACAATAGCCTTGAGGTTGTTCTTCTCAATGACGGTCTTGATCCAGTTTACCAGTGACGTAGTGCTCATCGTCAGAGCAGAAAAATGTTGCTCTCCGGCAACTTTCATGATCTTACTAATAAGTACCTGAATGGCTTCACCCTTGGAAGGTTGCTCCATCGCTTCAGCGTCATATGTATTGAGTTTCTCAATGATCGCATCAACATCATCGCCATCAAACAAATCCGTGTACTTTTCCCGAATCAGCGCATTGAAATAATCTTTATTGATCGGATCAGAGAGCCAGCTAACTGCAGAACCTTTCAGCGCCCCTTCGCCCTGATCTTCAAACCCTGCGGAACGCAGTGCGGCGACAATGCTCTGCTGGATAGCAAAGACGAGGTCATCATCGCCATGAATATTTGACGAGCCGTAGCGATGAACAGTAAGAATTTTTTGGCTGCCACTCTTTATCTGCTGGAATTTATTATATAAATCTGTATTCAGCTGATCTTTGTACTTATTGAAGTATGCTTTTGTATCCTCATCGGAGGCGTCAAGCAGCTTCTTCAGGGTAAGCACAGCATGAGATTTACCCGTACCATACGCGCCCTCCACCCAGATGGAGAGTTTCTGCTTTCGGGAGATCACACTGATCGTATCCTTCACGAGCTTCACAAAGGTTTCGTGCGGATAGAACGATTTCCAGAGATCAGGATGACTTTCAATCTCCGCTTCATTGATCTGCGCCAGATACTCAGGGTCAATGTCAAAGTAATCGCGATATTTGTCTAACATGGCTTTCATGAAACGGCCTCCTTAAAACAGTGTCACCACGTCCTGCGAGGTTTTCTCGCTGCGGAGCGTGATATTATCAAGATCAAGCGTAAACGACGCATTGATAAATTCCGGGTAATTGACAGAAAGGCCGGTCAACAGCTTCTCCATCCGGTCACGGTCTATTCCAAATATCTCCGTCGGACTCACACCGTCACTATCAATAGTATGGTTCAGAAGTCTGCTAAGCGTAAACTGATAATACCCGCCACAGCCCTCTGCAAATTTATATAGTGAGTATAGAATGACGCGAGGATCTGGATTTTGCCATGGAGTACGCATAATTGATACCACATGTTTTTTTTCTTTTTTTGAAGAACCCATTCCAACCTCGCTAAATGGAAGTTCGACAAACCTACCAAACGAACTCCAGATGTCATTTACCCAGCTTTCTTTGGCTCCGTCATTTACCAATAGCGACAATGTATAGTCCTTGGTGTAAGTTTCAAACATGTTCAATCTCTTTACATACCAGTTAATCTGTGGCGTATAAGAAAGATTGACAAGCATTATTCCCCAACTTGAAAGGTTATTGAGGCCGATTTTATCAATTACCTCTGCTGTATTACTAAATCCGTTTTCGTCCAGTAATTCAGAATCTCTGAGAAATCGCCTAAAGAAACTATACATCTGCGATCCGAGAGAATGTTTCTGATCGAACTCGTTCCTGTAATTAAAATACTGAGTAAACCACTCCATCTTCGGAGCATGGTGCGAATAGCAATTTAAGCTCTTATTTGCTGACATTATTAGTCCTCCTTTTGGCATTTCCAATGATTTATAAACAAGGCAACCTTTATCTACCTTATGACATTGCGAACAATGTATACAATCGTCGCTAATCTTCAACTGCCCATCTTTCATTGAAATACAGCCATTATGGCAATCAGCTTCACACTCATGGCAATTAATACAGCAAGCCGCTTTTCGGAATACATTCTTTAATAGCTTTACAAACAGCGGATCAGCCTTTGCAAGTTCCTCACCTATATAAACATTGTACCCTTGCTTTGTTTCGCTCACCTCGAACCTATGTTGGGTATTATGAAAAAGTATCGTATAAGGTGATGATTCGTTAAGAAGCACTCCTATGGTTTTAATCCATTCTTTCCAATCCGTTCTTGGATTTACAACATTTAGTATCTGCTTATCACGAGCCGTGGACTCTGAGTACCCAATCTCTATAGATATATCTCTTCCATTCTTTCGTGCTTTCCACCCTCCATTTTCAATGAACTCATTAAGGGCGTCTTTAGAAAGAAAATTCTTCTTATATAATTTCTTAATGACATTGATAAACTTATCAAAGTCATTCATATACCAAGTGCGGCTCATAAAATCATTACGTTCTGCCGCTCTTGGGCATACTAAACATCCGACTCTTTTGTTCCCCTTTTTATATGCCTCATTCAACAAAAGATTTCCCATGAAAATATATGTATACAGTTCTGCAGAATTCCATTCCAGAATGGGATTGCAGCTATATTGTCCTTTATGCTTTTCTCCCAAGCTGATGTAATCATACTCACTTCTGGAAATGCTTTCGCTTGCACGAATGCCAATGAATGCCATTCCAGTAAAATCAGGCTTACCGGTTCTTTTTCGTAAAGCAAGCACCTGTGGAACAGTCTTATGAACATTGCAGCACCATCTTGTTACCGTTGCCGGTGGCCCAAACCGAGACCACGTGTACTCAGGGCTATATTCCGACTTTGCGCGTACGAAATCTATATTATTATTGATGCAATATTTTTCTATTTTATCGACCGTCGCATATGTGTCTGGAAACTCCATACCTGTGTCTCCAAACAGCACTTTAAATGCATTATGTGGCAGCGCTCGTTGTACGATATCCAGTGTTACAATACTGTCTTTTCCTCCTGAAAAAGCGACATAAAATACATCAACTTTTTCTTTGTATTTTAGATAGGTATTGTAAACTTCCTTAATTGTATCCTGCACAAGGCCATCCAGGATCCTTCTATTCTTTTCTACCATCGCCGGTATATCGACAAAACGCAATAGTTCTCCATTTGGTTCCGGATCTTCAAGAATCACAATCTCTGGAGCAGTATAGCAAGAACCTCCTTTAGTCTGAGCAACCTTCCTGCCTCTATAATAGTAGCTGTTTGCTTCTGCCCACATGTAAGGGTAAGCATCATTCTTTTCGTAATTCCAGTATTTGTTGAAGCCGAGAATATCTAATTCTTTATAATAAACGGGACGCGGTTCTTTGCTAAAGGCCAGCGGTGAACTAGTCAATAGCAGGCCTCCCGATTGTTCGTCATAGGTATATGCATACATGGCGTCTTATCCTTTCTTCAACCTTTGTAGTTTTGCTTTGGTCAGAATCTGGTCTATTCCACTGAAGTGTTTACGGGCAAGAAAGCCCACGTCAATCAGATACTGCAAAGCACTTTGTCTGTTGAGAGGAATGTTACTGTCAGCCAAATCCGCGCTTATCAGTTCATCAAAATTCTCGAAGCGAGAGCTCCGCTTGACGATTGCTCCAACAGTTGTACCGGCTGTATAGCCGACATGCAACAATTTATATTTCATGCTGAAATCCGCTGCGTAATGTTCTAGCAGAAATTCATTCCAAGGGAATCCAGCATCCGGGAAAGATCCGAAAAAGCTGATCTCCTTTAAGGCAATATAATCGCCATCACAGAAGCGGTCAATTGCGGCATCAGTTGTTGCAACATCAAACGCCTCTTGTTCGCGTGACACAAATTCATTCTTATTGATACGGAGAGAATTCTCC
>ENA-UOOI01002880-UOOI01002880.1-fermentation-metagenome-genome-assembly--contig:-NODE-2880-length-13918-cov-3.345668_pt1 | contig 13918 bp, 16 predicted proteins | sample MGYA00245779_ERZ724027 | MGnify/ENA primary metagenome ERZ724027 (study PRJEB28704, sample SAMN03018318) | fermentation metagenome | biome: anthropogenic terrestrial biome; feature: soil; material... | reverse complement strand
AGAATTTTAATAAAGCTTTCCCTTTGCATCATCCGCCCTGTGTGATATACTGAAATCTGTCCCATTTATTTTACACAGGAGGATTTACCCATGAACAATGAAACCGCTAAAACCATGGAGGAAGCATACGAGCCGGAGCAGGCACAGGTAAAAAAATGGTCTGTGTTTCTGGAATCAGACGTCGTGAATTTCTTTACAGCAAACAAGATCGAAAAGATGACGGTTGAGGATGGTAACGGCAATAAGGCTAAGCTCTCAAAAACAAAGGACGGCGGAATCAAAATTGATTCTACCTCTTCCGTGATTCTCTGAATCGCGCCTGAAAAATAAATTTTCACGTGTGAGGAAGCATCCGCATCAGGAAGTCACAGAAAATTTTAAACTGCCGAAAAGCCAGTGAAAGTTCATTATCTACGATCCATTAACGAAGGAAAGCCTCTGTAGTTCCAGTAAAGAATCACAGGGGCTTTCCTTTCATTTATAACCGGGGGACCTTTTTTTTAATATCCCTGGCAATACGCTTCAGATCGACGAGGAGCTTGATTTACGGAGCTTTTCGTCACTGCTGCATCCCTGAACAAGAGTGTTGATTATTCCATCTTTCCTTTACGGTGTGTGTTTCGTTAGGCGCACATTTTTTGAAATTCGAAATTTATTATGATCCCCGGCTTTAGCTGCCGGGGATTTTCTTTTTTGTGGATTTTGTAGTCAAGGGTAGAAAATTATTGTTTTTTGTCCTTAAAAAAAGGCATGTTGTCACAAAAATCGGGAAAAATGGAAAAATATGGAGTAGTCTATCTCTAGTTTCTAAGAAAAAACCGGCCGCCCTGCCGGGAAAGCGGTGAAAAAATGCTTTCTATCAGAAGTATGGGGCGGATCGAGGGGGTATGAGAAAAAAAGGAGAATTTTATAGACTTAAGTGAAAAATAAGAGGTGGGATTCCGCTTTTCTGCCGGATTTTATTCGGAAATGAAAGAATTACGGAATGTTTCTGGAAAAAATTGGATATATTGGCCGAAACATCCTTTAAGGGTAGTTTTTGGGCGGTTTAAAGCTTGTCCCTTTGCGGCAGATGGCGGAAAGAAAAAATGAATGGGTGTCCACTTATTTTTAATTTCTCCCGCACGGATTTTCTTGAACATAGACAATATTTTATCCGAAAAAACACGGAATCTTTTATTTTTTCACAAATTATGTGGCGATTTGTGCCCGACATAAGAATCATTCGTTTATCTGCATATTTTTAGGAAAGCGCATAGAAAGAGAAAAGTGTCAAATAAAAATCGATCCATTGATAAGAAATCGAAGCAGATCTTTGAGGAAGCGCGCCGATCGTGCATGGCTTACATTGTGCTTTCTCAGCGATTCCATTTGCATGGAACATGCAAGCGACAGCTTTTATGAGATGGTCGGTTATACGCAGAGGAATTTCCGAAGTTGTTTCAATTCAGGGATTCCGCTGTGGTTCATCCCGTAATGATATCGAAGAATTAATACGGCCGTTCACATGCTGCGGCGGGGACAGGTACGTGCGTTCCGACCCGAACTGTGTGATATGTCACTGGTATTCTTTGAATTTCATTTCAGAATGCCCCGGATCACCGGAGCGGGAGGCGTTTCTCTGCACGGCGTAAATCGGGCATAGGGCAAGCGGCATACAAAGCAGGCTGCCCTTGTCGTCTGCAAGTGCAGCTGCCAAAGGAATGCAGCCCTCTATCGACACCGAAACCACGACGATTGAAAAGCTGACGAAAATGGACCGGCTCCAAATCTAAAGAAAGGCAAGGGGCTCGGTTGAGGTTTGAGCTGAGATGCGACCGTGTTCTTTCAGTGTGAAACAGCGACTTTAAGGCTGTACGGGGGAGAAAAGATGAGGATTGCTTTGTGTGATGACGATGCAGAACAGCGCAGCCGGTATTCCAATTTAATCTTATCATTTTCAAATCAATTTGAAATGAAAAATGAATTGACCGTCTATGAAAGCGGAGATCAGTTCCTGTTTGATATTGACGGCAGAGATCGTTATGATCTGGTTTTTTTGGATATCCACATGCGTGGAACAGACGGAATGGCTGTGGCGCGGAAGCTTCGCAGAATGGGAATTTCGTGTGAAATCATTTTTCTTACCATGGACCGCACAAGAATATGGGAAGCATTCGATGTATCGGCTTTTCACTATATGATTAAGGATCAGACGTCCGACGAAAAATTCAAGCAGGTTTTCCAGCGGGTGATCCGGAAGATCAATTTCAAAAAAGAGGAGTCCATCATTCTGGCCTGTGCCGGGCAGATGCGAAGATATCAGATCCCTTCTATCGAATATTTTGAAGCGACAAAAAACACGATGACGGTTCACTGTGAGATGTATGAGCCTTTTACGTTTTATTCGACGCTGGGGCGAATCGAGGATTCGCTGAAGGGGAAGGGCTTTGTACGAACCCATAAATCGTTTCTGGTTTCCCTCCGCCACATTCAGGAGCTTCAAAGCTCGGAGCTGGTTTTGTTCAACGGCGAGTGCCTGCCGCTGAGCCGGAAATATTATGCGAATGTGCGCAAAGCCTTCTCCTCTTTGTATCATTTCAAAGCGCTGAACGCCAGGTGATCATCCTGCTGCAGGGGAAAGCGTGGAAAACAGGCTGATCCAGTATTTAAAAGCAGAAGGTCCCTGTGCCGATCGCGCACACGGGAAACGGGAGGTGGAAGGGTGGATGCAATCATCAGGGCGGTTCTGGCCTGCACAGCGGCGGCGCTTGCTTGGATGCTGCCGGATCTGGCGTTCGCTTTTGCTTCGTATAAGCAGAAAAAGCGGGGGCTTGAAGTTCCCCGGCAATGCCCGTCGGTACGCTGGCGGATGGTCAGCACGGCTGTTTGTCTTGCGTATGAAGGGGCTGCCATGTGGTATATGCCGCAGACACTGGCTGTTCTGTCTATCCTATTTGTTTACGCAGCCATTTTCGGAAGCTGCGTGGACATGATGATTCGGATCATCGCCAATGAAATGCTTTTGGCCCTGCTGCCTGTCGGCATCGGTTATCGTGTTCTGGCCGGCGGGATCGGTTCGCTGAAAGGTTCTTTGGGCGGTCTTATGCTTGTTCTGGCGGTTTTTGCTTCTGCCGCCGCCGTCACGCGGCTGATCAAGGGAATCGGCGGCGTGGGTATGGGCGATATCAAGCTGGCGATGGTTGCGGCGGTTACGGCGGGGTGGCCGGGCTCTCTGTATTTCCTGGGGGGCATGGCGCTTGCAATCGGTGCCTTTTGCCTGATTGGGGTGAAAAGTTTCCTGCTTCGCAGGAACAGTACCTTTCCCATGTGCGGCCATATTATGGCGGGGCTTTTGATCGCTTTGATCTATCCATATATTCAGGGAGTGATGACGTGAGCATGCATCTGTTGGAAAGTTGCCGGGGTCTGCAGTCCGAAAACGGGCAGTCCATGGTGGAATACGCGCTGATTCTCGCTGTGTTTGTCGTAGGCGGACTGATCGTGTTTTCCAATGGCGTTTCGGTCAGCGTGACACAGATGTTCGACCGGATTGCGGCATCCGTGGAAGGCGCCGTTTCGTCGATGCCCCCGTGAAATTTTTGTTTCCCGTCAGCAGGTAACCAACCGTATTGCGAAGGACTATTTTTAGGAAGGAGGGGAAACAGTATGTCTAAGTTGTGGAAGAAATTCGCCTCTGAAGAAAGCGGCCAGGGAATGGTTGAGTACGGCCTGATTATTGCCTTGATTGCAGTCGTTCTGATTGTTGCACTGACCAGCATGTCCGGCTCTTTAAATGACACCTTTACCAAGATCAAAGACAAGCTTGATGGCGCTAACACTCAAGCACCGTGATTCAGGATAAAATACCAGAACATAATTGTGCGGTTTAAACTTCAAAGACGGTTGTTCCTGATAGATAAGGTTAAGATGGGCATTGCAGACTCGTCTGTAATGCCCTTCTTCCGCTTGATCAAACAAACAGGCATTTCGCGGTTCCGGCGATTCCATTTATGTTTGCGGGTTCGGATTCGTTTCTCCCCCGCCAAAGGCAGGGGAAGAAACAAAAACAAATTCTGCATCGTATCTGGAAATACTGTCGGGAAGAATCATCCTTTGCACATCCGTTTTGAAATGCAAGAGGGAAGACCGCCGGAAAACCCGGTTTTATTCAGACGTGAAAGAGAGGTCCCGGAATTTGAAGAAGATTCAAATGATTGCATTGCTGGCAGCGCTCATCATGTTTTTTTGCTTTTATCGGATCCTGTTTTCGAACAGCGGGAGCGCCGGAGAGGGGAACAGCGGGCTTTCCGCCAGGCCGGTTTCGGCAAAGGCGGTTGTGGCCGTTCAGGATATTGCGCCCTACACGACGCTGACAAAGGACATGGTGGAGCTGCGCGAAATCGCGGTGGATTCCGAGGGCGCCGGGTATTATAAGAATGTAAATGACGTGGTCGGCAAGGTCGCCACCGCCGGCATTTTCAAGGATGAGATGCTGACCGGGAAACGGATCACCGATTCCGGCAGCCCCGCGGCCGGACTGGCCCTTCGGCTTGAGAAGGGCAAGCGTGCCGTCACGATTGAGGTCGATACCGAGCAGGCGGTGGCAAACACGATCAAGGTCGGCAATTATGTGGACGTGATCTATGTTGCCAATGCAGACGGCAAGACGGCGGGCGCGTTTTTCGACAGCGCGCTGGGCGCGCAGAATCCGGCCAACGGGCAGATCCTGCACGGCGCGATGGGAACGGACTATTCCGCTATTGTCATGCAGAAAATCAAGGTCATTTCTCTGAACGACAAATTTTATTCCGCACCGAACGACCCTGCCACGGGGAACAGCTATGGAAGCATCACGCTGGAAGCGACCCCCGAACAGGCGGCCCAGCTTGCCCTGATGGACAAAAGCAAAGGCCGGCTTGTCTTTACCCTCCGTCCGCAGGCTGACGACGGCAGCGTCAATCAGCCCCGCGGCTTTATCCTGAAAAATGTGAAATGACAGATGATGAAATAGGGAGGGAACTGACTTTATGAAGATCAAGGTATTGCTGCTGGGGAAAAAGGAAGCCTGCACTCAGGTTCAGCTGGCACTGCGGGATGAAGATATTTCGGTGGCAGGCAGCGTTTCCGATGAAAACCGTGTTCTGGATGAGATCAGCCGAACGCAGCCGAATCTGATCCTCGTGACGGAGGCTTCGCCGATGGCACTGCGGGCCTGCCACCAGATTTATCTGCTGCGCCCCCGCTGCGTCCCCGTGATGATCGCGGACCCCGGGGATCACGAGACGGCTCAGAAAGCCATGCAGGCGGGCATCCACTATATCCTTCCCCCCGGGATGGACCCGATCGGTTTTATGACGGAGCTCAAGAGCATTGCCAGCAATGAAAGCAACCGCATCGCGGCGATGGAAAACGCCGGGACATCCTCAAACAAATCGAAAGTCATTCTGGTGTTCGGGGTGAAGGACGGGATCGGGAAATCGACGCTGGCGGTTAACCTGGCGGTGAAGCTCGCCGAAAAAAAGAATAAGGTCGTGCTGCTCGATTACGACCTTCAGTTCGGCGACGTGGCCACCCTGCTGGGGCAGGAGCCGAAAAATACGATTCTGGAGCTGATTCAGGAGCAGAGCAACCCGAATGCGGATGTGATCCGCCAGTTCCTGACCCTGCATGTCTCGGGCGTCAGCTTCCTGCCGGCGCCGCACAGCCCCGAGTATGCGAATATGATCACCGCGGTGCAGGCCGAGCGCATCGTGTCTGCGCTGCGCGTCTATTATGATTATGTGCTGATCGATGCCGCCTCGGGGTTCGACGACATTTCGGCGGCCTGTATCGACTGCGCGTCGATCGTGCTGTTTGTGACGGGCAGGGATATTCCGTCTATCCGCAATACGAAAAAAGGGCTTTCCGTGCTGCAGGCGCTGGCGAGCACCGAAAAGATCAGGCTGGTGGTCGGAAGGTGCAGCGAAACGGCCGGCCGGGAAATCCGTGAGGAAGATATTTCGCGCGTGCTGGAAATTCCAGTGTGGCGCACCATCCCGTATGACGAGCGCTCGGCCGTGGGGGCTGCGAACCAGGGAATTCCTCTGGTGCTTGAAAACGGGAAGAGCAAAATCTGCAGGGCGATCGCGGGTATGGCGGACGACATCAACCAACAGTGGGAGAAGGCGCCGCCCGCCGCGGGAGAAAGACCTGCAAAATTCAGGTTCGGCAGGGAAAAGAGGCGTTGACCGGCTGTGGAAAACTGGATTTCTAAGCTGGAGCAGACAAAAGATCCCGCCGCTTCGTCCAAGCCGGCGGTGTATGGGGATTATGCCGTCCGCATTGACAAAAAATATGACGAGCTGAAAGAAACGGTACATAAAGAGGTCGTCGGAGAATACAACGCCAAGGTTGCGGAGGGCGGCGGCACCGGCGACGTCGCAGAGGCGGTCAGGGAGCTGATCCATCAGTCCATCGCCCGCCAGAGCCAGCCCCTCACCCGGATGGAGGAGGGGAAGATCGCTCAGGAAATCTATGACGACGTTATGGGGCTCGGCCCCCTGGAGCCGCTTTTGCGCGACAGCTCCATTTCCGAGATCATGGTCAACGGCCCGAAGCAGATTTATATTGAGCGGTTCGGAAAGCTCGAGCTGACAGGCGCCTATTTCCGTGACGACGCGCATGTGCTGAACGTCATCAACCGCATTGTCTCCTCCGTCGGCAGACGGTGCGACGAGTCCACCCCCATGGTGGATGCCAGACTGAAGGACGGCTCCCGTGTCAACGCGGTGATTCCTCCGGTTGCGCTCAAAGGCCCCTGCATCACCATCCGAAAATTTTCCACCGCTCCGCTGAAAATCGCGGATCTGATCGGCTACGGAACACTGTCCGGGCAGATGGCGAATTTTCTGGAAGCCGCGGTCAGGGGGCGCTGCAACATCATTGTTTCCGGCGGCACGGGCTCCGGCAAGACGACGCTGCTGAACGTTCTGTCCGGATATATTTCGGGCGACGAGCGCATCGTGACGATCGAGGATGCGGCGGAACTGCAGCTGGAGCAGGCGCATGTGGTGACGATGGAGAGCCGCCCCAGCAATATCGAGGGTAAGGGGGTCATCTCGATCCGCGACCTGGTGCGCAATTCCCTGCGTATGCGCCCCGACCGGATTATTGTCGGCGAGGTGCGTTCCGGGGAGGCGCTTGACATGCTGCAGGCCATGAACACCGGCCATGACGGCTCGCTGACCACGGTTCATGCCAATTCGCCGCGCGACGTCATTTCGCGCCTTGAAACCATGGTCATGATGTCGGGGTTTGAATTGCCGGTGCGGGCGTCCATACGGACTGTGAGTGTGGAAGCTCGGCGATCGATCTGATTGTTCACCAGTCCCGCCTGCGCGACGGCAGCCGCAAAATCGTGAACGTGTCCGAGGTGGTCGGCATGGAGGGCGATATTGTGACGATTCAGGACATTTTCGTCTTTCAGCAGGATATCGCCAGGAACAACGGCAAGGTCGCCGGGGAGTTTGTGCCGACGGGGATTCACCCCAAGATCGTGAAAAAGATTCGCGAAAACGGCGTGTTGTGCAAGGATGAATGGTTTTTGCAGAAAGGAGGGAGAGCAGGATGAAGTGGATTTTGCCGCTTTCGGTCGCGGTCCTTTGCTACTGTGTCGCCGTGATGGTGCTTTCCCGCCTCTGGAAGAAAAGAATCGCAGTCGAGGCCCGTCTGAACAGCATACGCACGGACCGCGTCAGGCAGAAATCGGGGAGCGCCGGAAAAAAGTCACGCCTGAGCTTCCTGCATATCTCACAGAGCATGAAAGCGGACATGAATCTGGCGGGGATTCAGCTGACGCCGGAGGAATTCGTGCTTCTCTGGATTTTCATCGCGTTCGCGCCCGCGGCTCTGAGCAGCGCCGTCTGGCCCAGCATGCTGCGCAGCGTGATCCTTGTTCTGACGGGGGTCGCTTTGCCGCAGATCTACCTGAAAATAAAGATCAGCAAGCGGCGCGCGCTGTTTGAACGCCAGCTTGGGGATGCGCTGATGGTGCTTTCCAACGCGCTAAGGGCCGGCTTTTCGTTTCAGCAGGCGCTTGCCAATGCGGCCGAAGACCTTGCGGACCCCATCGGCGGGGAGTTCAGGACAGCCTGCCGCGAGCTGAAACTGGGCATGGATGTGGAAAGCACCCTTTCAAAGGTGGCTGACCGCATGGCGAGCAACGACCTGCGCCTGATTACAACGGCGGTGGTCGTGCAGCAGCAGGTCGGTGGAAACCTGTCGGAAATTCTGGATACGATCTCGCAGACCATACGCGATCGTCTGGCAATCAAGCGGTCCATCAAAACGCTGACGGCACAGGGGCGGATTTCGGGGAAAATCATCGGGGGAATCCCGATGATCCTGTTGCTGATGATCTCCATGATCAACCCGACCTATATGACGCCTCTTTTTGAAACGGCGGTCGGCAAGCTGATGCTGGCCTTCGGTTTTGTAATGGAGTGCGTGGGCTTTCTCGTCATCGGGAAAATCGTCAATTTGAAATTTTAAAAATGATAGGGTAGCGTTTCCGGCTAAGATATCAAATCCGATTTGTTCTTCCCCCGCCTCCGGCGGGAGAAACAAATCCGGGTTCGCAAATATAAGTGGAATCTATAGAGATAAGGCGGTGAAAAGGATGATTTTTTTAGGCGCGTTGTGCGGGGCCGTACTGACATATTGCCTGTTCGTTCTGTGCCTGGATTTTCTGTTCGCAAAAAAGATAGGCCTGCGGAAGCGGCTGAAAGAAATCAGCGAACTGAACCGGGCGGACCTGTATGAAGCGCCCCCCGGCGCAAGCTTCAGCGAACGGATTGTAAAGCCGTTCGTCTACCGCCTGGTCGAGATGTTTACCATTTTTATTCCCCGGAACACGGCGTCGCAGGAACGGCTGTCCCAGCAGCTCAAGCAGGCGGGTATGCGGGTGGACGCAAGAACCTACCGCGCGTCGGTGCTGCTGTTTACCGTGATCTGTGTCCTTTTGGGGGTCGGCTGCGGAATTCTGATGAGGGCCAAGGCTTTGTCGGTTTTTCTTTTTGGTATTTTGGGCCTGTATGCGGGCGTCGTGCTCAGCCGTTTTTCCCTCAGGTCCAAAATCACGCGGCGCAAGAACGAAATGTATCACCAGCTCCCCGAAATGCTTGACCTTTTGAGCGTCAGCGTTTCCGCCGGCCTCGGCTTCGATCAGGCTCTTGCATATGTGGTCAGGAAAAGCGAAGGGGCCCTGTTTCAGGAACTGGACGTCGCGCAGAGGGAAATCGCGTTGGGGCGTCCGCGCAAAGAAGCTCTGCTCGGCCTTGCCGAGCGGTGCGACAATCTGGAAGCTGTCCATCAAAATGCTTTTTCCGCTGATTTTCTGCATTTTCCCGGTCATGCTGATCGTTCTGATGGGGCCGGCGGTCCTTTCTATCCTCAAAGCGTTCGGGAGCGGGATGTGACATGAGCTGCGTGATATACGATCCGGAAGGAAAGCTGCGGGTCAGAACAGAGGTTGCGGACACGTTCGTAAAACGGCTCAGGGGGCTGATGTTCCGCAGTCGGCTCCCCGCCGGAAGGGCCCTGCTGCTTTTGCCGTGCGGCAGTGTGCATACCTGCTTTATGCGCTTTGCTATCGACGTTGTCTACCTGAATCGGCAGCACGGGGTCATCGGGAAAGAAACCCTGCCCCCCTGGCGGATGGGACACTTTTTCAAAGGGACGAAATTCGTTTTGGAGCTGAATGCCGGTGAGGCCGCCGCCGTTGCCCCCGGATCGCGTCTGACTATGGATGGGTACCCGCGCGGGTGGAAATGAGGCGCGGTCTGACCCGGAACAATCTGTACGGGAGAGGAGTAGGAACGTGGAGAATCATTTGGAGAACGACACGGGTTCTGCCGGGAGCGGCATCCGTCAGAACCCCTTTTCAGAACTGCTGTCCATCAGCCTGAAGGATGAGCTGAATGAAAAACTTCAGAAATCTTTCGGCGGCTATTCCAAAAAAAGCGTGGGGCAGTACGTTTCGTCCATGCGCAGTAATTTACAGAGGATTCAGCAGCAGATGGAACGGCAGATCAACGATCTGCTGGCGGAAAAAGCCAGTGTTTCTCAGGAATGCACCGTCCTGCGCGAGCAGCTGAAGGAAACGGAGGCCAGCCTGCAGAAGGTGCAGGACCAGATTGTCAATCAGAAATATTATGAAGAATCCAGAGAGGCCTCCGAACAGGAACTGCAGAAATTCCGTGCGGAAAACCAAAGGCTTTCTGAAATGCTGGCGGATTATGAACAGACTTGCGAGCAGAAAAAACGGGTCGAAGCCCTGCTTGTGGAAAAAGAGAACGAAATCGTCAGGCTGAATGAGTCGCTCAGCCGTTATCAGAAAGAGTGTGAGGAGCTGCGCAGCAGGACCGCACGGCTGGAGCAGGCTGCGGAGACGGCATCCAGAAATCCCGATAAAACGGAACTGTCAAACCTTCGGCGTGAAAAGGAAATGGCGGACGAGCAGTGCCGCAAATTGGCACAGCAGCTGAAGGAAAGCAGAAGGGTCCTCCTCGAAAAGAGCCGCGGGTTGGAAGCCTCCCGCCCGGCGCTTGAAAAGGAAAGAGAATCCATCTCGCTCCGGCAGCAGCAGGCTGACGATACGCAGGAAACGAAGTACCGGCAGATGGCGCAGCGGCTGAAAGAGGGGCAAGATGCTCTGGAGAAGAAGAAGGAGGAGCTGGAAGCCGCCCGCAACGCGTTCCAGCAGGAGAAAGAGGCGTTTTCGCTCCGGCAGCAGCAGGCTGATGATGCGCAGGAAACGAAGCACCGGCAGGTGGCACAGCAGCTGGAAGAGGCGAGAAGCGTTTTGGAGAAGAAAAAGGAGCTGGAAGCCGCCTGCGCCGCATTCCGGCAGGAAAAAGAAGCCTTTTCGCTCCGGCAGCAGGACAACGATGCGCGGGAGACGAAGCACCGGCAGATGGTACAGCAGCTGAAAGAGGCCAAAAGCATTCTGGAGAAGAAGGGACAGGAGCTGGAAGCCTCCCGCACCGCCCTCCGGCAGGAAAAAGAAGCCTTTTCGTTGCTGCAGCAGCAGGTGGATGCAAGGGAAGCGGAGCTGAAAAACGGGAGGGCCCAGCTGGATCAGGAACATCAGGAGTTAGAAGGGCAGTACGCACAGCTTGCCGAAGACCGGAATAAAAATGAAGCCGCATGGAAGGAACTGAAAGAGGAAATCTCGAAAAACCGGATCGCTGCCGGGCAGCTGGAAAAAGAACATCAGGCAATCAAGCAGGAAAATGAGAGTCTGCGCGCGTGCCTGGCTGAAAAAGAGAAGCAGTTGACCGAAATGAAAAACAAGCTGGAGGGGCAAAGTGAAACCGCACGGGTTCTCTCTGAAAAAATAAATTCTTTTTACGAACATTTTTCACAGGATGCGGAACGGATCAAAAGCCTGGAGAAAATGAATTCCGAAAAAGAGATGCTCGTCAAACATTATCAGCAGGCAGAGAAAAAAGCCGTTCTGAGCCATCATGAAAACGAACGGGCCAGGCAGGCCAACGCGGCTTTGCGCGAAACGGTGCAGCAGCTGATGCAGCAGATGGAAATCCAGTCCGAAAGCGTGGAACTGTTTCTTCAGCGCTCTATGAAAGAGCGCAGCTCGATGAAACAGGCGGTCAGCGATCAGGCCGCGCTGAAGCTGAAAAACATCACGCTGATGGAGCAGGTCAACAGCCTGCTGGCCCAGATGGATCAGCTCAGGACCGAAAACGAGCGCCTGAAGGCCGGGGAAGAACAGCGCAAAACCCGCAGCTTCCCTTTCCCGGCTGAAAAAAAAGTGACGCCGCTGGAAAAGACGGAGGCTGCGGATGACGCGGAAGAGGAGGACAAAGCTTCCGAACTGGAGAAATGCGGCAGGGCCTATCGGCGGGCAAAAGAGCTGGTGCAGGAGCTGGAACAGCAGACGGAAAATATCGGCTGATCGCGGTGCGGTCCGCTTTCAGCGGGATGGAAGGGAGTGTGGATTCGGTGAGCGGCCTTTTGCAGAGATGGCGGAAATCGGAACAGGGGCAGTCGGTCGTGGAATTTGCCGTTGTGCTGCCGGTTTTAATTCTTTTGTTTACCGTTCCCATCGATTTTTTTCGGTACATCAACACAAGGACGCTGCTGTGCAGCGCGGCGAGCGAAAGCATCAGCCAGATCAGCTACAGCTCCGTGCAGAACAACACTCTGGGCGCCGATGCGATGCAGCTGATGCAGAAAACCTATGGGGACCGTGTGGACGTGGGCCGTGTGAAGATATCGGCCGATTCCGGAAGCGTGGAAAAGAAGGATTATACGTATTACGTCTATTCCAGCGATAAGGCCAATGCGGGCACAGACGATTATTGGAGCCAGTTCGACCAGCGGCCGTCGAGCTATCAGTGCGTCGATGTCCGGCTTCAGTTCTCTTATGACCTGACGCCCGTTACCATCTGGGGCTCGCTGTTTTTTGGCGATACCTTTTCCGTCAAGACGCCGATTTATACCCGCAGCGTATATGCGGGCGGCTACACGCCATGAACCGGGGTGCGGAACTATGAAATCATTTTGGCGCAGCGAACGGGGACAGGGGCTTGTGGAATTTGCACTGGTCCTCCCGATTTTTCTTGCGATCGTATTTTTCATCATTGACGCCGGCTGGGTGACGAGTCAGAAAACGGCGTTTGATCAGGGGTATATGTATTCCAGCTGGGAAATATCCGCGGGGCAGATCGGGGATTCGGATCCGTTGGAAACGTCGCCCTCCCGCGCGGTTTATACCGGGGCCAGGGTGTCGGATGCCCTGATGGAAACGATGCGCGGCAGCAACCTGTGGGGCGTGCTGCCGGAAAACGTGTCGATTTCCAACGCGGAAGCGGTCTTCTATAACGAAGAAGAGGTCTACAAGGTGCCGGGCCGTACGGCCGGGGATGCCGTGCCGGCGCTCAACCGGACGCGCTATATGAACCTTTCGGCGGATATCAGGTACGACATTTACCCTCTTACCGTTTTCGGGCAGTTTATTTTCGGCAATCACATTACAATGGAAAAAAAAATTCAATGTACGCGGGTGGTCGCTTCCCAGCATCGGTCGGAGTAAAATCCCCCGGGCTGCCGGAGCGCGGGGCTCATGCTGCAAAGGGAAAGCTTCAAGATTGCCGGTTTTTATCAGTCAAACGGAGGCGGCCCGGATCGCAGCAAAGACAGGAAGGGAGGACTGCGGGAAAACATGGTGGATTTCATCAGGAAAAACCTCCGGCGGAAAGCGGGGGCGGAAAAGGGAAACATCACGCTGCTCTTTGCCGCGACCCTTGTTTTGCTGATTTTTTTCATCGGCGTTTCCCTGGATTTGGGGATGATCTACATGGAACGAAACGAGCTGATCGATTTATGCCAGGTGATTCGCGAGGATCGGTTTACCTACCAGGATACGATCCGGTTTGCGGAAAATCCGGGGCTCACCAGCTACCGGATTATCTCGGACACCATGGCGGACAACGGTTTTGACGGAACGGTGAAAGTCTATTTTTCCGAGCGGGAACCGGAATCCAACTATCGGTACTATCGAATCAGGACAAAGCTGAGCGTGAAATATTCCTATTCCTTTCTGCGGCTGTTCGGCTTGAATTCCGCCACCGTTTCGGCGTTCGTCGACGGCGGAGAGACGTATGGGGAAGGAATCAACGATGTAGTCTGGTATCCTCAGATGCCAGTCTCAAGGTATAACGGGTCCTATACCGGAACGGGCGCGGGTGGATATGGCGGATATGTCTATGATGCTTCCGACCTTCCGGCAGACTGGTAATTTGAGGTGATCCAAATTGAAAAGAAGGATGACGGAACTTTGCCTGCTGCTCTGCGCCCTGCTCCTAATGAACGGGTGCGGTGCCGCAAATCTTTTCGGCAGCCGCGGCAGCTCGCCGCGCACCCTGCGTTTTATGCA
>ENA-UOOI01002878-UOOI01002878.1-fermentation-metagenome-genome-assembly--contig:-NODE-2878-length-13922-cov-3.901349_pt1 | contig 13922 bp, 11 predicted proteins | sample MGYA00245779_ERZ724027 | MGnify/ENA primary metagenome ERZ724027 (study PRJEB28704, sample SAMN03018318) | fermentation metagenome | biome: anthropogenic terrestrial biome; feature: soil; material... | reverse complement strand
GTATGATTCTGTCGATCTGTAAGGATCTGGGACTTTCAGCCGCAAAATATGCCCGCATGGACTCTTCAGACCTAAATCAGAGAGATCCGGCAGCTGTTGTCGATAAGATGTCGGGAGGATTCTTTCTGATTGAGCGTGCAGGGCTCTTGTATCCGAATATTATACAGAAACTGAATAAAGCGATGGAATTTCGAACAGACAGTATGGTCGTAATTATAGAAGATGAGAAGACCAGCATGCGTTCTCTATTGAGAAATAATCCTGAATTTGCAAAAAAATTCGAAAAAGTAATCTCCATTCCTGTACTTACGAACGATGAGCTGGTGACATTTGCAAGGACTTATGCAAAAGAGAGTGGATATAAGATGGATGAAATGGGCGTCCTTGCCCTCTATACACTGATCGGTGATAACCAGACTGTGAATGAGCCGATGACCATCGGCAAGGTGAAAGATATCGTAGACAAAGCGATAGTGAAAGCCGGAAAAGGGACAAGGCGTTTCGGACGGAAGATGTCGGGAAAACGGACGGATGACCATAACAGGATTATTCTCTATGAAAAAGACTTCGAATAATACCGGGGACTGGCTGTAAAGGCCGGTCCCTGTCTGTAAGGAGATAAAACACATGGACAGACCGTTACCGAAACTGGGAAATCCCGGGAATACGATAGAAGTGCTGCAAAAATATAAGTTTAATTTCCAGAAAAAATATGGACAGAACTTTTTGATTGATACACATGTACTTGATAAGATTATAGATGCGGCACAGATAGGTCCGGACGACTTTGTGGTAGAGATAGGCCCCGGAATCGGAACGATGACACAGTATCTGGCGTATGCCGCCAGAGAGGTGTGTGCCATTGAAATCGACCGGAATCTAATCCCGATCTTACAAGACACATTATCCGGATACGACAATATCACGATATTAAATGAAGATATTCTAAAGATGGACTTAAATGCTCTGGCAAGGGAGAAAAACCATGGGAAACCAATCAAGATTGTGGCAAATCTGCCTTACTATATAACGACGCCGATTATCATGGAGCTTTTTGAGCAGCAAGTACCCCTTGATTCTATTACCGTAATGGTTCAGAAAGAAGTTGCTGTGAGGATGCAGGCAGGCCCGGGGACAAAGGATTACGGGGCATTGTCGCTTGCTGTGCAGTTTTATTCCAACCCTCAGATTGTGGCATATGTTTCGCCTAACTGTTTTATGCCGCGTCCAAAGGTGGGAAGTGCTGTGATTTGGCTGAAACGCTACACAAAGATTCCGGTGGAGGTAGCTGATGAGAAATTGATGTTCCGCCTGATTCGCGCGTCATTTAACCAGAGAAGAAAAACTCTGGTAAATGCACTGACCAATTCATCCGATCTCCCTTACACAAAGGAGCAGGTGATTCGGGTGGTGGAAATGTGCGGGTTAAAGCCGGCGATTCGAGGAGAAGCATTAGAACTTTCAGATTTTGCCAGGCTGTCAAATATTTTTAGCGGTTGATATAAAATCAAAAGCCAGTCCCTGTGCGGAACTGGCTTTCAATTTATATATTTACTAAAGGAAGGAGTGCCGATCCTAAAATCGGCGTATGAAAAAGAAAATTTATAAAACAATCAAACCTGTTTGTCTGATTTATTTTATAATATAAGTATACGAATTAAATGTGTTCTTTTCATGTTCATCCTGTAAAGAAACAATGAACTTTTATTTAGAATTAATTATTTTTGCGCCATTCTCCGGGAAGTATGGTATAATATTCCAGCAAGCTACAAAGAAAGGGGTTACAATAAAATGGTTAAAAGTACGAAAAAATTATTGGCAGCATTTTTGTCAGTTGTGACTGCATTTACTGTGTCTGCCGTATCGGTTTTTGCAGACCGAGTAGATAAAACTTATCTCTCACTGGGGGCTGATTTAAGTGAGCAGGATAAGAGCAGGGTTCTCGAACTTTTGGATGTAAAGGAAAGCGATCTGGATGACTATCAGGTAGTCACTGTGACGAATGCGGATGAGCATAAATTTCTTGATTCATACCTGGACGCAAGTGTAATTGGAAGCAGAGCGCTTTCTTCCGTCAAAGTAGAGCAGAAGAGTTCAGGAAACGGACTGAAAGTGACAACTAAAAATATCACATACTGTACAAAAGTTATGTACCAGAATGCACTGGCAACGGCAGGTGTCAAGGATGCGGATATTGTGGTTGCCGGTCCATTCAATATCTCCGGAACGGCAGCTCTGGTTGGAGCAATGGAAGCTTATTCTGAAATGACGGGAAAAGATTTGGATTCTGATAAAGTGGATACTGCAACAGATGAACTTGTCACAACCAGTAAGGTTGCCGATGAGATAGGCGATCAGGATAAAGCAGAAGAACTTGTAGGAGCTGTAAAAGATGCAGTCGTCTCTGATGATATTAAAGACCCTGAAAAGATTGAGAGCACAATCAGGGATACAGCGACAAAACTTGAAGTTTCTCTCACAGATGAACAGGTTCAGATGATTCGTGACCTGATGGAAAAGATATCAAATCTAGACCTGGATATCAACAGCTTGAAAGAGCAGGCAAAAGGAATGTATGATAAGCTGAATGGTCTCGATGTGAATCTGGATATCAGTAAAGATGAAGTAAATGGATTTCTTGCAAAGATTGCGAATTGGTTTTCGGAATTGTGGGATAAAATACAAACGGCACTCCAATGATTAAATGGAATGTATGAAATATATACAAAAAACAGCGGGTAGAGAATTAATAAATGGATGATATTAATAAAGACGTTTCGCTTTGTTCATATTATGTTCATAAAAAACTGATACAATACAAGAGTTAAAAGGTTATTTGTTTAAACTTTTACCTATTCATAATAATTGCCCAGAGCAATATAGCTCTGGGCGCTCCTCTTTTACCGCTCAATACCGTTTCTGGCCATAGTTCCCTTGTCGAAGGGGTGTTTTACCTTTTGGATGGAGGAGACGTAGTCTGCTACATCGATCAGAGCTTTGCTGGGATCCTGACCGGTGAGAATTATCTCGAGTCCCTTTGGTTTTCGGCAAAGGTAATCCAGAAGGATTGTTTCATCAAAGAGGTCACTGCTGATTGCATAGATGATTTCATCCAGGAAAAGGACATCATAATTTCCCGATTCTGCCTGGGCAGTGACCTTACGAAACCGGGATTCATAAAATGCTCTCCTTTCCTTCTTTTCTTCTGATGACAGCTTAAAACTGAATTTCTCAGAATCCAGGCCATCGACAAATGTAATATTGTCTACAGTCTCAAGTACTTTTCGCTCACTTGTCTGATTATTTTTCATAAACTGATAAATAAGTACTTTATAGCCATATCCTGCTGCCCTCGTACATAATCCCATTCCACAAGTTGTCTTTCCCTTACCGTTGCCACAGTAAATGTGAATTAGTCCTACCTGTTTATCCATTTTTATTCCCCTTCTAAAGACCTGGTCTTCTGATCTTTTCTAAGTTTTCACTATGATTATAAATCGTATTTTAATATATATCAACTACAAAACGCCGTATGTACATCATACGGCGTTTTAAGTAAGGGGAATTATAAGTACTGATTAATGTTGTTGTGTTAGTTTATTCGAAATAACGTTTCAGCATTCCTTCAAATGCCTTTCCATGGCGGGCTTCATCTTTAGCCATCTCCATAACGGTATCATGAACCGCATCAAATCCGGCTTCCTGCGCGCGTTTTGCGAGGTCCACTTTACCGGACGTGGCACCATTCTCAGCGTCCACACGCACCTGAAGATTTTCCTTTGTACTGGAACTTAGAACTTCTCCTAACAGTTCAGCGAACTTAGATGCATGCTCGGCTTCTTCGCCGGCTGCTTTTTGATAATAGAGACCGACTTCGGGATAACCTTCCCTTACAGCGGCACGAGACATAGCAAGATACATACCTGCCTCAGAGCATTCGCCTTCGAAGTTAGCTCTCAGATCTTTCTTGATGTCTTCAGGAGCATCTGCGGCAGATCCTACAACATGTTCAGCAGCCCAGGCTTTCTCATCGGTCTGCTCTTTAAACTTGGATGCGGGGGCCTTGCAGACCGGGCATTGTTCCGGCAGGTTCTCGCCTTCATAGACATAACCGCATACAGTGCAAACCCATTTTTTCATATTCAAAACTTCCTTTCTTGTAAATAAACAATATTGATAACTGTTACTAACATTATAATACCTGTAATCGACTGCGATGTCAAGAGTTATTTTAAATGAATCTGTATCTTTCCAAAAGAGGCTTTGTATGCTATGATTAGTACAAAGAGTCAAAATGGTTATTCTGACCCATTATGCTTATGGATTTTGTTAAGTACTACGTACTTTCGCAATCCTATCATAAATATAAGGAGCTGTGAGAATTGGAAAAGCAAAAATATTATATATCGACTGCAATCGCATATACATCGGGTAAACCACATATAGGCAATACGTATGAGATCATACTGGCTGACAGTATCGCCAGATTTAAGAGAATGCAGGGATACGATGTATACTTTCAGACTGGAACAGATGAACATGGACAGAAGATTGAGCAGAAGGCGGAGGATCTTGGTGTTACCCCGAAGGAGCTCGTGGATAACGTATCCGGTCAGATAAAACGCATCTGGGATTTGATGAATACTTCCTATGATAAATTTATCCGGACTACAGATCATGATCACGAAGTTCAGGTTCAGAAGATATTTAAAAAACTGTACGATCAGGGAGATATTTACAAAGGATTTTACGAAGGCTTGTATTGTACCGAGTGCGAGTCTTTCTATACAGAATCCCAGCTTGCCGATGGAAAATGTCCGGAATGCGGCAGTGAGGTTACTTCGACGAAAGAAGAGGCCTACTTCTTTAAAATGAGTAAATATGCCCCAAGACTGATTGATTATATTAATGAACACCCTGAGTTTATTCAGCCGGCATCCAGAAAAAATGAGATGATTAATAACTTTCTGAAACCGGGTCTTCAGGATTTATGTGTATCCCGTACATCATTTTCATGGGGAATTCCGGTTTCCTTCGATCCGAAACATGTGGTTTATGTATGGCTGGATGCTCTTACGAATTATATCACCGGGATTGGATATGACTGTGACGGGAACAGCAGTGATCAGTTTAAGAAATACTGGCCTGCAGATCTTCACCTGATTGGAAAGGACATCGTCCGTTTTCATACAATTTACTGGCCGATTTTCCTCATGGCGCTGGATCTTCCGCTGCCAAAACAGATCTTCGGACATCCCTGGCTTCTGCAGAACGATGGAAAGATGAGTAAGTCAAAGGGAAATGTTATCTATGCGGACGATCTTGCAGATCTGTTTGGTGTAGATGCGGTTCGCTATTTCGTCCTACATGAAATGCCATTTGAAAATGATGGCGTCATCACATGGGAACTTATGGTGGAGAGGATGAATTCCGAGCTTGCCAACACGCTGGGAAATCTGGTAAACCGGACGATATCTATGTCAAATAAGTACTTTGGGGGTGTTGTAAATGACACCGGTGCTTCCGAAGATCCGGATGATGAGTTCAAATCCGTGGTCACATCTACCCGAAGTAAGGTAGAGGCTAAGATGAAAGAGCTCAGAGTTGCAGATGCAATCACAGAAATCTTTAATCTGTTTAAAAGATGCAATAAATATATTGACGAAACGATGCCCTGGGTACTGGCAAAGGATCCGAACAAAAAAGACCGTCTCTCCACAGTTCTGTATAACTTAGTGGAAGGAATCTGTATTGGGACAAATCTTCTGGAACCCTACATGCCGGAGACAACAGAGCGTATCCTGTCACAGCTGAATATAGGAAAGAGAGCGTATGATGATTTGTCAATGTTTGGATTGTATCCGTCAGGAACAAAGGTAACCGACAAACCAGAGATACTTTTCAAACGTCTGGATGTCAGGGAGACGATGGATAAAGTCGAGGCTTTAAAACCAATTCACCGAGAATCCAAAGAAAATCAGGATTCCGGACAGGATACAAAAGATCCGGACAAGAGAAAACCGGTCATAGATATAGAGTCCAAAGAAGAAATCACCATAGATGATTTCGATAAGATGCAATTCCAGGTGGGTGAGATCATTTCCTGCGAGGCTGTTAAAAAATCGAGAAAACTTCTCTGCTCACAGGTAAAGATCGGAAGCCGGGTGAAACAGATTGTATCGGGAATTAAAGCACACTATACTCCGGAGGAAATGGTGGGAAAAAAGGTCATGGTTCTTGTTAATTTAAAGCCTGCAAAGCTGGCAGGTGTGATTTCAGAGGGTATGATTCTCTGCTCTGAGGATACAGATGGAAATCTTTCCCTTGTGATTCCGGAGAAGAAGATGCCGTCCGGAGCTGAGATCTGTTAGTTTTGAAATCTTTTTAAGTAAAATCGGGGCTCCTGTAAATTTGTAAAAGGATTGACTATTTCTTTGACAGGTTTTATAATAGATTTAATCCGTATTACGGAATATTTTGGATATATTGGCTTATTTGCCTAAAAAGCTATGAGGTGTATTATGATATTTGAGACTCATGCACACTATGACGATGAGGCGTTTGATGATGACAGGGGACAACTATTAAAGTGCCTTAAGGATCATGATATTGGCCGTGTAGTCAATGTGTGTTCAGATTTAAAAAGCCTTACAACAACGGAATGCCTGATGGATAAATATCCATTTATTTATGGAGCATTCGGACTGCATCCGGACGAAGTAGGTGATCTGAACAAAAAGGTCATGGATAGAATCCACTGCTTAGCGGGGAAAGAAAAAACTGTTGCCGTCGGAGAGATTGGTCTGGACTATTACTGGAACAGGGAACATCATGAGAATCAGGTCTATTGGTTTGAGCGGCAGATGGAACTTGCCAGACAGGAAAAACTTCCGATTATTGTTCATAGCAGGGATGCAGCGGCGGACACTCTTGATTCGATGAAGAAATTGAAGGCGGGTGATATAGGCGGGGTACTTCATTGTTTCTCCTACTCCAGAGAAATGGCCAGAGAGTACCTTAACATGGGTTTATATCTGGGAATCGGCGGAGTTGTTACATTTAAAAACGGCAGAAAAATGAAGGAAGTTGTCGAGTACGCACCACTTGATCAGATTCTTGTGGAGACAGACAGTCCTTATCTTGCACCTGAGCCAAACCGCGGAAAGCGGAATTCTTCTCTGAACCTGCCGTATATTGTACAGATGATCGCTGACATTAAACATGTTGATTATGATGAAGTGATTCAGGTGACCGAAAAAAATGCGGAAAATCTGTTCTTAAGAGGGTAGCCTGTCTCATTCCCGGTAAAATCAATTACCGAGTAGCTTAAGAAAGAGTCATGGTTCATATGGATATAGAGAAATGGTTATATAGTCATAAAAAGTATCGAAATAAGGCTGCAAAACAAAAGATTCTTTTCACATCCTATGTGCTGAGCGCATCACTTTTCATGGCAAATCCTCTTTCCGTGATGGGTGAGGTAATTGTTCCAAATCAGGAAGGAGCGCAGGCGCCGGTTGAAAATCCGGAAGCAACGGAGCCGGAAGAGCCGACCCCAACGCCAACACCGGATCCGGGAACCGGGCCAGAGGAACCGTCAGAGCCGGAGGAGCCGACGCCAACGCCGACACCGGATCCGGGAACCGGGCCAGAGGAATCGTCAGAGCCGGAAAAACCAAAGCCAATACCAACAATACCAACAATACCAACAATACCAACAATACCAACAATACCAACAATACCAGCACTGACACCGGATTCGGGAACCGGGTCAGTGGAACCGACGGGACCAACAGCTATGACGCCGGCACTGATACCGGATTCAGGAACGTATTCTCAGGAGTCAGTGGTTCCGGCACTGTTTACAGAATCCGGAGCAGGGAATTTCTGGATTCCTTCATCCTATTTTCAAACCATAGAGAAGGATTATGCATTGGCAAAGGTAGAGACATTCGCTGATATCCACGAGGAAAAGAATGCCGCATCCCGCGTAGTCGGAAGACTGAAACGCGGAGGCCTCGCGTTTGTCATAGCTGATAAAGACCAACAGTGGGTCTATGTGGAATCAGGTGACGTGAGGGGATTTATTCTGCGCGATTATCTGATGATGGATGAGGATGCTTCTATGCAAGTGGACGCCCTCGGCGAGGATAAGTTTTCATTGGCTGAATGTCTGATACAGGGATATGAGAATAAAGCATTTAACTACTCACCGTATACGGTAAGAGAAGTCGAGGCGGGAAGTGAGATCAGAGCGTCTCTGCTGAGGTTTTCAGAGCAGTTTCTGGGTCATCCATATGTCTGGGGCGGTGTAAGCCTGATGGATGGGGCCGATTGTTCCGGGTATGTGATGCAGGTATTCAGACGGTTCGGATATTCCCTTCCGCGCACTTCAAGGGAACAGGCAGATGCCGGAACCAGGATCCCGGCGTCTGAGGCAGAACCCGGAGACTTGATTTTTTACGCGAGACAGGATGGAACAATCTATCATGTCATGATTTACATGGGAGAGGGAAAAGCAATCAATGCCCAGAGCAGCAGGACAGGGGTTGTGATCTCGAATGTGGATTATTCAAAGGTTCCATGGGCAGTCCGTGTGATTAATAATGATAATACATTGGGATTAAATTCTGGGTTTCAGCTGCTCATGAATCAGGGAGGAGTAGAACCTTCGGGTACGTATCTTGGAAGATTTAAGCTCACGGCTTATTGCAGCTGCCCGATTTGCTGCGGAAAATGGTCCGGCGGACCGACAGCAAGCGGAAGGATGCCGGTACAGGGCAGAACAGTTGCTGTAGGAGGCATTGATTTCGGAACGAAATTGAATATCGGAGGACAGGTGCTGACCGTGGAAGACAGGGGAACACCGTATGGCCATATTGATATCTATATGAATAGCCATGAAGATGCAAAACAATTTGGTGTTCAGTACGCAGATATATATGCCCCCAATTGATATAAAGACATAGACGCAGCTCTGCATAGATATCTGAATATAAAATGACTGATATGTATGCAGGGTATCTTTTTACCTGAAATCGGAGAGGGGATGGACAAATGACGAGGTTTGGCGATTTAGATCAATATTTATTCGGGAATGCGACTCATTATGAAATTTACAAAAAGATGGGTGCTCACCCTGAAAAGTTTAACGGAGTCAAGGGTGTCTGGTTTACCGTATGGGCACCGAATGCCAGACAGGTCTCTGTGATCGGCGAATTCAATGAATGGGATGAAAAAGCAGACGAAATGAAGAAAGTCGGAGATGATGGTGTATATGAACTTTTCATTTCGAAAGCAAAATCAGGCCAGCTCTACAAGTATTGCATTACAAGTCAAAAAGGAGAGCTGCTCTATAAAGCAGATCCATATGCATTTTCTGCTGAGCTGCGTCCGGGGACTGCTTCGATGATTGCGGATATTGAGTCTTATAAGTGGAAGGACGCAGCCTGGATGACGCACCGAGAGAAGTCTGATCCTCAGAAATTGGCAGTTTCGGTTTATGAAGTTCACCCGGGATCCTGGAAGAAACACCCTCAAAGTGAAGAAAATCCAGATGGCTTTTACGACTATGAGTATTTCGCCGAGTCTCTCACTGAATATGTCAGGGACATGGGATACACGCATGTAGAATTAATGGGAATCGCTGAACACCCTTTTGACGGATCCTGGGGCTACCAGGTGACCGGATACTATGCCCCGACTTCACGCTATGGCACACCACAGCAGTTTAAGTACCTTGTGGATTATCTTCATAGAAATCATATCGGAGTTATCCTGGACTGGGTTCCGGCTCATTTCCCGAAAGATGCACATGGACTGACCGATTTTGACGGTTCAGCAGTCTATGAATATGCAGATCCACGTCAGGGTGAACATCCGGAATGGGGCACAAAGATCTTTAATTACGGCAGTCCTGAGGTAAAGAATTTTATGCTGGCAAATGCTCTGTTTTGGGTGGAAGAATATCATGTCGACGGTCTCCGGGTGGATGCGGTGGCGTCTATGCTGTACTTAGATTATGGAAAAAAGGAAGGGCAGTGGGTTCCGAATAAGAATGGCGGAAATCAGAACCTGGAGGCAGTGGAATTCTTTAAACATCTGAATTCTCTGGTGACAGGAAGAAATAAAGGTGTGATGATGATTGCCGAGGAGTCGACAACCTGGCCGAAAGTGACCGGGGATGTACATGACGGCGGCCTTGGTTTCACCTTTAAATGGAATATGGGCTGGATGCATGACTTTCTGGATTACATGAAGTTAGATCCCTATTTTAGAAAATTTAATCACAATAAAATGACATTTTCTCTGACCTACGCCTATGGAGAACATTATGTTCTGGTGCTCTCTCACGATGAAGTCGTTCATCTGAAAAAGTCAATGCTGGAGAAGATGCCCGGAGAACCGGAGGATAAATTTAAAAACCTGATGGCGGGTTATAGCTTCATGATTGGACATCCCGGCAAAAAATTATTGTTTATGGGACAGGACTTCGGGCAGCTTCGGGAGTGGTCAGAAGAAAGGGAGCTGGACTGGTATCTCCTTTCTGAAAAACTGCATGAGCATTTGCAGGCGTATGTCCGTGATTTACTCCATCTGTATAAGAAATATCCTGCGCTGTATGCTGAGGATATACCGGAGGGATTTGAATGGATCAATGCAGATGACTGTGACAGAAGTATCTATAGTTTTATCCGGAAATCGCCTACAGGAAGGAACAATATTTTGTTTATCTGTAATTTCACTCCTGTGCACAGGCCTGATTACAGGGTGGGAGTACCGAAAGACAAATCGTACCGCCTGATTCTTGATAATTCTGACAGCAAGTACGGAGGCGAGAGCAAAGAGAGAAAATCTATTTATCGCGCTGCGAAAAAAGAATGCGACGGGCGTAAGTTTTCCATCGGCTATGATCTGCCCGGCTTCGGAGTGGCAGTTTTCAGATTCTGACGAGCTGTAAAAGCAGATACAGCAGCAGGAGATGAAGCGGATAGAAAAGATAAAAGGTATATTTCAGCCTGAGTCCGCGGCTTCCGTTATAGTTCAGGATTGGTACGAGCGAGAAAAAGCAAAAGGATTCAGCAGGTCCGATCAGGGTCAGAACCGCACAGGCCAGAAATGCAGCTGTCATGCGGTGTGTCCGTAGAACAAACATAAGGACAATGGCAAGAATTCCATAAAATTCATAGTCTGAATGGATCCGCCATGCAGCGAAACACCCGGCTGCAGTAATCAGAAGAGTCAAAAGAATACGAAGGTATTGCTTTTGACTCTTTTCTTCTATCACAGAGATCACCCAGATTGTCAAAAGTCCAATTGTCAGAGTAAACAGTGTGTTCTGACTTCCCGGATCAAAGACAGCACCGTGAAATGCAAGATCAAAAGGCATTTCAGACAGGAGAGCCATTATAAATAAATTACGGCAGTATTTCGCTTTGCTGTGTGTATGAATGAGTCCCTCTGTCAGGAGAAATGCAAACAGCGGAAAAGCAATCCGGCCGATAGAACGGAGAAAAGAACTCAGCGTCGGATGACTTATTTCCAGAAAAAGTGCTGCAAAATGATCAATGAACATACAGGCCATCGCGATAAGCTTGACTGTGCTTCCGGGAATTCCATAGGCGGGAGGGCTATTTTCAGTGCTCATATTATTCCCTCAGATCCAAGAAAGAATATTCCATACCCGGCACCGGTCTTTCCGCCCTTTTTTAGATATTTCTTAAACTGTCTTTTAAGTGAAGTATCTTCGGGTAGATCTTCCACAGGCTTTCCTGCTTCAGCTCCATAGATTCTCCACGCATCGTAGAATTCATTTTCTTCATTTCCCTTAATATAAGAAAAATCATCCATAAAGTTTTTGATATTTGATGAGGATGGAAGCATTGCTTTATATTGGGGGAATAAAAGCCAGGAGTCACATACAACCGGAATGACTTCATCCTCAAATCTGCTGCTATAAAAATTATAGGCTTTATGATACGAGTCTGTGCGGACTTCTTTAGAAAAAGGACCTGAAGAGGGAATGTGCATATTCAGAACTTTATCCCCCTGATGTACCGTATGTCCACACCATGAAAATGAGTTGAGATGAAAGTCTGAGAATTCATACTGCATCCGTCCCAGAGCAAATCGAGCCAGCTGGTAAAAGTCGGGGTACCACTCACGCACAAAAGTTCCCCAGATACCATAGACGCTGTGACATTCTTTAAGCTTATAGGTAAGATCTGCCATTGTATCCCAGTATAGCTGTTTGGTAAGCTCATTGTTCTGATAACGACTGCAGAGAGGTTTGCAGCAGAGCAGCAACAGCAGCATTGACATCGTATAGCTGCTGACGCTCAGATCTCTGGCGAGTTCATCGATGCCGGAGAAAGCTGATGCGATATCATCCTTCATAAATGAAAAGATCAGATGATTCATCCGTTCTTTGTACCCAAAGTTATCTAAAATACGTTTATATAATTTTTCAAAAGTATTCCGGGCCTCTTCCGGAAATCCCTCTCGATTCATAAAATACATTAAAAACTCCTGATTTGTCATTTTGTGGCATAACTCCTTTCGACGCTCCCGCACAATGTGATATCACGAATTGCTCCGCTCTAAAGTCCGCTCTTAATCCTATCATCATTGTGATGGATATAGATGAATTTGTCAATGTTTTTATAGCTCATGCTGTTCTGCGGCTTGATTTTGTTGTGATAAATGTTAAAATTAATAAAAACAAATTGTTAATACATGATATAATTTGTAAATTATCTAAGACACGAGGTATATTTATATGCATGAAATCAATCTTTATGAAAAGAAAATTATTCAGGATAAGGATTTCCCTGTACAGATTTTTGAAAATAATATCCGGGAAATCCGTACGATTTTCAGTGAGCACTGGCATGAACATATCGAGATGCATTATGTTCTGGATGGCGAGGCGGTATTTCACTGTAACCATAGACCTGTGTATGGGAAGAGCGGCGATCTGATCGTGTTAAACAGCAACGAATTACATACGGGGGTAACGAAGACGCCGGTTTTTGATGCTCTGGTGATTATCTTTGAACTTGACAAATTTTCGGAAGAGATTGTAAACCACAACATGATCTTTCAGACACTGATTGAGTCGGATGATAAGATTAAGAGACTGCTTCTCGAGATCCGGAAGGAGGACAGTGAGAAAAAACTCGGATATAAACTGGCGGTTAAGTCTGATATATACGAACTGCTGACGTATCTTATGCGGTATTATGTGGTGGAAAGTATATCAGATAAAGAACATCTGAAAAGAAACCGTGACCTGGACCGCCTGAATACAGTATTTCGATATATACAGAAAAATTATACCGAACAGCTGAGCAATCAGGAGCTTGCCGGAGTCATACATCTGAGCGAATCCAGGTTCTGCCATTTATTCAAGGAGAGCATGGGACAAAGTCCGTTGAATTATATCAATGAAGTTCGACTTCAAAAAGCATATCTGCTGCTTCAGCAAAAGGAACTTAGCGTTGCGGAGGTCGCTGCGGTTGTAGGCTTTACAGATTACAATAATTTCGGGAGATTATTCAAGAAAAAATATGGATTTTCACCCTCGGAAGTCTGGGAGAGGATCGGGACGGCTTCGACATTCTCCGGAAGCAATACATAGCAGGATGATATGTATCTATAGCAATAGACGAGTATTATTTTGTCCCCCGGTTATATATGATGATACCAAGGGTTCAAAAGTCTTGCTTTCATGCTTGCATGAAAAAGCAAGACCTTGGAACCCGGAACAACATGAGAAGGAAGCCCGAAAGGGCGGACTTTGAATGTTGTAGGATTGTGAGAGCACAAAGTGCGGAACAATCCGTGGTATCATCAAAGCGTATAGGGAGGTTCAAAAGTCTTGCTTTCATGCTTGCATGAAAAAGCAAGACCTTGGAACCCGG
>ENA-UOOI01002877-UOOI01002877.1-fermentation-metagenome-genome-assembly--contig:-NODE-2877-length-13922-cov-5.181438_pt1 | contig 13922 bp, 11 predicted proteins | sample MGYA00245779_ERZ724027 | MGnify/ENA primary metagenome ERZ724027 (study PRJEB28704, sample SAMN03018318) | fermentation metagenome | biome: anthropogenic terrestrial biome; feature: soil; material... | reverse complement strand
CTTTTATTCCACCGTATGCAGTACTTGAAAGCCCCTTTTTCTCTTCCATGCGTTATTCCCCCTTCTTAATATAATAATTTAAATGATGTAAAGATATATATATGTTTTATATCCCCCCCTTATAAATTATTAATACAGCAAATAAATTAATGTCTTTTAAGCGAACAACACCTAAGCATAAGAACAACTTGATCTTAAACTTATAGAAAATTAGGATATTAGAATATTAGGGAATGATGTAAATGTTTGTGAACAGCTTAAAATTATATAGCAAAAGTTGCCATAAAGATGCTGTGTAAGATTTGTTGAAATATTTTGATAATTTCAGATACAAATAACAATGAAAATTACAAACTATCATCTATAATATGTAGCGTTAATCTGTTAAATTATGTTTCAATATGCTATTTTTTCCCTATAATATGATTATACGTCTCATTATTTTTAATGTAAACACCTTAATACTAGTTTATAAAAAATATTAATAAATTATATCAATTGCAAAAGTAAATTAGATCCCTTTTTATTTTTCGGTCTGATTTAGTTTTGCAATTAAATTGAGGATTAATTTCTCATTTTAACTTGTACTAAATCTTGACAGGGGGACCATACAATGACTATGCTAATTTATAATTTATTCAAATAGATAAATAATGTCAATGTAAAAAAGCTTCTACTTAGATTTTATTAACGGGATATATTCCCATCATGCTGTTTATTACCATACATTGAATAAAAAAAATCCTTCGTTTACATTCAGAATTACAGTTTCTTGAAAATTTATCATTCTGAAGGTTTATGCGAAGAATCTTTTTCAACTTTTATACTTTATTTTCTTCTATATCTAAACAGTCTCATTTATTTTAGTTCAAGTTTACTGGCCTTCACTTCTTCCATAAATGGAATTGATGCTTCTGCACCTTTTCTTGAAACAGAAATTGCTGAAGCAAGTGATGCAATCCTCAGAGCTTCCCTTACATCATATCCCTGTGCCAAGCTTCCTATAAAAAATCCTGTAAAGGTATCACCTGCCGCAGTAGTATCCACGGCTGGAACCTTGAATATTCCATGTTGTAAAATCAGATCACCATCTTTATAACGTACACCCTTTTCTCCAAGGGTCAATACAATTTTTGCAGAGGGGTATTTCTTTCCTAGCCTCTCCAGCAAATCATCATCTCCTGCTGCACCTTTAGATATATCTGCTGCTTCAACCTCGTTCAGCATAAAGTAATCTACATAACCTAATGGGAGGGAATAAATTTTTTGATTCATAGGGGAAGGATTAAGGACAATTATAAGCCCTTTTTTATGAGCTTTCTCCATAATATAATCAAGTAAATTTATCTCATTTTGAAGAATTATAAAATCACCCTTTGAAAAGTTATCCAGAGTTTTATCTACATGCTCCTTTGTGATCATCTGATTAGCGCCACCAAATAGAAGTATGCAGTTCTGTCCATTCTGATTGACCTGTATTATTGCATGCCCAGTCGCTGCATCCTCATATTGCATTATATAATCAGTATTTACATTGTTTTTATCAAGAACTTGAATTAACATATTTCCGTCAGATTTACCCACTGCTCCGGCATGATATACCTTTACCCCGGACCTTGCAAGTGCAATGGACTGGTTTAAGCCTTTGCCGCCACAAAAGGTTTGCCTTGAAAGGGAAGACATTGTTTCACCAGGCCTCACAAAATGGTCCACCGTATAAACAAAATCTAGATTTAAAGATCCAAAATTCAATATTTTCATTTATTTCCTCCTTGCTCCTATAGACAATAGATGTTGTTTTGCTACACTTTAACTGTATTTCAGAAAATTATAATAGCACTTCACTGATTTAAAATATTTTTCAAGAGATAGTTTCTCGTTGGGTTTGTGTGCCTCACTACTTTCCCCTGGCCCAAAGAGTACTGTTGGAATATTGTATTCCCTTAAAAATATGGATGCATCACTAAAAAAACCTGTACCTACCAGCTTCGGCTTATAATTGCATACATTCTGTATTGATCCCGATAATTTCTGAACCAAAGGATGATCCGGTTCTATTTCCACTGCCATGCGGTTGGTTAATATACTATACTCTATGTTCAAGTCCTTGCAGGTCTTTTTAACGCTTGTAATTAAATTATCAATTCTCCACAAAAGCTCATTATGATTAATTCCAGGTATAGTACGAATATCAAGAGTCATTGTACATATATCTGGAACCATATTTGCTTTCACTCCACCATATATTTTGGTAAGTGTACAAGTAGGGTTTGACAGATATTTATGGGTATCCTCACCTATCAGTTTTCTTATCCCTATAAATAACTCATAAGCAATTTCAGCAGCATTTACACCTTCCCATGGGTATGCTCCATGGGAGGTCTTACCACCTATAGTAAATTCCAGCCATAATGCACCCTTTGAAGCCACTGAAATTTCATTTCCAGTAGGTTCAGCGATAATTATCTGGCCTACTTTATCAAATAATCCACTCTTTAAAGCTTCCAGGGCCCCTAACCCCAAGGACTCTTCATCTCCTGTTCCAAGAAATATTATGTCATTTTCAGGTATAAATCCTTCAAGGGCAATACATCTAAAGGCATAAAGTGCCGCACACAGGCCGCCTTTCATATCACTTGAACCCCGTCCATACAAAAATCCATTTTTAATTGTTGCTCTGCCTGGCGGGGTTTCCCATCCATCTAAGTTGCCAAAGGGAACTGTGTCCAAATGCCCATTTATCAATAAAGCATTTTCTCTTTTGCGTCCCTTCAGTTTAGCACTAACATTGGCACGCCCTTCTGCAAAATCAGATATCTCAACATTACATCCAATACCCTTCAAATAGGAGGCAATAAAATCTGCCAGAACTTTTTCGCCTCCATCAGGATTTACAGTTGTTATGCCTATAACATCCTTCAATAGTTTTAATGCTTGATCCCTCTGTACTTGTGAAGTAAGTATTGACATAACCTTATCACCTCTTAATTACAAAACTATTTGGTTAAATAATTCAATATTCCCTTCCAAAGCTCATCATGAAATTCCCAGTTTATGAATTCCGAAGGCCCCCAGTGTGGTGCACAGTCAGAAGTAAATACAGCTGACCTGCCCTTTCCAAATTCCCCAACTGCTATAAAGGGATCTCCATCAATTGTTACAAGAACCTCTCCATCAGGGATTGCCTTTGTTTTATTATATCCCAGAAAATGTGGCCATTCATCAGGTAAACCTTTTAGAACTTCATGCTCCTTAACAGTTACAGGTACAATACCTTCCGGATGCTCTGCCCTATCATCTATTTCAAGACACTCAACTGGAAGAATATCTTTAATAGGAGTCTGTCCATATCTTGCTTTAGCATCAATTCCTGTGAAGGACATATAGCCTCCTACCATTAGGAAAGCCCCTCCATCATTAACATAATCCTTTATCAGCTGACACCTGTTTGGTGTTTTTATGCTTTTTAAGAAAGTTTTTGGAGGAAGTAAAAGTGTGTTGGAACCTATATCTGATAGAATAACACATGAATATTTACTTATTTCTTCCATTGTAATTGGAAAATGTTCTGGTGCAAGATGGTTTGGAATATATTCCACCTCATATCCTGCCTTTTCTATAGCTTTTCGGATAAATTCCACGCCTTCCTCATATACTGAAGTGTAAAAGCTGTCAAAGCCTTTAACATGTGTTGTATAACTCATCCAGGATTCCCCTGCTATTAATACTTTTTTTGTCATTACTATTTCCTCCTTATTTTTTGCACCAGTCTAAAATCAACTGAGCATATATTAATATTGCATCAAGATATTGTTCTATTTCTATATACTCATTTATTGTATGACACTGAGCTTGAGTACCAGGGCCGAATTGTAATGTAGGACATTTCGCAACATTTTTCCAGACTCTACAATCACAGCCTGAAGGGGAACCTACAATTTTAACTTCCTTATCTATTGCAGTTTTATATGCACCTTGGAATAACCTGACAAATTCATTATCAACTTCCATTTCAAAAGGTCCGCCTGCCTGATATATGGATATTTCTGGTTTATGATCCTTAAGCCAGTCATCACCCTCACAACATCTGTAAATTGCATTTGTATACTCTTCAACTACCTGATCATAATTCATCTGCTTTGGCAAATAATGAACACAGGTTTTAAAACAACAATAATCTGCTACAGTAGAACCGGCTGTACCCCCTTGAATTATACCCACATTTGATGAGGGAGATGGAAGAAGCGGATGCTTATATGTCATCAGCCATTTATGTTCAAGCTCATCTATTGCTGCCATAAGCTTCACAGCCTTTTCAATTGCACTAACTCCCAGCCATTTTGAGCCGGAATGAACTGCTAATCCTTTTATCTCAACTTTAAAAAAGACAAAACCCATATGTGCTACAATCAATTCTCTGTCAGTTGGTTCACACACCACAACTGCATCAGCTTTCTGTCCATTCATAGCTGCTGCTATGGATCCATTTCCCCCTCCCTCTTCATCTACTACTGAAGTAATAACAACATCTCCGGGAAGTGGAATACCTGCATCCTTTAAAAGCTCAACTGCCATTGCCGAAGCCATTAATCCACCCTTCATATCACATACACCAAGTCCATACATTTTTCCATCCTTAATAGTTGGTTTATGTGGTGGTGTATCCCACATGTTCACTTCTCCTGAAGGCATAGTATCAACATGCCCGTTAAACATTATTGATCTTCCGCCATTGCCATTAAAGGTAGCATAAACATTATACCTTCCATCATAATTATGGCCGGAATTACCTTCTTTAAATTCTGACAAACTCCTTTGTATAACTTCTTCTGTCAGCTGATCCTTAACAATTGAGTCAGCTCCCATTTCTTTAAACATTTTTACAAGGTAATCCTGTCCCTTTTTTTCTAATCCACCTTCAATACCATGACCTATGTCATGGGTATCAATTGCCACAAGATCTGCAAGACGTGAAATATATTTATCCTTATTTTTTTCAAGAATTTGTTTCAGTTTATCATTCATTTATATCACATACCTTCCCATTTATGTAGTTAAATAAGCATATCGCAGCGAAAAGCCTACATTCATAACATGGCCCTGTATGGGGCACGAACGCCTTCCGCTGCATTATCAATTTTTATGAATTATATCCCTCTAATTGTAAAGCCTGATACATTCCTCAACTATATTCCAGAATTTTTCTTTATCTAGCTTTACCCCAACTTGAGAGTTGGGTTCTTTTTTAGTTGTATTGAAATAATCGCATAATGTACGTCCGTAGCATTTTTCACTTCTAATCTCAATTTCCGTATACATAGGTTTTGTTTCAATACAACTAGGATCAATAAGATAAGCAATACATGTTGGATCATGCAGTGGTCCACCTGCCCAGCCAAATACTTTCTTTTGAGTAGCACTAAAGAATCTCATTAAATCTGCAAACAGGTGTGCAGCTTTATTATCAACTTTTTCCATCCTATCTATTATTTCAGGATAGCATAAGGCTTGTCTTGTAAGATCAAGTCCCATCATTACAATTGGTCTTCCTGAAGTGAATACAACATAGGCTGCTTCAGCATCTGCGACTATATTAAATTCTGCTGCAGGCGTAACATTGCCAAGCTGATATGCACCACCCATTAGAACTATCTCCTTAATTTTATCTATAATTCTTGGTTCCATACGCATTGCCATTGCAATGTTTGTCAGTGGTCCTGTTGGGACAAGTGTTATATCTCCATCTGATGCCATTAATGTTTCAATTATAAAATCCACTCCATGCCTTGGATCAAGCTTTTTTGTAAGTGGTTCAAACACCGGACCATCAAGTCCTGTCACTCCATGAATATCATCAGCTATTATTTGTTTTGCACGCACCATAGGAACACTGCAACCTGCACACACAGGTACATCTACCCCCAGATACTGGCAAACATTCAATGCATTTACTGATGTCTTATCCAATGTCTGATTGCCAGCAACAGTTGTTATACCAAGAAGTTCAATTTTAGGATGCTTTGCTGCCATCATAATTGCAACTGCATCATCATGTCCCGGGTCGCAATCAAGAATAATTTTTATTCTATCCATTTTTTCCTACCTCCTTAAATAATTTATTTTTCTACAAATAAAGAACTCTTTGCTTTTTCTTCTCTTTTAGCTTTACGCCATAAGGAAATAGCAAGAACAAGAACGGTAATAATATATGGCTGCATTAGAACAAATTGTGAAGGCCAGCCATATGCCTGTAATCTTCCGCCTATACTGTCAATGAATCCGAATAGAAGACTTCCAATCCAGGCAAATACAGGATTTGCACCTCCAAAGAACATTGCAGCAACACCCATAAACCCTCTGCCATTAGTCATATTTTCAATAAACATCTTAGAATAGCCAATAGATAAATGGGCACCAGCCATACCTCCTAAAATTCCAGAGATTATCATAATCTGATATTTCATCTTTTTAACATTAATGCCTGCAGTTTCTGCAGCCATTGGGGAATGTCCAACAGAGCGAAGACGCAATCCCCATACAGTACGATACAGTAAAAAGGTTAATACCAGTACCATTACTATTCCCAATAACTCCATCAAAGACCAATTATTAAATATACCATTAAGATATTTGTTTCCTTCAAATATTGGTATATTTATTCGGGGAATTCCAATAATTTTAGGATCTGTAAAGCTTCCAGTTGTACCAAGAAACTGTTTTATTCCAAACTTTGTAACAGCAAGTGCCAGTGCATTTATTGCTGTACCAATGGCAGTCATATCCGCGTTGTATTTAATACTTGCTACCGCCATAATTAATGCCATAAGCACACCTGCTGCCATTGCTAGAATCAAAGCAAAAACCCAACTTCCTGTTGTATAGCTGACTAAAACTGCTACGAATGCTGCTGTCAGCATAATACCCTCTGTACCAATGTTAAGAATATTACCCTGCTGGGTAATTACAGCCGCCAGAGCTGCAAACAAAATAGGAGTTGAGGCTCTTATGGTTGCATAAATCAACGTATAATCAAAAATTGAACTTAAATCCATTTTTTAGCCCCCCTTAATTTTGTCCGCTTGTTGCAGCTTCAGATTTTTTAGCTTTTCGTTTTTGAACAAATGCAAATAGATCTTCCATTGTTGCAAATATAATAAATATAGCGATTATAGTATCTACAATTGATTTAGGTATACCTGTGTAACGTTCCATACCCAGTGCACCGGACTTAAGTACTGCAAGGAAGAATGCCATAAAGGGCACCATCTTAATATCGTTCTTTACAATAAGAGCTGCAAGCATTCCATCAAAGGCAATACCCGATGAGAAGTTGTCAAGAAAGTATCCATATGTCCCTAGAACCTCAAGTGCACCTGCTAGACCTCCTACAGCACCGCTTAAAAGCATTGCATTAATCATCGTCTTTTGGGGACTGATTCCTACATATTGTGCATACATAGGATTTAATCCTACACTTGTGAATTTATATCCAATTGTTGATTTTTGTAATATCCAATAAATGATTATTACAACTGCAATTGCAATAAAAAGACCTGCGCTTGCCTGGCTGGGTTTTAAAATCTTTGCCAACTTCGCTCCTTCTGCAATAGTTGGTGTTTGTGGAACTCCTGTCTTTGCACTTAAAGGACCATTTACAAGATATGATGTAATATATATTGCAACATAGTTCATTAATATAGTTACACATACCTCGTTTACACCCAGGTATGCCCTTAGGGAACCGGGTATATAAGCCCATGCTGCCCCTATAATAATGGCGACTATAAGACAAAGTAATATAAGTATAGGCCCAGGAACACCTTTAAATGTAAACCCAACCCATGCTGCAGCAATAGCCCCAAGATAAAGCTCACCTTCCACACCTACATTAGAAACACCTACTCGAGATGAAATAACAAATGCTATGGATGTAAGAAGAAGCGGTGTAAATTTCTGCAGTGTTGTACCAAAATTTAGCTTTCCAACGAAAGCGCCTTTGAAAAGTTGAATATATGCCTCTATAGGATTATAACCAAGGGCAAGCATAATCACTGCTCCAATGAGTATAGAAACTAAAGTTGTAAGCAGCAAATTTATATATTTATTTGATGACTTCATAATAATGTCCCGTCTCCTCTCATTGCAGATTTTTTTGCATCTTCTGGGTTTCCACCCATCATAAGCATACCAATATTATTTTCATTAGCATCTTCAGCATTCATAGTGCCGGTAATTCGCCCTTCATACATAACAATTATCCTGTCAGAGAGGGAAAGTATTTCCTCAAGATCTGATGATACCAACAGTATTCCTTTGCCTTTTGCCTTAACATCATTTAGAATTTTTCTGATGGATTCAATAGCTCCTATGTCAACTCCTCTGGTTGGCTGTGAAGCAATTAGAAGCTTTCCGTCTGCATCTATCTCTCTTGCAACAACTATTTTTTGTGCGTTCCCTCCAGATAAGGCTTGTGCCAATGCACTTGGGTTGTTAGGCCTTATATCAAATTTCTTTATTAGTTCCTCTGAAAAATTTTGAATGGCCTTTTTATCCTGTGCAATACCATTTGCAAATGGTTTTTTATCAACCTTTACAGCAACCAAATTGTCCATAATAGTCATACCTTTATTAAGGCCTCGGAGATTTCTATCCTCAGGAATATGTGTCACTCCGGCCTTTCTTATTTTCAAAGGACTAAGATTGGTTATATTAATTCCTTCAAGTGTTACAGTACCCTTTTCCACCTTTCTGAGTCCAGTGATTGCCTCAATAAGCTCGCTTTGCCCATTCCCGTCAATCCCCGCTATTCCTACAATTTCTCCTTCTTTAACCTCCAAGGAAGCTCCTCTGATTTTTGATAATTCCTTTTCCCCTGAGGTCCACAGATTGTCTACTTTTAGTATTGTATTACCAACTTTAGATTTTTTCTTTTCTACATTAAGGAACACCTCACGGCCTACCATCATCTTTGCAAGTTCAGCTGTATTGGTATCTTTCTTATTTACTGTATCTACAAATTTACCTTGGCGCATAACAGTAATTCTGTCTGAAATCTCCATTACTTCATTTAATTTATGGGAAATAAATACAATTGATTTTCCATCAGCTTTCATATTATTCAAAATTTCAAAAAATTTTACACATTCCTGGGGAGTAAGTACTGCTGTAGGCTCATCAAGAATAACAATTTCTGCACCTCTATACAGTGTTTTTATTATTTCTACCCTCTGGGCCTCACCAACAGATATTTGGTTAATTCTTTTATTAAGTTGTATATCCATGTTATAAGTGTCTATATATTTCTGTATTTCTTTTCTTGCCTTGTCAAAATCGATAGTAATTTTCTTTTTAGGCTCAAAACCTAATATAATATTTTCAAGTACTGTTAATTCCTTTACAAGCATAAATTCCTGGTGAACCATTCCAATTTGATGCTCAATTGCTATTTTAGGGGTTATATTTGTTATTTCTTCCCCCCTTATTTTTATTGTGCCAGAATCATTTGGATAGATTCCATAAAGTATCTTCATCATTGTAGACTTACCTGCACCATTTTCGCCTATCAATGAGTGTATTTCTCCTTTTTTAAGATTGAACTGGCCATCCTGAACTGCTTTTACAGTGCCAAAGTTTTTTGTAATATCAGTCATTTCAATTATATATTCATTCATCGACGCGCCTCTCCCCATCTACTTGAATTTTAAAATAATTTATCTGTATTTTTTTAAAGTGGTTTGTTACAATAGCAAACCACTTTATTTAACATTTCCCGTTGCTTTATTTCATTACTTTATGTACTTATTTCCTTCCAAATCCTTCATAAGCATTTACTTTTATTTCACCTGATTTAATTTTTTCCGCTAATTCGGCTGTTTTATCTAAAATATCCTGTGGGAACTTATCTCCCAAAGCATTCTTCATTACTGACATATCTGTTAAACTAACACCGCCATTGCTTATGTCAAGGTATGTTGTTGTGTTGCCTTTGTAAGTTCCTTTAATAACTGACTCAATTGCAAGGTATGTTGCATTATCAACTCTTTTTACCATGGAAGTAAGTATGGATCCTGGGTATACACTGTCCTGATTCAGGTCAACTCCTATAGCATATTTACCTTGTTCTTTTGCTGCTTCAAGAATACCTGTACCTGTACCGGAAGCTACATTCATTACTATATCAGCCCCCTGGCTGTACTGAGCAATTGTAAGTTCCTTACCCTTTAGGGGATCATTAAATGTACCCGCAAATGAGTGTAAAATTTTTATATCTGGATCAATATACTTTGCGCCCTGTTCATATCCAACAAGGAAGTCATGAAGCACTGGAATATCCATTCCTCCAACCCATCCAATTGTTTTATCAGGGTTTACACCAGGAATATCTGTTTTAGTTGTAAACATTGCTGCAGCAGCACCTGCAAGGAAGGATCCTTCATTTTGTGCAAATGTTGAAGATACAATATTATCTCCCGGAACAACTCCATCAATTAAAGCAAATTTAGTATTTGGAAATTCTGGTGCATGTTTTTTCAAAATATCCTGAAACTGTGTTGAAACACCAATAACTAAATCGTATCCATCAGAAGCCATTGCTACTACGTTGGATTCCCACTCTGTTGGTTCCTTGGATTCCATCTCTTTTAGATCAATTCCATAATCTTTAACAGCTCTCATTGCGCCCTCATGTGCTGAGTCATTAAATGACTTGTCCCCTAGAAAACCTGCATAAACTAATGCAACCTTAAGCTTCTTTTGTCCATTTGAATTATCTCCACCAGCCTCAGATGCTGATTTTGATGAACATCCTGCAAGAGTCCCAATCATTAGAGCAAATGTTAGCATAATTGCGACAATTTTTTTCATTTTAAATCCTCCTTATTTTTATTTTTTTAACCATTTTATCTTGTTTTAGTAGTTGGGTAAAACGTTTTACCTAAGCTATTTTTATTCTACATCAAGCAAAAAAAATTGTCAACAATATATTCATCATTTTTTAAGTAATTTCTTTTAAGTTTCATTTTGCCCTTCTTGGGTTATTTACTATTATCATTTTTATATGTATAATAGTAAAATGTGTTATATAATCTACTGAAAATTAGGTGATTAAAGTGATAACTATTAAAGATATTGCTGCTAAAACTAAACTGTCAGTTACAACAGTTTCTTTAGTTCTAAACGGCAAACAATCAAAAATACCTCAAAAGACAAAGGATCTTGTCATTAAAACCGCAGAGGAATTACATTATAGGCCTAATCAGCTTGCTGTTGGGTTGATTACGAAAAGGACTAAAACAATTGGTCTTATTGTACCTGATATCCGTAACAATTTTTTTTCAAGTCTTGCAAAAGGTATAGAGGATGAATGCAGAAAGAATGGATGGACTGTTATACTGTGCAATACAAGTGATATACACGAAAGAGATTTGGAATATATAAATATGCTTGCCAGCAAGGGTGTTGATGGTATTTTATACTGTATGTCATCAGATAGTGATATTGAAAAATTCAGGGAATGTTACAACCTTTTAAAAATGCACGATATAACCTTTATTATGCTTGACCGTTCATTTCAATTGCCTGGACTGATTACCGCAAAGCTTAATCACAAAAAGGGTGGATATCTTGCTGCAAAGCATTTAATTGATTTGGGCCACAGGCGCATTGCCTGTGTAACTGGTCCTAAGCATCTTGAAGACTCAATGCAGCGTCTTGATGGCTATATGAAGGCTTTAAAGGAATATGGAATACCCTATGATGAAAGCATCATAGTTGAAGGAAATTATCATATGGAAAGTGGTATTTCTGCGGTTGATAAGCTAATTAATAAAAATTTTACAGCAATCTTTGCATTTAATGATATGATGGCATATGGAGTTTATAAAGGATTGAAGGCTCATGGCCTGTTAGTTCCTACAGATATTTCTCTTGTTGGATATGATGATATTTCTATATCCGAAATTCTCGAGGTTCCCCTTACTACAATACATCAGCCAGTTGAACGTATGGGAGCTGCTGCAGCAAAACATCTTATTGAAATTATCGAAAAGGGCTCGCAGGATAAGCCTATACCAATTTATTCACCAAGTCTTGTTATACGCAGTAGTACTGCTAAATTAAAACCTACTAAATAAATTTTAAAATACAACTATATATGCGGTGTATTAAATCTAAATTACTAATTGCAGATTGTATTCATATACTAAAAAATCGCTATGAAAATTTTCATAGCGATTTTTACAAATTAATTTAAATACATTAGATCAAAAGTTTAATCAGCGAGCTTGCAAGAATAAGAATAAAAGCCCCTCCTATACGGGAAGATATCTGTGCAAATGGCATAAGCTTCATTCTTTTTGATGCTGATAGAACTGCAACGTCCCCAGTTCCGCCCATATTTGCCATGCAGAGTCCTGCAGTAATTGCAGATTCAATTGGATAAAATCCAACAAGTTTTCCAACAAGTCCAGCTCCAAGTGCTGCTCCTATAACTGTAACTCCTACAAGTAATAAGTATTGAGGTGTTAATGCAGCTATAACCTGCGCTAAATCTGTATATGCAACCCCTATACCAACAAGCAGTATACTAGTCCAATTTGTCATAACAAACTGAAACCACTGATAGGCGCCTTCTTCATATTCCTCCGGTAATATTCCAAGTATTTTTACAACTGCAACTGTTATGATCATCCATGCATAAGCATGAATAGAAGGAACAAGTTTCCCAATTATGCACCCAAATACAAAGAATGCTAAGGATAAGAATAACCCTATGCCCATAGTTTTAAAATTAGGAGCCATTCTAACTTCTTCTTCAACTACCTTTTCATCCTTTGAAACCATAAGTTCGCCATTGCCTGTTAAATTCGGTTTTGACTTTCCAAGTTTATCAAGTAATCCTGCTATAACAATTGCAAGGGCATTTCCAAGAGCAACAGCAGGGACCATCATAGAAAGCATAGTCTTTGGATCCTTTGAAAGTCCTGTTCCAAATATTTTAGCCAGTGGAACTGCTCCAGCTCCCATTCCTCCGCCCATTATTGGAATTCCAATAAATAGTACTGCTTCTTTAGATCCAAATCCTGTTATAGCACCTGTAATACCAACAAATCCAAGAGCTACAACAACTCCTCCAAGTATTGCAGGAAGATATCTAACTGCAGCCTTTATAAGTAAGTCTCTCTTCATTCCAAGTATACTTCCTGTTATAAGTGCTGCAATATAAAAATCAAGAAATGCACTCCCATCCTTCATAAAGTCAGAAATTATATCAGAAGTAGTTTTTGGAAAAATATTGTAAGTAACCATTGCTGCAGAGACAAATATAATTACAATGGGTCCACCACCAAGATAAGTTTTAATAATAGGTGTATGATTGCCAACTTCATTTAAGACTGATCCAACAACAAACATAGCTGCAAGTGCGCCAATCATTCCTTTAGGAAGAACATTTAAATATGATGCAGTAATTACAATAGCTGCCATAATTAAAAATGCAGGAACTGAAAATCCAGCTATTTTATAGCCTTCCCTTTTCTTAACCTTTGTATCCATATGAATCCTCCTTTGTATTTATTATGTAATTTAAACTTCATTTGGAGTTTCTTAAAAGAAATATCTTGCTCCAGAAGTTTATATATTTATCATATAATAACCAGTATCAGATATAAATATTAAGACCTTTTATATTATTTTGGTCATTTTGTACATTTTGATTAATATTTATCAATCAGCATACTATTTGAATTAAAAGTATATATAAAAATAGGATTTAGTACTAATATTAGTGCTAAATCCTATTTTTTAAGTTACTTAAAACTACTTCAATAGCAAACCTTTTACTACTTTACTTTGCTGATTCTTCCATTATTTTTATTCCTGAACTTGTTCCAATTCGATTTGCTCCTGCTTCAATCATTTCCATT
>ENA-UOOI01002876-UOOI01002876.1-fermentation-metagenome-genome-assembly--contig:-NODE-2876-length-13924-cov-2.723484_pt1 | contig 13924 bp, 13 predicted proteins | sample MGYA00245779_ERZ724027 | MGnify/ENA primary metagenome ERZ724027 (study PRJEB28704, sample SAMN03018318) | fermentation metagenome | biome: anthropogenic terrestrial biome; feature: soil; material... | reverse complement strand
CGAATGTTATCCAGACGTTCCTGCGCACTGCCCTTTGGCATATAAACAACACTTTTCTGATTTAGGCGGTTGGCCGTCCATGCGACACCACGGCCATGATTCCCGTCCGTAGCCGTTACAAAGGTAAGATCACCGAGCTTATTATGTATCTCACGACTGATAATTTTTTCATAAGGTAATTCGGAGATATCCATACCAAGTCGTTTCGCGATGAAGCTCCCTATCGCATAGCTTCCACCTAAAACCTTAAAAGCATTCAGACCGAACCGATAGCTTTCATCCTTCACCAAAATATCCTTCAGCCCCAGACTGGCCGCAAGATTGCTTTCACTGGCAAGAGGAGTAATCTTGTATTCCGGAAAGCTCCTGTGAAAGGCAATTACTTTTTTTGCGTTCTCATAGCCGAATTGCTTCACCGGGTAGAGTGCTCCTTTTTTGCGGTTGTAGTGGATCGCTTTAAAACATTCATTCATATTGCTTCTCCATTCTGCTGCCAAGGCGGTAGCACAAAAATTGATATACTGCAAAAAATACATGTCAACCAGAAAGTAATAAAATATGTCTTGATAATATAACCGGGTTTTGAAATTTTTATTACATCATATAGAAAACAATTATTTTTTGCAATTAATAATAAATAATTATTATATTGGAAAATATTTTTAGCATATTGCATATATAATCATTAGTTTATACTTATATAATACCACGTATTTAACAAAAGTCAAATAGAAAATAAGGCAAAATAATAATAAATTATTATTACACTTGCTTGATTTTGATTGTACAGGGTGGTAAAATCTTCTTATTAACTATGTTGTGTGGAGGTTTCGTGAATGAAGATTAAGGATTTAAAACAATTCATAAATTTTCTTGGGGAAGCATTGGGGAAAAACTGCGAGATTGCTTTACAGGATTGCAGTAAAGGATGTATCGAAGCAATTATTAACGGGCATATCAGCGGCAGGAAGGTAGGATCTCCTCTGACGGATCTTGCCAAGGAGATAATAGCAAGCAGGGATTGGGAAAAATGTGATTATATTACAGGTTATGAAGGACATACCTTGGACGGGAAGCTGCTTCGTTCCTCGACCTTTTTTATAAAAGAAGACGGTAATCTCGCAGGAATGCTCTGTATTAATGTGGATACCTCCTGCTACAGCCAGATGAGTGATTTAATACTTACCCTTGGCGGCCTGACCGCCACTGGAAAGACAGTATTAACAGGCAATGAAGCAAATTACAGACAGGAGACATTTATCGACAGCATAGAAGATGTTGTCAATTCCGTGTTCAGGGAAATTTATGAAAACGAGATTCCCGATAAGTTTACACAGGAGGATCGGCTTAATATCATACGTCATCTGGAGGGCAAAAAAACATTTAATATTAAGGGGACCATATCCTATATGGCCGAAAGGCTTCATTGCAGTGAAGCAAGTATATATCGATATCTTTCACATATACGGAAAGAAGACAGGAATGCGAAGCGAAACGAGTAACAAATATTATGTGTCCTCCGGATTATTCTGAGACTTTGGCTTGCGCCCTCATCTCAAACGCCATTTTAAGCAGCAGCTCTTTTTGGTTTTGCTCCGGCTGTTCGATTACGGCGGCCAATAAACGGTTCAAAACGTCTCCGATCCCGGGGCCGGGCTTAAAACCTGCGGCGATCAGATCCTTTCCGTTAATTGCAAGCTCCTTAAGGCTTACACATTCCTCCCGCTCTAAAAGCTCCCGGTAGAGCTTTCTGGCCATGGCCAGCTTCTCATATTTTTCGGCGTTTCTTGCGGGATTTTTCCCTGCGGTATCCGCCCGGTTCACTTCAAAAATAAGCTCCATGTATTCCTTACCGATTTTCGCAGCCGCTTTTCTCATACCGGCGGGAGTAAGTACAAACCGGTAATCATGCCAGCGGATCAGATGCACCACCGTGTCAATGGTATCATTGTCGAATTTGAGACGCCTTAAAATATGCCTTGCGGTAACGGCCCCCTTCTCCTGATGTCCGTAGAAGTGATTCTGTCCATCTTTCCCAACACTGATCGTACCTGGCTTTTCGATATCATGAAGCAGCATGGTCCATCTGAGGATTGTCCTTTTCTTTGGTGTGAACAATTGCTCCTCCTGCCTGCCTCCTACCGCTTCCACCGTATGAATGGTATGCTCTCCCACAGTATAGATATGATGGATGTTTTTCTGACCGGTGATCATCATGGCGTTAAATTCCGGAAGCACCACATCGGTGATGCCGGCTTCATATAATAATCTCAGCCGGTCAGGATGGTCTGAGACTAATAGCTTAGTCAACTCCGCACGGATGCGTTCGGCACTGATATGCTTAAGCATTGCCGCATTTTTCTGTATTGCATCCAGAGTCCTTTCTTCTATCGTAAAATTCAGCTGCGCCGAAAAACGCACTGCCCGCAGTATCCTTAAAGCATCCTCCCGGAAACGCTCCTCGGGACTTCCAACACACTGGATAATGCCATTTTCCAAGTCATCCCTTCCTCCGAAGAGATCGATAATACCGTCCTTCTCGTTAAATGCCATCGCATTGATCGTAAAATCACGGCGCCTTAAATCCTCCCGAAGGCTTGCCGTAAAGCTGACCTTCTTCGGATGCCTGCCGTCTTCATATATGCCGTCCAGTCGGTAGGTCGTGACCTCATAATGCTCTTTATCCATAAGGATCGTCACAGTCCCATGCTGTATTCCGGTGTCAATCGTCCTCCGAAAAAGCGTCTTTACCTCAAAAGGCGTGGCGGACGTAGTGATATCCCAATCCTCCGGTTTTCTGCCGAGCAGCATATCGCGGACGCAGCCTCCCACGGCATAGGCTTCAAAGCCATGCCGGTTCAAGGTCTCTATAATATCTTTCACATTTTTTGGCATCGTAAGCTTCATGCTCGTCCTCCGGAATCATTGATATATTTATCATAACCATTATATCAGACTTTATTTCTAATACAAGGCCGGGCAAAATCAAATAAAACCGGGAGGCACTATCATCTCCCGGTTCAAAATAAAATATTCAAATTGTAATATATTTATTGATATCAAAATGGTCTTTTCCTACGCTGCGAATCATATTAACATTCCTGGCCTTAATTGCGTCGATCATCTTTCTATGTTCCACTTGGGCGTCATTCAACGCCTCCGGAAACAATTCCGTAACTCTGAAATACTGGCTTCCGGAGGCATTATAAAATGTACTGATTAATAAGGGATATAAGTTATTATGCGTTGCTTTCGCCAGCTGATTATGAAATTCGATATCATGTTTCACAAACTCCCGCGGATTATTACGGCTCTTCTCCATTTTTTTGTATATTTTTTCGAGCTCCGCAATGTCTTCCTCAGATGCCCTGCCTACCGCCTTTTCAAAAACTCCAAGCTCAAGTGACTCTCTGACTTCCATAATGTCGACAAGACTCTGACTGCCGCTGCCAAGCATACTTTTTAATTGGCCGGCCCACTTGATATCCTTCTTATCAATAACATAGGCCCCTTTTCCTGTACGTATTTCAATAATTCCTTTTTCATTCAATAATCGCAGGGCTTCTCTTAAAACATTCCTGCTTACGCCATACTCCTCCGCCATATTTCTTTCTGAAGGCAATTTATCGCCAACAGACATTTTTGAAATTTTTTTTTCTAATTGAGCTGATACGTCCATGTAAAGAAATTCTGACATATGCCCCTCCCCTTTAATCTCTAGAAGGCGCCAAAGTGACCAATGGTATCTTCCGCTTTTTTCGAACCCTGCCATAAACAATCTGATATATTTTTACCCAATGAAAGTGCATGCATAAAACCCGCGATAAATGAATCTCCCGCCCCTAAAGTATCAATTACAGGCACTTGATTTGCATAATAACGAAAATACTGATTTCCGTCATATGCGATACTGCCTTCAGCCCCAAGTGTAGCGACTACCAGATCACATCCTCCTTTTGCAAAATCCTTCATTACATCTTTAATGAAGGAATCCTCCTTATTATAGGATAAGAAAGCGTAATTGACATTTTGTATTACTGATTTATATTCGGGTTTATTATACTTATCGGCAAAGTCATATATAATTCTTATCTCTTTTCTTAATTTTGTTAAATATTTTTCCATATTCCCATATATAGAAGTGTGCAAATAGTCAAAATCCTTAATAAAAATCAAGTCTTCTTCTGACAATGAAAGGTCCGGCAAAACACCTTGATTATAATTCAGGAACACACGCTCATTCCCATTTAGCAGTATTTCAGTAACCGCTGTATTTCCGGGCAATTCTTTTAAATGTGTGAAACCCACTCCCTGCGCCTTAAGCCCGTCTTTGATAATTTGGCCGTATTCATCCTTACCGACAGCACCAAGATACTCGGCTATTCCTCCTAATTGATTGATATAAACTGCAAAATTAACCGAACAGCCGCCCGCATAACCTTTCTTTAAATTTTGATAATAATCAACGCAATTATCTCCTATTGCTATGAACTTAGCCATGATCCTTCCTTTCAAATCCAAATAATATTATATCTGTGTCAAATAAAAAACTCCAGTAAGAAATAGTTAAATGCATTTATTTAATAACAGAACAATGACGGGAAGAGTAAATATCATTAAAACCGTACTTTCAACAACTGCTAATGCCGCATGCTTCGGATAGCAATCATACTGTTGCGCCAGGATTGCATTTAACGAGCCGCTTGGCAATGCGGTAAGAAGAACCATGGATGCTGCCAGTGTGGAATCGGTATGAAAAAATCTCAAAATCAACATCATGATAATTGGAAACAAAAGCAATCGTAATCCTGATACGATCAGAGCCATTTTATTTTCTGTCAATTCTTTCAGTTTTATAGAAAATATTTGGCTTCCTATAATTATCATTGACAGCGGGACTACCATGTTTCCAATTGAAGATAGCCCCTCATGCAATACTTGCGGTATATGTACCGGAAAAAAGAATAATACAATTGAAATAAAGCTTGCCAGGTTCATGGGATCACATAGAATACTCTTTAAATTAATTTTATTTTGTCCGCTGATCTTTCTGATTGCATATACAACCAGAAAAATCTGATATTCTAAATTATAAATGACGGGATAGAGATTTGCTTCAACTCCAAATAGTGCTGTTATTAAGGGGAATCCGATGAATCCGACATTAGCGAATACGGATAAATTCACAAATAAGGTTTCCTCTCTGTTTTGCAATGCCATCTTTTTTCCTATCAGCTTTGATAAAATAATAGCGGCCAGATAATATCCCGTTATTATAATTACTGCCTGTATCAGAAGATTTATCTCCGGCTTCTCAATATCCTCCATGGCTGACTCTAATATGTTAATTGGTAAAATTGCGAGCAGCAGCATATTTGACATTCCTCGCTGGACTTCATCATTTATCACTCTTTTCCATCTTAAAACAAAACCCAGAACGATCATGACAGCTATTTTTAACATTAGGCCGCCCAAAGTACTTATTGGCATAGTAACTCCTTCATATGTCTTATCTGGCTAAAAGCCCCGGTTCAATTTTACCGGATTCGTCATTAATTCAAAGTGTGGATATTTTGCTAAATTTTCACATAAGATTTTCATCATATTCGGCTGATAAGAGGCTTGACGGTCACCGGCAATATGCGGGGTAATATAGATATTATCCAGTGTCCATAGCGGACTATCCGATTTTAAAGGCTCCTGGTCGAAAACATCCAATACCGCATAACCAATCCTGTGATTTTTCATTGCTTCAATGAAATCATCTTCCTTAACAATAGGACCCCTGCCAACATTCATAAAAATTGCGGTTTCTTTCATTGAATTAAATTCTTTATAGGTAAACATGTTTCTCGTACTGGCTGTTAACGGCATACAAATAACAATAACATCACTTTCCGGTATGATATCCTGACGTTCCTCCGGCAAAATAATTTTCTCAACATTTTCATCCTCTTTTTGTATAGGATCTACTCCGTAAACCGTCATCCCAAGTGCTTTGCATCGTTTTGCCACTTCGCTTCCTACACGGCCCATACCAAAAATAGTAATTGTCTTGCCAAATGCTTCATCAAGATGTGTATCAAAATCCCATTCCCCTCGTTTAAAGGCCTCGTAGAATTTATAATTATTTCTGGTAATATTTAATAGCATACACACCACATATTCCGCAATTGTTACGGCATTAATTCCTCTTGAATTGGTAACAAAGACACCCTTTTCAAACAGAATTTCCTGTGGCATAGCTTCAATTCCGGATTGTCCGCTATGAACCCATTTTAAGGATGGCATCCTTTGCACAATTTCAGCCGGCATATGGTCACCATAGGTAAACAGGATTTCTGCCTTTGATAACTCCTTCTCGGACAAATCCTCCAGTTGCTTGATGTGTAAAATTTCATATTCTCCGAATTTATCACTTAACATATTTTTATATTTATCTTCCAGTCCTAACGTGCTAACGATCTTCATATTCTACCTCCTACTGATTTTATAGCTTCAAAGCTTTGATATTAAAGGCCTGCTAACCTTTAACACCACCCGCATTCAGACCCGCGACAAAATATTTCTGCGCAAAAATAAAAAATACTATAATTGGTACCGCGGATATCACTAAGCCCGCAAGCAATACAGACCATTCCGTATGCATTTCCCCCTGAAAGCTGATCAATCCGATAGGAATCGTCATTTTTATTTTTGTTTTGATAAAGGTCAGTGCAAATGAAAATTCATTCCATGCATAAAATGCTGTCAAAACAATGCTGGTTAACATGATTGGCTTTGAAATCGGCATAAATACTGCTGTCAATACCTTGAAGGAATTACACCCATCTATTTTGGCTGCATCCATAAACGCATGATCAATTGACATGAATGCCGAAAAAATAATCATAACAGACATCGGCATCTGATAAGCCGTATAAATCAAAATTAATGCCAGCAGGGAATCATACAAATGCAGGGCCTGAACCTCCTGATACAATGGAATCAAGCTTACGATCGGAGAAAACATCAATCCTGAAATGGCAATGGTATAAAATATCTGTTTCCCTTTGAATTCAAAAGCTGATAAAGCAAACGCAAACATACAGCTTATAATTAAGTTCAATAAACAGGTAGCAACTGTAACAATGACACTATTAAGAAAATATTTCGAAATACCGCTTTTCCATGCATCGATATAGTTGCCAAACTGCCATTTTCCGGGAAGTCCCCATATATTGCTGAAAATTTCATTCGTTGTCTTAAAAGAAGCTAAAAACATCCAAATAAAAGGATATACAATTATAATAAAGAATATGATCGGAATTAGTAACACGAACGCTCTGCCTATTTTTGATAAAGAGCGGTATGTATTATAATTCTTTTCATCTGAATAGACTGATGTCTTATATTTCATAACATAGCACCTCTTAATTTTTTCCTCGCGATTTGAATATTCCGGATTGTAACGCTGCAATTATCATTGAAAATAATAATATAATTGTGCCTATCGCTGATGAATACCCGATTTTCCCATGTACAAACGCGTAATCGTACATTAGCGTACTCATGACCTCGCTTGATTGGGACGGGCCACCGCCTGTAATGACATATACCTCATTAAAGATCAGAAAACCGCCTGAAGTAGTGATAATAAATGTCATCAAAATGGTATCTTTAATATTCGGAACCGTGATGTAGAAAAACCTTTTGACTCCGCCCGCTCCGTCCAAGAGAGCAGCTTCATTCATTTCTTCAGGAATTCTCTGAATCGCAACAATCAACAGCATCATCGTATATCCGATGCTCTTCCACTGTGAAACTGCAATTACAGAGAAAATGGCAGTACCCTCTTCCCCAATCCATCCATGTTTTAAACCTGATAGATGTACCGCGTCTAAAATCGCGTTCAGTAAGCCTGTCGGCTGATAGATAAAAGTGAATAAAAGTCCGATTACTGTTAAAGAAATTAACGATGGAACAAAAAATGTAGTCCTGAAAACAGCGGAAAGTCTTTTATTCTTCATGTTTTCCAAAATACCAGCTAATATCAATGAAAATCCGACCTGAAAAATCAAGGAAATAATAATATAATAAATATTATTTTTTAAGGCAGTCAGAAAAATTTTATTCTGAAATAATTTACTATAGTTATGAAGACCAATAAATTTCTTTGTTCCCTTAAATAAATCCCAGGATAACATACTGTATCCCAGGTTACGGATAATTGGATAAAACACAAATACCGCTAAAATGATCAGCCCCGGCAATAAATATAAATATGGCTCAATTTTTTTCTTCATTTACACCACCCAATTCCAAATCAAAAGGTATCAGCAGCTTTGCTGCCATAAATTATTTTGTGTAAAAAGGGAACTATTAAAAAACATTTGTTCCTTATTAGTTTCTTATTAGTCCCTTTTTACTTAAAACATTGTCAGCCTGAATTGGATATTATTCTTCCAATACACTTTTTGCTGTCTTTTGCACATCCTTCATGACTTCCTCCGGTTTCATATTTCCCCCGGCCATGGACTGAATATCCGCCATATATGTGGTTACCACTTCGCTGTCAGTTGCATTATCCATCCACAAATTAATACTGCTTGCGTTTTTGATGGTCTCCGCTATCTGTATCATTTTTTCATCTGCCGTATTTGAATTGATCGCACCGTTAACACAGCTGATCATAGAACAATTCTTAACCATCTTAGCAGCTTCATCAGCAGATGTCATAAATTCCATAAAGTCAATGCAAACGTCCGGATACTTAGTTGCGGAAGATACCATTAGCCCCTGAGGAGCACCTGTTAAAGCATTCTGATCGCCCTTGCCTTCTGAAATATCCGGAAAGTCGAACCATGACCAGTTAAATGCTGCCGGTTTTATGTATTGGACCTGATTAAACTGTTCATAATAAATCGCGGCCTTACCATTAACAAAATCACTGATTCCTGTATCGTAGGAGGTTGCGTTAAAATCAGGTGTAAAATATGGCACTAATTCCTGTAATTTATCAAGAGCGGCAATATACTGCGGTGAAGAAAAATCTCCCTTAAGCTCATAATCCGCAGCAAGTGTATCCGGATCAACCATACGCTGATTCAATGTCGTCATATAATGACCGGTTGCCCAGTCTTCACTGTTACCCAATGAAATCGGAATATAATCTGTCTTACTGAGCTTATCCAGAACATCCATAAACTCTTCCCATGTTTCAGGTACTTTTAAACTCAGCTCATTAAAAATATCCTGGTTGTAGTAAAAAGCCTTGCCGTCCATAATAATTGGAACACCATAAATTTTGTCATCAAAGGTAAAAGGCCCCCACTGATTACTTATAATTGTATTGAACCAATCATTGTCCTTTTTTACGTAATCGGTTAAATCCAAGGCCCTTCCGCCTTCGGCAAAATTCTTTGCATATACCCCGCTCCAGGCAAAGTAAATATCAGGAGCATCATTGCTTGCAAGTCTTACATTGATTTGCTGCTTGTAATCCGCATTGTCCGCTGCTGATACTGTAATATCTACATCCGGATTTTTTGCCATGTAATCCTTTGCGACTTCCTGTATATAGGCTGCGCTGTCCCCATCAGCCCACCTGGTAAAAATCTCAATGTCGCCGGATAACCCACTGTCCGTACCGGTGCCTGCCCCAGTGGCTGCATCAGCGCCCGCACCTTCAGTCACCGCGGCATCCGAAGCTTCGGACCCTGTTGGCTTTTTCGAACTGCTGCATCCTGTAAATAATACTGAAATCATCGCTACACATAAAATTGTACTCAATACCTTCTTTTTCATAACTTCTCCCTTTCTTTCATTAATATTCAACCAAGTGCATGTACCTTCTGATATCCAAATCATGATTTCTGGAAACGGATAACTTCTGCATCAGCATTCTGCACTCATTGTTCAGAATCAAAACCGCCATATACGCAATATATTCTTTTTTGATATCGCCATAATTAATTGCTGCCATATCCAATATAAAGGCCCGATCTGTATATTTATTTAAGAACTTTGCCGCTCTTTCTTCCAGGTATCTTGTACGATCCATGCCCATAAGCATAACGACCGGACTGCCCTTTTCGATTATTTCGAACGGTCCATGGAAAAATTCTCCGGCATGTATCGGAATTGCGTTAATCCACTGCATCTCCATCAAATAACAGTTACACAATACGTAAGCTTGGGAGTAATTCATCCCGCTGGCTAAAGAATATATGATATTATTATCTTTGCATTTATCGGCAAAATCAGCCGCAAACGGTTCAAAGTCCAGCTTCGCTTTTCCCATAACCGGTTCCAGTTTGATTAAGCTGTCTACCATGTCATCAAAATATGTACCGCCTTCAAGGGCTTGCAAAATTCCTGCCGTCAGCATAAACATGACCCCATAGCTGGTCTCAGCAGGCTTGCAGGTCATATAATATCCATACCTTACAAAGAGTTCCCCCCCTGCCTTTTGCAGCGGAGTGTCATCCTTCATTGCGATCGTAATAACGGCAGCCCCTCTGTCTCTTGAATACTTAGCCGCCGCAACTGTCTCCGGTGTCTTTCCCTCCTGGGAGCATAGAATAACAACCGAATCATCACAAAGCGCTGCCTGATTTCGATAGATAAATTCATTTGCATTTAAATATTCACAGGTTAAGCTTTTCGCATTGGTATCGATAAAGTACTGGCTCGGATACATCAACGCAGAAGATCCCCCGCATGCAATAAGATACATGTTTTTAAATTTTCTGTTCTCAATTTTTTTCAGTACTGCTTTTACATCAGCAACCACACTCGGATACTCCATTTTTCATAACTCTCCTTTTCCAATAATTCATAGCGTGCACAATTGGTCTTACCGGTCCAACTGGTAGTACCACTCATAGCTTTAATATATCATGTCACATCACAATAGTCAAGATATTTTTTCATCTTTTCTGCAAGGCCAAAACGAAGTTTATATTATCCGCATCCTTTACAAAAAAGAAACTGGGAGCATTTATTATCTCCCAGTTAATACGCCTTACTTTATTAATATACTTTTGCTTTTTCACATACTTTATTTTATTAGTACTTTGCTTTATTAATATGCTTATTAATATGCCTTCCCCCAATATGCCATAGTCCTGGCCGGTCTGCCGCAGCATACGCAGGTGTCCGCGATATGCTCCTGCTCAAACGGCATACAGCGGGAAGACGCGCCGGTTCTGTCCTTAATTTCCTTTTCGCAGGCTTCGTCCTCACACCACATTGCCTTGATAAACCCAGGCTTTTCGTTAATGATCCTCTCAAACTCTTCCATACTGGTGGCGGTATAGGTATGGGAATCCCTGTGTGCCCTCGCCCGCTCCAGCATCTGGGCCTGCATGAGCTCCAAAGTCTCTTTTACCCTCTCTTCCAGTTCTCCAAGCGGTGCCATGATCTTCTCCCTGGTATCCCTTCTTACGATGACAGCCTGGTTCGCTTCAATATCCTTCGGTCCTATCTCAATACGAAGCGGAATACCGCGCATCTCCTGCTCGGAGAATTTCCAGCCCGGACTCTTGTCGGAATCATCAACCTTTACCTTAAAGGCAGAAAGCTTCTCCTTTAATTCAAACGCTTTGTCAAGGACGCCCTCCCTGGTCTGATTGATCGGGACGATCATAATCTGAACCGGAGCGATTTTCGGAGGAAGAACCAATCCGCTGTTATCCCCGTGAACCATGATGATTGCGCCAATGATTCTGGTGGAAAGACCCCATGAGGTCTGATGGACATATTGCAGCGTATTGTTCTTGTCTGTATATTGGATTCCGAATGCTCTGGCAAAGCCATCTCCAAAATTGTGGCTGGTTCCTGACTGCAGCGCTTTGCCGTCATGCATCAGGGCTTCGATCGTATAAGTAGCCTGGGCTCCCGCGAATTTTTCCTTCTCCGATTTACGTCCCTTAATCATTGGAATTGCCAAAACTTTTTCACAAAAATCGGCATAGATATTTAGCATCTGAATCGTCCTTGCCTCTGCCTCCTCAGCGGTCGCGTGTGCCGTATGACCCTCCTGCCATAAAAACTCCATGGACCTTAAGAACGGTCTTGTGGTCTTTTCCCAACGTACGACGGAACACCACTGGTTATATAATTTCGGCAGATCTCTGTGGGACTGGATGATCTTTGAATAGAAATCGCAAAACAAAGTCTCGGAGGTCGGTCTGACACACATCCTCTCCTGAAGGGGTTCCCCTCCGCCGATCGTTACCCATGCAACCTCGGGCGCAAATCCCTCCACATGGTCCTTTTCCTTCTGAAGCAGGCCCTCCGGAATAAACATAGGCATATAGACATTCTCCACTCCGGTCGCTTTAAAATCCGCGTCCAGCTGTTTCTGAATGTTTTCCCAGATAGCATAGCCGTTCGGTCTCAAAATCATGCAGCCTCTGACGCTGGAATATTCAATCAGCTCCGCTTTTTTGACAACGTCGGTATACCACTGTGCAAAATCCTCCTCCATCGAGGTTATTGCTTCCACCAATTTCTTTTCCTGTGCCATAATCTCTCTCCTCTATCTTTTTATTTAATGTCTTTGCTGTCTCAAAATCCGGCTCTTAGGGAATACATACTGATACCTGACCCTGCTTAATCAAATGCATAAAAAAAGCCCTCCTGTCCCCAAGGGACCGAACGACTCGGCGGTGCCACCCTAATTAGTTGTAAGATAACAACTCTCTCTTACCGTTAACGCCGATTTACGTTGTATTTAGGGAGGGGATTCATCCGTTCATACAAGGGCTCCAAGGCCGGTTCATTAACATCTGCATGGGAGGCTTTCACCGCTTCCTCCTTCTCTGGGATGCATCTGCTACTTACTATTCCTCTTCACAGCCGTCAATCAAAGCATACTTTAATGTACCCAATTCTATGCCGAAACTCTTGCTTTGTCAAGCTGTTTCTTCCGCCTTTTCTTCCTGATCCTTCTCATTGACCGCCTTAACAATCGTTATGATAATGATCAGCCCAATCGGACCTAAGATAAATCCGGCAACCGAAAAAAGCTTTACTCCGATATACATGGAAATCAATGTAAAAAGCGGTTTAATCCCAATTCGATTGCCGATCAGCTTAGGTTCCAGTATTTCGCGAATGATCTGGCATACAAGATAGGTTGTAATGAGGATGGCAGCGGCATAAATATTTCCGCTAAGCAGCATAATAATACTCCACGGGATATAGACCAGACCGCTTCCAAGAATGGGAAGCGCATCCATAAGGGCAATCCCGATTCCAATCAGCAATGCGTATGGATTTTTCAGGATGCTTAAACCAAAGGTACTTAAAATCGCTATCATTGACATGATAATTAATTGCGCGCGCAGATATCCCATTCCCGCATTCGATAACTTTGAGGTGATTTTATTAAGCTCCTTATAGAAGCTGCTATCCTTATAGCGTTCGATAAAACCGGGCAGATCCTTCACAATTAAGACGGCGGCAATGAAAATAATCAGCAGCACGCTGACGAGCCCTATTACCCATATGGCCAGATTCAAGGTATGTTCTGTGATTTTTGGCATGACATTGGTTTTGATCCGGCTGATTACCTGGTCCATGTTGTCATCTACGAGCTTTTTCATATGTCCGTCTGTGAGACCAAACATTTTATCGCCATCCTTGCAAAGATGATCCAATTTATCCGCGATCATGTCCACATATATGGGAATATTTTTTATCAGCTGAATTATTTGCCTGATAAGTTCGTTGGTCAGCCAGAAAAGGCCCGTTCCAATCAAAGAAAGAAGTACCAGCAGGGACACGGTACCTCCGGCAATTCTGGGGATTTTTAATTTGCGAAATAAAAATTCGGTTACGGGCCGAATAATCCAAGCCAGAAGGAAGGCGATGACAAACGGTAAAATTAACGGCAGAGTTAACATTGAATCTTTTGAGGATAGGCTGGCTAAATTTT
>ENA-UOOI01002875-UOOI01002875.1-fermentation-metagenome-genome-assembly--contig:-NODE-2875-length-13930-cov-4.204252_pt1 | contig 13930 bp, 12 predicted proteins | sample MGYA00245779_ERZ724027 | MGnify/ENA primary metagenome ERZ724027 (study PRJEB28704, sample SAMN03018318) | fermentation metagenome | biome: anthropogenic terrestrial biome; feature: soil; material... | reverse complement strand
ATGAGGGCCCCGTCATTGTTGGTGGCCACGTTCTCGGAAACCGTCTGCCGGTTACGCCGGTTGCCGCGGCTGTTACCGCCATGGCAGCGAACGGTTACGGCGGTGTAGGAATCGAAACTGCAACAGGGATGGTGAGATAGCATGGATATTTTAACTGCTCTGACCGACAAAGACCGGCTGGACTTTTCGCAGAACTTCAACATCGTCCGCAACTACGACGGCGACCGTGAATTTCCGGATGTGAAAACGCAGTACCTTGAAGCGGAATATTACCGCCTGTCGGATTCGCTCCAGCTTCCGACCGCGGCTCTCGTTCATGCGTTCGACACGGAAGCCCATATCGGCAAGCGCCCGACCGCCGAGAAGGTCACGATTGAAAAGCTCCTGATTAAGGAGAAAATCAATCAGACCGAGCGTGTCCAGCTTTTGAAGAACAAGGGAGTCGCCGGGACCGAATCCCTGCTTCAGTACATTTTTAACGATGCCGGCCGTCTGGCAGAGAACGTTAAGACTCGCACCGAGGTTGCAAAGATGGAAGTCCTCTCAAAAGGTAAGATGACCGTCAATGAAAACGGTCTTGATTTCGAGGTGGATTACGGCGTTCCGGAGGACAACCACTTTACGCTGGATTGGGACGACCCGGATCACGATATTCTCGGTGACGTTCAAGGAATGATCGATTATGCTCACAGCATCGGAAAGAATCCGGTACGGGCAAAGACTTCCTCTGCTGTGCTGATGAAGATTCGGAAGAACACCGCGATCCAGAAAGCAATCGGCGGAATCTACATGCAAGGCGTCATGCCCGGCCTTACGCAGATCAACGCCCTGATGCAGGAGATGTTTGGATTCTTCATCGTCGTAAACGACGCCGTGTACAGCTATGAAAGCGGCGACGGCGCAAAGAAGTCCGAGCGGTATTTCGACCGCAACACCTTCTCCCTTTATACCGTCGGCGCGAACGGCGCAATTGGCACCGGCCTTTGGGGCGTTACGCCCGAAGAAGAGGCCCAGGGCCCCTGGACCGCGAAATCCGCCCGTCAGTACATCGCCATTACCCAGTGGGCGACGCCGGACCCGGTGGCTGTGTGGACAAAGGCTTCCGGCCTGTTTATCCCGGTGCTGCCTGATCCGCAGGGCTTGTTCATTGCGAAGGTTTCGCAGGATACGCTTGGCATCCTGACGGTAACGTCTGCAGAGGGTGCGGCTTCCGGCAAGACCGCAATTACGGTTTCTCCGGCGCTTGGCAGTGGTAACAGCTATAAATATAAACTGGCGGCCAATCCGACGATGCCGGTTTACGACCAGCTCATTTCGCAGGGCTATACCGCATGGAATGGCACCGACGAAATCACGGCGACGACCGGACAGAAGATCGTTATTGTCGAGATCAACGCCGATGGTCACGCCCGCAAAGCTGGCGAAGCGACGGTCGCGGCGAAAGTCTGATAACTCATTGGAGGCGAGGATATGGCGCAGATTGACACTCTGAAAATCCTGCTTGCCGCGAATACAGATTTGTCGCGGTATGCGGATAACGACGATCTGCTCAACTACGCCCTGTCCTGGGCTTCCTCCGAAATTCTGAAGCGGCGCGGAGCAGACGCGCTGGAAGATCAGTACCAGATGAACCAGATTGAAGGGGCTGTTTATTATCTCTCCCGGATCGGCACCGAGGGCGCTCAGTCCATCAGTGAGAACGGCGAACAGATCAACTATGAGACGGCCCCTACGTGGCTGGCCGGAGTAATTCCGAGGCTTGGAGTGATACGCGATGCTTGAACGCAACAAAAAGCCTCTCTATTACTGCCGCCGCTTGACGCCGGATGACGAAGGATATCAGGAGAATATGGAAACTTTTGAGGCCCCGGTCATCCGCTACCTGAACTTCCGGACGCTGGACGCGGAAATGATGCTGCAAACGGTCGGCGAGGTCAACACCAAAAACCTGATTGCAAAGCAGCTTATCGGCGGGGATCCATACGTGGAGGGTGACCGGTGCTATGTATATGTGGACCCGCCTGAAACGTCGGACCCGCTCTGCGCTGGGGCCGATTTTAAAGTTTCTTCGGTCTTACCCATGCACCGTGTCGAGGAAATCGTGTTTGAAAGGATGGCAAGCGAATCATGATGAAAATTCTCAAAACTGCCGCTTGGCTCCTGCTGATTGTAGGCATTGCTTTGCTCGCTTCTTTTAACTACGCCTTCCGCTTCACTCACCCCGAATACACGGAAACAATGCTGTTTCTATCTTGCTGGAAAACAAATTTGTGGGGCGTTCTTTCCGTTCTTTTCGGGTTGTTCGTAATTAGCCGACCTGATAGTGGGAGGTGAACAGCTGATGCCTGATTATTCCGCTGACCTCTCGGTTGCCTCTCTCGACAAGCTCCTTTCCGATGTGAAAGCCTACAAGGCGAAGGTGGATGCGGCACCAGTGAAGATTGTCGAAGGGCTTGCGGAAATTGGGGCCGAGGCCATTCAGCAGAACATCGCCGGAATCACCGACCCGGACGGCAACGCGCCTGGGACGGTCGGAATGCAGGTCGAGGGAAATTCAGCGAAAGTCTTTGAAAAAGGTCCCCAGGTGGCATTTTGTGAATACGGCACGGGCGAGCAGGGCGCGGCAAACAAGCACCCCAAATATGCGGTCGCCGGTTGGCATTACGGCTCCGGCAAGAACATCCGGAAGATGAAAAACGGCAAGATGATGTGGCACTACTATGACCGGCTTAAAGGGCACTGGCGCACTACAAACGGCATTCCTGCACAAAAGCAGGTCCTCCGCGCGGCCATCACCATGCGGGACAACATCGTTCCGGTTGCGAAAGAGGCGCTGAAATGATTCTGATCGGCTCTGACATTATCGCGGCGCTAAAAGCGCACACGTTCACGCTTGATAAGGTGAGCGTGAAAGCGGCCTATTCGGTCAAATCTCCGGCCTGCCCGATGCTGACGCTGGACGAACTGCCGAGCAACGATGGGGCCTATATTGACGGCCTGCCGTGCGTGGTGCGGAACGTCCTCACGCTGGAAGCCTATGCGAAGGATATGTCCATTCAGGGCGTTATCACGCCGAAACGGGATGCGGCCTACAAGCTCATTATGGAGGCGGACGACTTCCTGAATGAAGCCTACGGTCTCACCATGATAGGCCAGATTCAGGCCGCACCGTACAGCGACACGACAATTTTCCGGGCGGTAGCGAATTACTTCGCCTACATTGATACACGGACAAACATAATTTTGAGATCAATCCAAAGATAAGGGGGAATTTTACATGGCTGACGTTATCAAGAGTTTTATCGTTGAGTATGCGCCTTTTTCTGAAACGGCGCCCGCTGTTGAAACAGGCTGGACGAAGATTGAGCATTCTGTCCGTTCTATTCCGAACCTATTCCCGACTCCGGATGCCGTAGATTGCAGTGTCGTCACGGACGATAAGGCATCATCTGTTGCGGGGGTTGAAAAGGCGGACGCGTTCACGTTCAAGGTTGCTCCCGATTTGGCTTTCCTGACCGCACACACGGCAATGGTGACGGATCAGAACGATCCGGAAAAAGGCTTCTTCTGGATGCGCGTCACATACCCGAAGCGTGGATACACCATCACGTTCAAGGCGACTACCGTTGACGAACTGGCTACGCCGAGCGGCGAACTGGGTGCACTCGATGAAGTCGATTGGCCTATCTATCCGCAGGGCGCCCGCACGAAAGCGGCCATTGCGACCGGCGGGGCCTGATTCATCCGCTTGATTCAAGCAGGGCCCTTCCCGGCCCTGCATTTTTGAAAATAAAAAGGAGAATGCAAAATGATCGATTTTCAGAAAATCCAGGTTTCCTATGGCGGGCACGACTATCTTGCGGAATTCGACACCGATACGGTTCTCAAATGCCAGAGCGCGGGCGTTCTTGCCCTGACAGACAAACCGGTAGATTTCGCGTTCGAGTGCTTCTTCTGGTCCGTTCAGAAAAATCATCCGTTCACGACCCGGCAGAAAGCCCGCGAGTTCTTCGAGGCCGTCGTGAAGGATGAGGAATACGGCCCGGATGCGTTCAGCGAAATCACGGATGAGTTCATTAGGGCGTATTCCATGCTTTTTACCTCGAAGGACCGGAAGGGCAAAACGAAGAAGAAGTTTACGGCCCTGCCGAGTCCGGAAGTCAAGGGTCCGAAGATTTAGACGATTCCGAAGACCCGCTAAAGGGCGGTCAGAAGCGATTCGCTCAGATTTTGAGCAACCGGTGTGCAAAGGCGCTTAGTTGGGGGATGCCGTACGATCTTTACTGGCATGGGCCAATAAGCGCCTATTTGCAATATGCCGCATCCCACGAACTGCAGAAGAGAAATGAAAACTATGTGGCGTGGCTCCATGGAGCCTACATCACCCGTGCAATTGTGGCTTGTGCGCCAAATAGCAAGTCCAGCTATCCCGAAAAGCCGATTGTTCCGCTTACTCCGGAGCAGGAGAAAAAGCGGCAGGAGATGGAGGACGCGATCGCGGAGCACAATGCGAAGATGCAGGAGATTCGGGAACAGAGTGCAATCAAATTTCAGCGGAAGTTAGAAGCTCAGATGGCGGAGGCGAATTTACATGGCGGGCGAACAGACCATTGACGAACTGAATATCAGGATCAATACTGAGGCGAAGCAAAGTTCTTCCGGCATGGATAAGCTGATTTCCAGCATTGAGAGGCTTAAAACAGTTACAGGCGGCGGTGTCGGCGAATTGACCGGTATCGCCGCTTCCCTCGCTACGCTGTCTAAAAATCTGGCAAACATGAAGGGAGCGTCTGGCTCGGTTTCTTCTCTCGCCAACAGTATCAACAAGCTAAATGATGCTCGAACCGATCGAATTTCCGCGAGCATTAAGACGCTGACGGATTCTCTGAAAACTCTCGGCGGAATGGACCCGACGCTGAAAACCATGATTTCAGACTTGGCGGCGTTGTCCCGTTCCGGCAATGGTGGCACAGCTATGAATGCGCTGAAATTGCAGGCGCAGGCCGCGAAAACGCAGGCGACGATAGATCAGTCCACCTTGAAATCTGCAAAGGCGGAGCAGGGGCTACAGGCCATTGCAGATAAAAACGCGAAGATCGAGGAATCTGCAAAATGGGCGGCGGATGCGCAGAACAGCTTGGCTGATGCCGTCGCAAGGGCGGCAAAAACCGGATACAGCGGAGAGCTTTCTGACCGCATTCCGAAGTCCGTAGCGCCGGATTACGGCCCGGGAGTCGCACCGCTGCCAACGAATGTGCCTTCGGAAATCAATGCGGCCAGCATAAACAGTCTGAAAGCAGCGATGGGCGAATTCGGTGGAACCGCCTCCACCACTATGAACACGGTTTCCAGCGGTAGCAGCCGGGCGGCGTCCTTCATGGATCGCCTGAAGCAGTCCGTCAGCTCTGCAAAGGATAAACTCGCCTCGCTCGGCACAACGTCCAACAGCCTTTTCTCTATGGGCCGTTTTTATGGCTGGTACTTTATTCTCCGGCAGATTGCAAACACGTTCGGCGGTTTTATCAACAATATCAATTCCTACATAGAAAACCAGAACCTTTTTGCGGTGGCCATGGGAACGTCTGCCCAAGAAGGGCGGAAACTTGCGGACAGTCTGCAAAGCGTCCTCGGAGTCGATTCCGGTGAAGCGATGCGGTATATGGGCGTATTCGCCCAGTTGACAACTTCGTTCGGGATTGCCAACAAACAGGCAATGCTCATGTCGGAGAATATGACTCAGCTTGGCTATGATATCGCATCCTTCTACAATATAAGTACAGAAAAGGCATTTCAAAAATTGCAGTCCGGAATCACCGGGCAGGTACGCGCCATCCGCGAGCTCGGCATTGACACCTCGAATGCTCGGCTGCAACAGGAGCTTTACAATCTCGGAATCAAAGAGAAGGTTAGGGACCTTACCGAGGCAGACAAGGCAGAACTCCGCTACATCGCCATTATGAAGCAAACCACAAACGCACAAGGTGATATGGCTCGTACGATTTTGACCCCGGCCAATGCTCTCCGTGTCCTTCAGGCGCAGCTTCAGATTACCGGTCGTGCGATCGGCAGCATTTTTATTCCGGCGTTACTCGCAATTTTGCCTCCGGTAACCGCGGTTGTCGAAGTTATTGGTGAATTGGCGAGCGAGATTGCTTCTTTCTTCGGATTCAAGATGCCAAAGATCGATTATTCCTCCTTGACTGATCTTACGAACAGCGCAGATGATGCCACGGATAGCCTTGGCGACGTTGGCAAAGGCGTCGGCGATGTAGGGAAAAAGGCGAAAGATTCCAAGAAAGAGTTGGACAACTTGATTTCCGGTTTCGACGAGCTACATATCCTTCAAACTGACAATAATGATTCTGATGCCGGCGCCGGCTCTGGTACGGGAGCCGCGGGCGGGGCTGGTGGAAATATTCTCGGAGGTATCGATCTCCCATCGTATAACGCCTTGTCCGATGCGATAAGCAACAATATTGATGCTCTAAAAAAGAAAATCCGTGACTTCATCGATGCTTTCAGAGAGGATCCTCTCAAAACCTTTGCCGATGCTCTCTGGGGAGTAAACGGAGCGTTCGGCGGACTCGGAAAGTGGCTTTCGATGCTGGACTATGCGGATATCCTGAACGGCATTGCCGCGGCAATCATGGCGTATGGGCTGACCAAGAATCCAATTCTGGCGCTCGCCATCGGGGCCATTGCGACCGCAATCTCCCACTTCCTTCCGCAGAAGTCGAAGATTGATCTCTTGAACGGAAGCCTGATCGCGCTGGGTGGGGCTCTGGTATTGAAGCAGTTTACCGGGATGCCTTTCAAATTGGCGCTCGGGATTTCTGCTCTCCTTGAATCCGGCTTGGTCGAACTTCTCGGCACGGACAACGCTATCAATCTGCTGACATCTGCCCTGACAGGACTTGGCGCCGGTATGTTGGCATTTTCGTTCACGAATAATCTGCCGCTTGCCGTGGCGATAGGAGCCGTTTCCGCAGCCATATCTGGCCTTGCAATTCATTTTTCTGATATGCAGATTGCCCCATCACTTCTGGCTGGCGTGACGGCTGGACTACTCGCCTTCAAGCTTGGGCTGACGGATTGGACTGCGGGCGCAGTCGGGATTGGTGTTGCACTGGCTACCTTTGCAGAGCTGAATGATCTTTCTCCCGAGCTCAGCGCCGGGCTCTTGGGTTTGTCCGGAGCCGTTACCGGGCTTGGCCTTGCGTTTCAGGCCGGTTTTGGGCCACAGGGAATGATTATCGCCGCTGTGGCCGGAGCCTTTATCGGCCTCGCCGCTGGGATTAAGCAGGCTCAGGATGCGGCAGTAAAAGCCGATCTTGCGAGAAGGTTCGGCGAAATTTCTCTTTCTGCTTCCGAAGTTGAAGATATTGCGAAGCGGCTCACCACAACGCCGTGGACTATCAAGATTGATGCGGCAATCGATGCGAAAAGCAAACTCGCCGATCTCGAAACAAATATCAAAAACGACATTGAAACGCTGAACAAAATGAATTGGGAAGTTTCCGTAGGGCTCAAACTTTCCAAAAGTGAAATGAGCACCTATAAAGAAACGATCAACAGCTTTGTTTCTGACGCGAAAGCTTATGTGCAACAGCAGCATTACGCCGTGTCTCTTGCTATCGACGCTGTTTTGGAGCCTGGGTCTGCGACGGCAAAGAACCTTACTGCTTTCACGACAAAGTATTATAGCGATACTCAGGCCGAGCTTGATAAGCTGGGGACCCAGCTTTCCAACGAAGTCAATAAGGCTTTCGCTGATAATGTACTTTCCGAGGGAGAAGTTATCAAAATTCAGGAAATCCAGAAAAAGATGAATGATCTTCTCCAGAAGATTGCCGACCAGAAGTATCAGGCTACTTTGAAATCCCTTGAATTGGATACAAAGAGCACGGAAATTACGGCAGATAGCTTCAAGGATTTACAGTCGAAAATTCAGAGTAATATCCAGGAAGAGATTAAACAGGCCAGCCAGAATAAAATTACTGTTATTGAGCAGATCGAAGCACAATATCAGTATAATAAGGAGCATAACGTCGAAAATGCCGATAAAATTTATCAGCAGTCTTTGGCGGACGTTCAGGAGTCCTTTAACAACAAAAAAGCTACGCTGGAGCTTTCTGGATTGGAAATCAGCCTGAATACCGTCAACAGCAAATTCAGCTCCGAATTGAAATCTGCGCAACCGGTATGGTCTTCCGGAGTCCAAGAAGCCATGTCAACCGGCTGGAAAGTCGGCATTGACAATTCCAAAGGCACCTATACCACATCTATTTCTGGTCTCGTAAATGCTGTGAGTGGCACATACCAAAAAGAACTGAATGATATGGAGAGGTCAGGGAAAATCTCTACATCCGCGCGAAAGAACATTGAGAGCTTGGTTACGTCTTTGGAGCCTACGGAAACTGATTTGAAACAGATCGCATCTTCCGCAACGGTAGCGGGGAAAGCTGTCCCGACCAATGTCGCAAAGGGAATTTCCGATATTGAGCAGCTGAAAGCTATTGGTGGGAATATTGATGCAATTCATTATATGGTCGGCAAGAAGTTTTCTACCGATCCGACATTCTTAAACACGCTTGCGACTGCGAAAGATGCGGGGAAAAACGTTGACAAAAGCACTGCACAGGGAATTATCGATAATATCCAGTTTGCGACGGACGCTTCAGGAAAAACCATCATTGGAATTAGAGATACTGTGACAGGGAAAACGATTGAGATTACTCCTACATTAAAGAAAAACCTTCAGGACCTTGGCATCAATATGTCGAACAGTCTTGTAACCGGCACGGAAAACAAGAAAGCTGGAAAGACCACATCTGAACTTGCCGGTGCCAAAATGGGGACCGATACCGCGGCCGGAGCTAAGAGCAAGGAAAACGACCTGAAAAAGCAGATGGGAGATATAGGGGCAAATTCCGCCGCAGCTCTTTCGAGCAGTGCGCAAAAGAAAATCCAGGACGACGAGCCTTTATGGAAGAAGATGTTTGGATGGCTCCCCCAGTGGGCTAAAGATGTTCTCGGGATTCATTCCCCCTCTACCGTGTTTTCTGATATGGGGGACAATATAGTCAAAGGCCTATGGGAAGGAATTTACGGTGCAACAGATTGGCTGAAACGCAAAATAAAAAGTTTCGCAGAGGGAATTATCGATACATTCAAAGACAAGTTCCACATCCATTCTCCATCGCAAGTCTTCGCAGATGTCATTGGTAAAAATCTCGCCCTCGGTATTGGGAAGGGCTTTACCGACAATATGCAAGCCGTTTCTAAACTGATGGCTCAATCTGTTCCCACCGCATTTGATTACCGATTTACCAGCACGGTTTCGGCAAGCCCGACCTCCGGGTCCGAAGGATATTCCGAAAGCTACGCGAATCCTGCAGTTGTGGCGCCACAAAGCACCGCCAGTGGGACCGTCGAAGAACCCGATGAAAGCGTTGCAACGGTGCTGGCGCAAATCTTAGAGGTCGCGCAGAAGATTTCTGAAAAGGATACCACTCTTCAGGTAGATAGCAAGACGGTGGCAAAAACCGTGAACAAGGTGAATTCGAATCAGGGCTTTAACCTTGGACTGCAATCCACATAAAGAAGATCGTCAGGAATCCAAATATGAAGCATTTCTAAGAATTACTTCCAATATCCTCTTGACAAACCGATGGGCCACGCATACAATGGGGATAGAAAAAGCAAAGGGCCATCTGCCGAAGCAGACAGCCCAAAGCGCGATAAATAACCGCTAACCTTGGCTGGGGGGCGGTTATTTTTTTGCCTTGCCGAGCACGAGTATGTATCCCGTAGCTACGACAAGGAAAATAGCAGCATAGAGGATTTCCATGCCCTTCACCTCCATTCCAGGAGCTATATGCTCCCAAGCGTAGAAAGAGCTTTCACTTCGGAATGGAGGAACCGCCCGTGACCCTTTGCAATTCCAATTATAGCATGGATTCTATATTTTTCAACAAAGTTACAATAGTTTTGTATAAAAAGCAGCCGGCGAAATATCCGGCTGCTTTGCGCTTACTATTGATTTACGGCGTTTGCATATTGGGTATCAACTTCGCTCTTTCCAGAGTAATTGAAAAACGCGCTTGCTGTTTCGAGTCCCCCGCTTGAAACAGATAACGGAGCGGTTTGCATTCTAATATCTCCGTCTGAAATTAAAAAGAATTGACACATTTTATATCCGCTGTTTACGACAGCATCAGAAAGACTGTTTATTGCTTCTTTAAATGCAGAAACATCCTCTTGCGGTGTATCTTTGTCAAATTGCAAAGCGATTAGCAACAAGGAACTATTATCCGCAGAAGTAAAAACGCTGACTTTCTTTGTGACCGCAGAGATGCCTTTTATAAGCCCATCGTTTGTATATGGCTTTGCTTCATTAAAAGCGGACTCTCGCTCTGTTAAATTTTCTATATTTACGATTGGGATAAGCTCATCCGGCTTAGCCTGCTTGGTTTGTACGGTCTGTGTCTGACATCCAAAAAATAGCGTTACTGTCATAGCCACGATCATGGCAAAAAATATTTTCCGCATAGAATTCCTCCTTTTTCTTTATATTATCACCACAAATTAAAAAGTCAAACCTGTATTGAATTTTCCGCATCCCTATGCTATACTTACGGTATAAGGAAAAACGAGAAACAACTACTGAAAGTATAATACTGCGGAATGAGGCCATTTGAGCCCGATAGACCGATTGATTCGGTTTGTCGGGCTTTATTTATTTTCAGGCTCATACTCCACAGCGATTCAACCCGGTAGAGATTTGGAGATAGCTCGACGGGGCGAAAGCGGAAGCCTTACCGTTTCTCCAAATTTTTATATATAAGGCAGCGCAGAAAGGCGTGTGCGTGATGAAAAAATGGTCCTATGAAAACAAAAGCGTTTATGTAATGCAAGCCGGGGAATATTGCAAAATTGGCATATCTCACAGGGGAGAAACCAGGAAACGCGAGATTCAAATAGGAACTCCTGTTTTAATCTCAAATGAATATTTTACGGAATTAATTGCTAATCCGCACAAGGTTGAAAAGCTCGTCCACAACGCACTAAAAAAATATCGCTCTTCAGGCGAATGGTTTAGAATTACGTTCGACGAGGCCGTCAAAACAGTAAAGAGACTTGTGGCCGAACATGGGAACCGCAAACTTATTGAAATAAGGCCAGTTGATGAAAGCGGAATAAAGGAAATAATCAATACATTTTATGTGCCTCGCGAAAGAAAAGAGGCGGATGTTCCCGTTCTTAATCTTGATAGGTGGGAGCCGAAAGAATCGGAAACTGGTGTGATTAAAGCATTTGTATATGAATCTTTCAAAGGTTCAATGGAAGAAACTGATGACTTTGACCTTTGCAAAGATCAGCTTGCACTTTATAATTCCATTATTTTAGATGGCATAGCCGCCTGCAAGAAGAAGATACAGAGCTTTTTCTTGGATTATTACTGGTCGGTGGATGGGAACGTCTACAAATATTATAAAGACGATAAAGCGCTTTTGTCTCTGATGGAACTGACAATATTGGCAACTCCTGATTCGGCACAAACGGCATAGGAGGTGAGATTACGGCCCACGCATTTATCATCGTAAACGGAAAGGCTTTTCCCGCTCCTGGGCGATCCCCGAATTTTATCGTCGCCACGACGGTAACGGCCGGCCGCAACGCAAACAACGAAGTGATCGGGCAGAAGGTAGGGCGAGATCAGTACAAGCTCGACAATCTATTCTGGCCGCGCCTGACCGCCGCCACATGGTCCAAGATGCTGCAGGAATTTGCAAAATTCAAGGTTTATGTCACATTCCCTGATATGGTAAACAACGATTGGATTACGATTTGGATGTACCCAGGGGATCGGACCGCGACGCCCGCAAAGATCAGCAAAGCCACCGGGCTTCCAACGATCTATACCAGTTGCAAATGCAACGTCATCGACTATGGACTTGTCTGACATGAAAAAGGGGCGAGAAGGATGCAAACCGTAAGTGCAGCATACAAAGAGCAGATGCGGAGACCTCTCCGCAATCGTTCCTATGTGCGGGTGTCTTACGGCGTTTTCAATCTTCTCGCCGGCCAGCAGGCGGAATTTACGGATAATGGTCATACGGCCTATGCCAACCTGAACCTGAACGATGATATCCTGCCGGACCGAGACTATGCCACATTCGAGCGGGATTACTGGCGCGCGGATGGGAAGCAGCTTATCCTTCCGGCGACTGGTCCCTACAATTACGACGGCTTTGTTTCCTCGGAAGTGTCAAACCTCACGGATAACACCTTTGCCGCGAACCCGACCATCACGGTTTCCTTCACCGACCCGCAGGACATTTTCGGTTTGACGCTCACCTTCCCGGAAGGACAGGTGCCGCAGGAAATCAAAGTAAACGGCACGACCTACAATCCGGATTCAGAGCTTTATATCATGCCCGACCGCTTGCAGGACGTTACCTCCATCACGATTAAATTTGTGAGGGCTCCGGCCGCCGGCCGCCGCGTCCGGCTGAACCGGCTGCAATTCGGGCAATCGGTCGTTTTCCAGAACCGGCAGCTTATCAAGACTTCTTTTGAGAGCAGCATCGACTTCCTGTCGCTGTCCCTCACGCAGAAGAAATTCACCTTCACGATTGACAACAGGGATCAAGCCTACAATCCCCTGAATCCGACCGGAATTTATTCCTACCTGGAAGCGAAGCAGCCGCTTGATATGGAATACGGATACGAACTCGACGACGGTTCTATCGAATGGGTGCAGGGTGACAGCACAGTATCGGAGAGCACGCCCATCGCGGCGGACGCACAGGCTTCTTTTTCAGCGGTCGATGCCCTTACGAATTTAACCGGAATGTTTCGGTATGGGCTTTACCGAGAAAATAGAAACCTGATCGACAATAATTTCAGCGCATGGGAATCTGGACAATATCAGCCATCAGATGGGGGAAAAGCCAATATTACATCAAGGCTCCGACTTTCTGAATTAGTTGCTGTCAAACCTTCCACCACATATTACTGCGACACGGAATCCGATTTTCAAGAAGTCATCAGGACATATGATTCCAGCAGAAATTTTCTTTCTTCTATTGGGGCGATTCAAAATGGGCAAACATTTACAACGCCAGCCGGAGCTTACTTTATCAGCGTAACGCTTTTCAATCCTTTAGACGAGACTATTGCCTATGATTATCAATCCTTGTTTGCCGATGGAACGATCAAGCCGTTCATGTGCCTAAATAGCATTGTGGATAAATCGTATGCCCCCCATGACAATAAAATTTCCCTCTACGACCTCGCAGAAGAAGTTTTAACCGATGCGGGCGTCGAGCATTACTCCATTGACGGCCACCTGAAAGATATTTACACGAAAGCCGCGCTCCCCATTGTCACGCACCGCGAGTGCTTGCAGATTATCGCCAATGCAGGGCAGTGCATCCTTTATACCGACCGTCGCGGGTATATTACCTTGGAAATAGCGCTGGACCCGACGATTCAGGTCGGCGACAACGGACACATGGCGTACAGCAGTTCCGAGAGCGCCTACAATGACGAGAATTTGCCGACCGCGAAGTATGCGGACTTCCTTCCGGATTCGTGGAAAGCGGCCGGAGCAAAAATCCTTCTCCCGGCGGCCGGGCCATACATTCGTATGGGCTTTGTTTCGGACAAAATCTGCGACGCGGACGGCGCCTTTTCCACCTATCCGGTTTTCTTTTGGACCTACTCCTTCCCTTATTCCGCATTTCAGATTCCGATCATGTTTGACAACGTGGATGGGGAGTGCGCGGCGGAATTCGATGTTGTCTATAAGCTGGCCGGGGCAGAGATTGACCGCGTTTCCGTAACGGGAAATACAGCGGTAAAGTACATCGTGGAACATTCTGTCGATAAGACGGATCGAATCGAGATTGAAATTCACAAGTGG